>Ga0316217_10001989_pt1 | contig 25431 bp, 18 predicted proteins | sample 1anoAmetaG_FD_203633 | JGI IMG/M metagenome (GOLD analysis project Ga0316217, IMG submission 203633) | Freshwater microbial communities from Trout Bog Lake, Wisconsin, USA - 1anoA | ecosystem: Environmental > Aquatic > Freshwater > Lake > Hypolimnion/Profundal zone | place: USA: Wisconsin...
ACGGGGATGGACGGGGATGAACGGGGATAAAAATGGGATAAAAACTGCAATACCATAACCAAACAGGTTTGGCACAGCGGAAGGCTGGAACCTGAAAGCAATGTTATTTAAGAATCAATCTACTAGGAACCTCGGCTCTTCGTTCCGGGCCCGGAACCGCCGGACCCTCCCGTGGCTCGTGGCCGGCCTGGGGGCCCTGGGCGCCCGCTCCGCCAGTGGCCAGTCCAGCGTGGACATGGTCAACCTCGTCTACGACGAGTCCAACAGCCGGATCCACGTCATGGAGCAGATGCTCCTCCTCCACCAGGACCTGGGGGAGGCCGCCGGACTCCTGGACGTCAACGTGTCCCACGATTCCATCTCCGGAGCCTCGCCCACCGGGGCCTACCCGTCCATGGACGTCACCACCTCCGCCTCGGGCAGCAAGACCACGGGCCAGTTCCCCCTGGCCCGGGAGAGCAACTACCGGGACGCCCTGGCCCTGGCCTACGGCCGCAAGCTCGGCGCCCACCTGCCCACGGTGGACGTCTCCTACTCCAAGGAGGACGACTACGTGGCCCGGGAGGCGGGGCTCTCCGATCTCTGGACCATGGCCGAGGGCCGGGGCGTCCTGCACTACGGCCTGTCCGAGACCAGCGACCTCAGCGAACCCATCACCAGCCACCTGCACCTGGCGAAGAAGGGCCTCAGCTATGCGGTGGGCTGGACCTGGATCCTGGGCCCCGACGACCTGGTGGACGTGTCCGGATCCCGCACCCGGCTGCACGGGTACCTGGACGAGCCGTACAAGGTGGTGACCGTGGGCGCCACCACGGCCCCCGACCACCGCCCCGGCACGCGCACCCGGGACGCGCTCCTGTTCAAGTACGCCCACTACCTCCCCTGGGAGGCCGCGGTGCGCTCCTCGTACCGCTTCTACACGGACGACTGGGGCATCCGGGCCCACACCCTGGACCTGGTGTACGAACAGCACCTGGACGAGGACTGGACCTTCGCGCCGGAAGTCCGCTGCTACACCCAGTCCAAGGCCAACTTCTACGGTGATATCTACCAGACGCCCCAGACGTTCATGTCCTCGGACTACCGCCTTTCCGCCTTCAACAGCGTGCTGGGGGGGCTGAGTCTCACCTACCGCCTCCGGGATGGCCTGCTGCTGAAGGCGGGCGGCACGATGGAAATGGCCAAGGGCCGCAACCCGGTCACTCCCCTGGCGGTGGGCTCCCTGCCGGGGCCCCGGGCCGTGTTCTCCGGCCCGCCGGTGTCCTCCGCCGACCTGGACAAGATCACCCTCACCGTGGGGCTGTCGTGGCGATATTGACCTCCGGAGCCCCGGTACTGTACACGACCCGGTTCGCCCTCATGGGCGGCCAGGCGTCGGTGCGCTTCGTGGAAACCCGCGGCCCGGAGCGGGCCCGGGCCCTCGCCCGGACCGTGGAACGCGAAGCCTGGCGCATCGAAGCCAAGTTCTCCCGCTTCCGGGAGGACAGCGCCCTGTCCCGGATCAATGCCAGGGCCGGGGCGGACCCGGTGGCCGCCGACGCGGAAACCTGCGCCCTGGTGTGCTCGGCCCTGGACCTGGCGCGCCTCACCGGCGGCAGGTTCGACCCCACCGTGGGGGTGTTCCGGCGCATCTGGGACTTCAAGGCGGGCAGGGTGCCGTCGGCCGACGAGATCGAGGCCCTGCGACCCCTGGTGGACGCGTCCCAGGTGGAGGTGGACGGCGGCGCCATCCATCTCCGGCGCCCCGGCATGGAGCTGGACCTGGGGGGCGTGGGCAAGGAGTACGCCGTGGACCGGGTGGCCGGCCTCCTCCTGGAGGCGGGCGTCACCTCGGGCATCGTGGACTTCGCCGGGGATGTGCGGACGCTGGGGCGGCGCGGGGACGGCCGCCCCTGGTCCATCGGCGTCCAGGAGCCCCGGAGACCGGGCCGCTGCCGCTTCGCCCTGCGCGCCCGGGACCGGGCCGGCATCGCCACCTCGGGCGACTACGAGCGCTTTTTCGAGAAGGACGGCGTGCGCTTCCACCACCTGCTGGATGCCACCACGGGCCTGCCGGCCCGGGGCGTGACGTCCGTGACGGTCATCGCCCCCACGGCCCTTGCCGCCTGGCGTCTGGCCACCGCCGCCTTCCTGCTGGGACCGGTCCTGGGCCTGGCTCTCCTGGAAGCCCAGGCCGGGGTGGAAGGGGCGCTGATCACCGAGGATGACCGCCTCCTGGCCACCTCGGGGCTGGGACGGATCGCCTCGCTGCCCTCACCCGCCGACCCGGGCCAGGAACCGCTCCCGGCGCGCCTTGGGCCACTGGGCGCAGTAGGCGGGCCGGTGGTCCTTGAGCCGCTTCATGCAGAATAGGCAACCTGGCGCGCACCGGTTGATGGGCTCGGCCACCTCGCCCAGGACCTTGCGCGGCCACTGGGGATCCGCGAAGAGCACCCGGGCCAGGCCCACCAGGTCGGCGGCGCCGTCCACCAGCGCAGCCCGGGCCGTGGCCGGAGCCTGGATCCGGCCCGCGGCCACCACGGGCACCTCCGGGACCGCCTCCTTGACCCGGCGGGCGAAGGGCACCATGAAGCCCTCCGTGTGGTCATCCCGAACGTAGTCCGGAAGGGCGAAGGAGTCGTAGCAGCCCGTCATGACGGACAGGTAGGTGACTCCGGCCCGGGCCAGGGCCTGGGCGAAGGGCAGGGTCTCAGCCAGGGTCAGGCCGCCGGGCACGTACTCATCGGCCAGGAAGCGGTAGCCAACGGGAAACTCGAGGCCCACCTCCGCCCGCACCGCCGCCAGGACTTCCAGGGGGAAGCGCATCCTGCGTGCCGGGTCGCCCCCGTAGGCGTCCTCCCGGAGGTTGGTGCGGGGGGAGAGGAACTGCGGAAGCAGGTAGCCTGTGCCCCCGTGCAGCTCGACGCCGTCGAACCCGGCCTCCCGAGCGCGCCGCGCGCCGGCGGCGAAGGCGGCCACGACACGGTCGATCTCGGTCTGGGTCATTACGGACGGCACCACCCCCCAGGTCTCAAGGGCGCTGGGGGCGATGCGGTCGGCCCGCTGGGCATAGCGCCCGGCATGGTGGATCTGCAGGATGGCGGGCACTCCCTCCCGGTGGATGGCCACCGCCAGTTCCATGAGGCCGGTAATGAAACGGTCCTCCGAGATCAGCAAGGTCCTGGGATTGCCCAGCCCGCAGGGCTCCACGGTGACATTCTCCACCACCACCAGCCCCGCACCCGAGGTGGCCAGCTCCCTGTAGTAGTCCAGCACCAGGCCGTTCACCAGGTTGTCCTCGTCCGGATACGCCGCGTACATGGGCAGGCTGACGATGCGGTTGGCCAACTCCAGCGAACCGAGCCTGAACGGGGTGAAGAGGGGATCAGCCATCAGGTGCTCCGGGGATGAGTCATTATATGCAACCCGCTGCGGACAGGCCCAGGACCTGCTTTTCAGCGCCTCCCAACCTCCGCGCTCTCCTTTTCCGGCTCTTTCTTGGGTGGTGACGGTCGGCAAGGGACCAGCCGGCTGGCAGCACCCAAGAAAAAACCGGAAAAGGAGAACGCGGAGGTTGGGAGCCGCGGAGGAAAAAGACAGGAGAACTTGGCAAGGGGTGTCAGGAATAAGCGATGGTAAGATCATTTATTAAAATAATTAATGTTCCAACATCTTTGACCGATACTGGAACTGCGCCCGGCTGTTCGGCCCGGACCACCTGAGCCCGTGGGAGAACGGCATGTCCAGTAACCTCAACATCTCAGGTGGCTCAAACGCTCAGGCCTACTACCTCTATGCCAAGACCCAGGCGGAACAGCAGGCGCAGAGTCCGGTCCAGCCGACCCCCGAGGCCACCCAGGCCCTGCAGCAGGCGGCGGCAGTGCAGCCGCAGCTGAGCGCGCCCAGCGGGGGGAACCCGGCGGCCGGGCCCAGTGCCTATATCGGCCTGGTCCAGGGACCGCCGCCGGGCACAGGGGCGGCTGCGCAGCAGCTCCCCACCCGGCCCCTGCTGGCGGGGGGGCATGCCGACAAGAACAACCAGGCCACCCAGGGCACCGGCAGTGCGAGCGCCACCTCCACCATCGCCACCTATGGCGTTACGGCCGTGACGGCCATCAACGGCACGAGCGGCACGAATCTCGACCTGCTGGCCTGACCTGTCAGACTTTCGGCTGCAGGCAATGCTCCAGGTCCCGGCGCGCGATGGTCCTGCCCCACTTCCGGGCGTGGGTCTCGGCCAGGGTCGCCAGGGCGGCCAGGTCGCCGCCGTGCAGCATCGCCGGGGTGGGGCCGGTCTGGTAGTGCCGGTACAGGCGGGGATGCTGGTCAAATAATGCCCGGTCCAGGGCTTCCCATCCGGCATCGAAACCATGCATGAGGTTCCAACCCTCCCAGGCCCTCGCCAGGGCAGGGTGAAGGTCATTCCACATCGCTTCTTTGCCCACGGCCGTCTCCTTTGCCTGTTTCGAGGCAAGCGCCATGCCGGAAAAACGGGCGGTCCACGGCGATTCTTGCCGCACCGGGGGGTGGGGAGGGGGGCGAACCGGGATACCATGGCGATAAGGTCTTCAAGGTGAACATGTTCGTCCCCCCCGCACGCAGCTATTTCGGAGCGATGCTCCTGGCCGTCACCCTGTCGGCGACCGCCCTGGTGGTGGTGTCGGGCGGACGCTTCCTGGCGGTGCGCCGGGCCGAGGCGGAGAACCTGGCCCGGGTCCAGAGCCTGAACCTCGCCCGGGCCCTGGAGCAGAACCTCAGCGGCACCCTGCGGCGCATCGACCAGGCCCTCTGCAGCGTGGTGGGCGAGCTGGCCGAGGCCCGCCACGGGGCGCAGCCCGATCTGGGCCGGCTCGAGCGGTTCCTGAACATGGAAGGCAGGCTCCTGCCGGAACCCGGAATCCTCTGGATCGCCGACGCCCATGGCCGGGCCATCGTTGGCAACCGCAGTATTTCCGTGGTGCCGCCCTGGGAGGGCCGCCGGTGGTTCCAGCAGGCCCGGACCCACCCCGACGCGGGCCTGATCGTCGCGCGGCCGATCATCGGGTTCCTTACACACGAATGGGTCATTCCCTGCGTCCGGCGCTACAACCTGCCCGACGGTACCTTCGGCGGGGTGGTGGTCATACCCCTGTCCGTGGGTTATCTGGAGAAACAGCTCAAAGGGTTCGAACTGGGACCGGGCGGCACGCTCAATATCCGGGACGGGGAGGGCGGCTTCATCGCCCGCTACCCGGCTCCAGCCAAGGGCTTCGAGCTCAAGGTCGGGGAACTCCGGAGTTCGGTCGAATTCATGAACTACATCCGTTCCGGGCAGGAGGAGCAGGTCCACTTCACCGCCTCCCCCTTCGACGGAACCCCGCGGCTCTATGCCAACCGCCGGGTCAAGGGCTCGCCCCTCGTGGCCGGCGCGGGCCTGGCCGAAGCGGACTACCTGGCCCAGTGGCGCCGGGACAGGGCTCGCACGCTGGGGATCATGGGGCTGGCCCTGCTGGGCATCTGGGCCTTCACCTGGCTGTTCCGGAACGCCTGGCGGAGCCAGGAACGCAACGCCAGGGCCCTGGCCATGAGCGAGGAACGCTTCCGGTACGTCTCCTCCTCCATGATGGACCTGGCGTATTCCTGCACCCGCGGGACGGGCGAGGACTTCTACATCGACTGGATGGCCGGGGCCACCAACCTCCTGCTGGGCCGCAGCGTCGAGGAGATCATGGCCATGGGCGGCTGGGGGAAGCTGGTCCTGGCCGAGGACCGGCCGCTGTACCTGGAGCACGTGGTGGGCCTGGCCGCGGGGGCCTCCGGTTCCTGCGAGCTGCGCCTGGTCAAGAAGGACGGCACCGTGGCCTGGTTCGAGACCTACGCCCAGTGCGAGGTCACGGGTGGCCAAACCGCCGCGGGCCACCGGGACGAGCACCGGATCTACGGGGCGCTGGTGGACATCACAGAACGCAAGCTGGCCGAGGCGACCCTGCGGGAGAGCCAGAACCAGCTGAACCAGATGCAGAAGATGGACAGCCTGGGCCAGCTGGCCGGCGGGGTCGCCCACGATATGAACAATGTACTAGCAGCCATCCAGGCTGTCACCCAGACCCTCGCCTACAAGCGGGCGGAAGACCCCGAGCTGATCACGTCCCTGGGCATCGTGGAACAGGCCGCCAACCGGGGCCGGGACCTGGTGAAGGGGCTGACCAACTTCGCCCGCAAGGATATCCGCGAGGCGGTGCTGATGGACCTCAACGCCCTGGTGCGCGAGGAGATGGAAATCCTGCGCCGCACCACGCGCCAGCGGGTTGAGCTGGTCCTGGATCTCTTTGAACCCCTCCCCGCCGTGCTGGGGGAGAAGAGCGCCCTGGGCAGCGCCCTGATGAACCTGTGCGTGAACGCCGTGGACGCCATGCCCGAGGGGGGCACCCTCACGCTGCGCACCTGCCTGCTGGACATCATCGGAGGCCCTGGTATGGTCGGCCTCGAAGTGGCCGACACCGGCACCGGGATGACCCCGGAGGTCCAGGCCCGGGCCCTGGAGCCGTTCTTCACCACCAAGGCCGTGGGGAAGGGGACCGGACTGGGCCTCTCCTCCGTCTACGCCACGGCCAAGGCCCATGGGGGGAGCGTGGTGATCCACAGCGAACCCGGGGTCGGGACCCGGATCCGGCTGCAGCTCCCGGCGGCGCGCAAGGCCGTGGCCGCCGAGGCCGCACCCCGGGGCGGAGCCCAGGCCATGGCCTCCCTGAAGATCCTCCTGGTGGATGACGACGATCTGATCCGGGGCACGGTTCCGGGCATGCTGGGCCTGTTCGGGCACCGGGTCTCCACCGTCTCCGGGGGGGAGGAGGCCCTCCGGCTCCTGGCCGGCGACAGCGGAACCGACCTGGTCATCCTGGACCTGAACATGCCGGGCCTGAACGGCCTGGAGACCCTCAGGGCCATGCGGAAGCTGGGCCTGGACCAGCCCGTCCTCATCGCCACCGGCCACCTGGACGCGGAATGCGCAGCCGTCCTGGAGGAGGACCCGCGGGCCCGGGCCCTGGCCAAGCCCTTCACCCTGGAGGCCCTGGGGGACAAGCTGAGGGACCTGGCGGCCCTGCCTCCCGTGGCGGGGCTTGAAATATAGGGTAAAGCTTGGCTTTTGGAGCATTTCCGGTAGGGTGTTCCCTGGAGGATGAACATGGACAGGATCTGCTGGGACGAGACCTTCAGCGTCGGAGACCCCCAGATGGACCTGGAACACCAGGCCCTGATCGAGATCATCAACCAGATGATCGACCACCACCCGAAGCCGGGCTGGTCGGGCGAGATCGTCGGGATTCTCGAGCAGCTGACCTCCTACGCGAACCGGCACTTCGACAGCGAGGAACGGCTGCTGAAGGACCGGAACTACCCCCAGCTGCGCGCCCAGCAGCAGGAGCACCAGTTCTTCCGGCAGGAGATCACCATGCTGGGCGTGGACCTGATGCACGATCTGAGCGGGCAGCGGGGCGTGCCCGGCAAGCTCATGGAGTTCCTCCGGGCCTGGTGGATCGACCACATCCTGGTGAGGGACATGCAGTACCGCCCCTTCCTGGAGGGCCTGCCGCCCCGGCCCGCCCCCCGGGTCCAGGGGGACACGGGTCCGCAAGGCGCGGACCTGGCGGACGAGGCGCAGGCCGGGTCTCCGCCGCGGACCCCCCCGCCGGGCCTCGCGAATCCCTACACCAAGGATCCCTATTCGCCGGATCCCTACGCTCCCTTTTGACGAGACCAGAACCACTGGATGGAGGACCCGATGTTCCTTTTCAAGGGACTTTACGGTTTCGCGGAACGCGTCGTGTTCAACACCCTCTCCCGCAAGATACTGGGCTGCATGGTGCCCCTGTACCTGCTCCTACTTGTCCTGAGCGGCTACCTCCTGAACCTGGTGGCGGCCCTGCGGGCCGGAGCCGGTCCCGAGGCCCTGGCCCTGCTGGAACACGCCCGCGTGGCCGCGCTGGTCACCCCTGGCCTGGCCCTGGTGCTGGGAGCCGCGGCCTTCCTGATGTTCCACCTCTCCTCCAACCCGCCCCTGCGCAAGCTGGCCCGGATCATCCAGGCCGGCGATTTCTCCACGGACATCGTCCTGGACACCCATGACGAGATCCGGGCCCTGGCCGACGGCTTCAACGGCTTCGCGGGCCAGATCCGGAACATCCTGAACGAATCCAAGCGCCTGGGCATCTCCATCGCCATCGGCGCCACCCGCACCACCAAGCTCGCCGGTGAGGCCACCCAGGACGCCAGGCGACAAGGTGAGCTCTCCGAGCGCATCACCGCCACCAGCCAGGACGTGGCCGGCGCCATGGGCGGCGTGACCCAGGTGACCCACCACATTTCAGGCACGATCCTTGAGAACCTGGCTTCGGTCCGCACGACCCGGGGCGAGTTGCTGGAAGCGGAGCGGGGCATGGCCGCCGCCATGGCGCGCCTGGGCGAATTCCAGGGCCTGGTGGCCAGCATGAACCTGCGGAGCGAGCGCATCAGCGACGTGGCCCAGGCCATCCACGCCATCGCCGAGCAGACCAAGCTCCTGGCCCTCAACGCCACCATCGAGGCGGCCCATGCCGGGGCGGCGGGGCGGGGCTTCGCGGTGGTGGCCGAGGAGGTCCGCAAGCTGTCCGACCGGGCCGGGGAGGCCGCGGTGGAGATCTCCCGGGACCTGGGCACCATGGTCCAGGACGTGGGCCAGACCTCCCAGGGCATCCAGGTCCTCACCACCGATTTCACGGGCGCCGTGGCCATCCTGGGCAAGGTCTCGGAACACTTCGACCGGCTGGCGGTGGACTTCGAGGAGAACACGCGCCAGCTCACCGAGGCCATGGCCGCGGTGGACGGCGTCTCCACCACCAGCCAGGCCATCCACCACCAGGCCTGCGACATCCAGTCCCTGAGCGGCGAGACGGAACGGCGGCTGCGGGAATCCACGGACTGCTCGGGCGAGATGAACCAGTCCACCGAGAAGCTGCTGGAGCTGGTCAGCCGGATCCGCACGGGGTCGGGGGCGCTGGAGTCCGTGGTGGGGATCGCGGCCCGGTGGCGGGACGCCATGCAGGCCCGCATCGAGCACCTGGCCACCCAGGGCCTGGACGTATTCGACCGGAACTACCGCCCGGTGCCCGGCACCACGCCCCAGAAGTTCCTCACCTCCTATGCCGGCGCCTTCGAGGCCGAACTGCGCCCGGTGTTCGACGCCGCCCGCAGGGAACTCGGCTCCACCTACTCCGTGGCCCTGGACTGCAACGGGTTCCTCGCCACCCACCACACCGGCCTGTGCGAACCCATGACCGGCGACCCGAAGGTGGATCTCGTGAAGAGCCGCCACCAGCGGCTCTACTTCGAGCTGGAGACCGAGAAGCGCCGGGCCCGGAACACCGAGTCCTTCCTGTTCCAGACCTACGTCCGGGACACGGGCGAGCTGCTGAACGACCTGTCCCTGCCGATCATCGTCCAGGGCCGGCACTGGGGCGCGATGGTCTCGGGCTTCAAGCCTGAGCGGTTCCTCCAGTAGCGGCCCGGAGGCCCTTTTGGGGGGTGGTTTCATGGAGCCTGCGCCCGCTACCTTTCAGGGGAACTTGCCTTCCGTCCTCATCTTGAGGACGGTGGCCCGGCCCGGCGGCACGACCTGGACCCCATTCTGCGCGGCGCTGACGTAGAAAGCGGCCGGCCCGGAGTGTCGCCACTCCGGGCCGGCCGGTGTCGTGCGCATCCAGGCGGAGCGGGCTCCGCAGGGGATGTTAGAAATTCATATGCACAGCCTTGATGTCGGCCATCGCGCCGGTCCCGTGGCACACCAGGCACTGCTCGACGTTGCTGGTGATCGCCGAGGTGACGTTGGTGGTCAGGGTGGTGCCCGTCAGGACGGGGGCGACGGTCACGACGCTGGCGCGCTGGGCGAACAGACGGCCACCGTTGGTGGTCATGTGGGCCATGGCGGCGGCGGAGTCGTGGCAGCCGAAGCAGGCCGCGGTGATCGGGGAGGTCACCAGGGTGGTGGGATCGGCTTCCAGGGTGGTGCCGACGGCGACCGAGCCGGTGAGGGCGCCGGTGGCGCCGGGGGTGGAGGGCCAGGTCTTGGCGGCGGCAGCCAGGGTGGTGTTGGCGTAGTATACGGTGCCGTAGACGGCGCCCAGCTTGGCATAGGGGCTGATGTTGGCGCCGGAGTTGCCGGCCTGGGCCAGGGCGACGGTCGCGGGCACGGTGCCGGCGCCGGTGGTGCTCCAGAGCAGGTTGGGCACGGCGGCGGCGTTGGCCGAGGCCGAGAAGTCATAGGAGCCGGCCACATGGCAGGCCTCGCAGTTGTTCAGGATCGCGGGGTAGCCGATGTTCCACATGGAGTCGCCGGCTTGCCAAGTGAAGGGCACGGTGCGCTTGCTGGCGGCGTGGAGGCTGTGGACGATCTCCTTGACGTTGTAGCTCCAGAAGGAGCCGTCGGAGTTGTCGAAGCCGTTGGTGTTGTGGCAGAACACGCACTGGGAGCCATCGTTGCGCTGGCCGGAGTGGAAGGTCTTGGCGACCGCGGGGTTGGTGAACAGGCCCAGGGTCTGGTGGCAGCTCAGGCACTTGCTGTTGTCGACGATGGTGCGCCGCGCGCTGCTGGCCTTGACGGGCAGCATGACGTTGGGGGCCGGGATGGCGAAGCCGCCCTGGAAGTGGGTCGCGTCGAAGTTATAGGGGGCGGCCAGGTTGGTCTGGGTCAGCGGCATGCTGTCCGTGATGCTGCCGGCCTGCACGGGCGTCGCGGCGGCGAGACCGGCCCAGGTGGTGGAAGCGACCACGCCGTAGTTGTAGCCGATGCCGGCGGTGACCAGGGTGGCGTTGGCGGGCACCGTGGCGCCGGCGTAGTAGGCGGTGTAGGTGCCGTCGGCGTTGGCGGTCCAGGTGGAACCGGTCAGCGCCGCGCCCGTGGTCCAGGCGGTGCCGCTGTAGGTGCTCTGCTTGGTGCCGCGCCACACGGACTTCATGGATACGCTGACCGAGCTGTTGAAGTCGGCGGGGGCGGTGATGCCGTCCTGGGGAATGGCGAAGACCATCTCGAGGGTGGGCGTGCCGACCAGGTTCGGGAACATCTCGACCACCGTGGTGCCGTTGTAGGTCTGCATGGTGGTGGCGGCGCCGTTGGCGTAGGGCTGGAAGGTCCAGGAGGGATGCCCGTTGGCGTCCACCGCGGCCGAGACCAGCTTCCAGGTGATGGCGACGGCGTTGGCCGGCACGGCGTTCCTGTTGCCGGAGACATACATCGGGTTGGTGTGCGTGTTGCTGGCCACGCCGCCGGTGACCGCGCCGCCGTTGGTCAGGTCGGGCGGGGTGACGGGCAGGTGGTAGGTCTGGATGGCTGCGGGGCTGTGGCAGGCGCCGCACATGGTGTCGTCAGCCTGGGCTCCGCCGACATGGTTCTTGCCCGAGGTGAAGTTCACGCTGTCGTGGCAGGCTCCGCAGGCCAGGGCGTTGGGAACCATGTTCCAGTTGTTCCCGTCGGGGGTGGCGGTGGTCTGGGTATGGCAGTTGGCGCAGTTCTTCACATCCTGGGGGTAGCGGGTGTCGAAGGGCGTGCCCAGGAAGTCCGTGCCGGTCATCGTGAGGTTTTCACCCATGTGGATCTTGTGGATGAAGTTCGGGAACGCGGGCACGGCGTAGCCGTTGATCCGGGTGGTGTTGCCGGGATCGAAGGCGGCGAAGGCGGGGTTGGGTCCGGGCGTCAGGGTCGTGCCGCTGGCGGGGTAGGACTCGGTGCTGCCGTACTTCATCTGGTCGGTGTGGCAGACCACGCAGGCGACCGTGTCGGTGATCGGCGGCATGTAGTTGGCGTGCAGGCTCAGCTTGGTGTGGCAGTTGTTGCAGGAGGCGACCTGGACGATGCCGCGGGTGGCGGTGGCCGCCGTGCCGTTGGGGACGAAATCGTAGGCGAAGGTGGCCGACTGGGCCACGGGCAGCGCGCCTGCGTTCATGGTGGCAACGCCGCCGGCCAGGACCACGACGCGCAGCTGGTTGCCCGCCGCGTAGCTCAGGTCACCGAGATCGGCCACGTTGTAGGGCGCGGCCAGGGAGGCGCCCAAGGTGGAGGCGATGCCGGCGGCCTGGCCCAGGTCCAGACTGAAGGTGTAGGCGTAGGTGCCGTCGCCGTTGTCGACCAGCTTGCCGTTGCTCTCGGGATCCGGAGTAGGGGTGATGGAACCCTGGGGAGCCGCGGTGGTCGGCATCTTGATGAATTCGTAGTTGACCCAGTGGCTGGGAATGTTGGTGCTCCACTTGGCATTGACGGTCTGGGGCACCAGCTTGGCGATGGTGAAGGCGAGGTGGCCGTTGTAGCCGTCCGGCCCGTTCTGGCCCAGGCCGACCACCGGAACACCGTTCTGGTTGGTGATCTTGAACTTGACGGTCGGGGTGATGGCGCCGGTGGTGGGCACCGTGACGCCGGTCACCGTGCCGGTGAGGGAGAGGGCGCTCCACTCGGCCGCAGTGAGCGCGGGCACGTTGAGGGTCTGGCCGCCATTGGTGCCGTTGGTACCGTTGGTGCCGTTGGTGCCGGCGGCGCCGGCGGGGCCGATGGTCCCCTGTGCGCCAGCGGCGCCGGTGGCGCCCGTTGCGCCCGCATCGCCCTTGCAGCCGATGATGGCCAGGGTCGCCGCGGTGGCGAACAGGAGACCTGTCACGGTCTTCAGTCTGGGATGCATCCTATGTCCTCCTGATAAGGGTAGGGGGTTGGAAAAAAACGTAAGATCAGGCCCCGGTGGGGTCTGGTTTGAACACTGAAACAGATCCGTACCTGCAAAGACCCTGCATTCGATAATTAACTATCGTTTGGCTAGGCCCTTATTCTCTTACGGTGCAAGAAATAAAACAAGACCCATCTATCTGTAATTCTTTCTCGACCCAACCCGGACCCGGCTGGGTGGAACCGGGTGGTGGGAGCATGGGGCGCGCTCGTTGGAATAACCTAAGAATTCATGCACTTTCCGGTTAGACTATGCGCCATCCCCCCTGGATCCAATGCCCATGGAAGCCCACCCCGGCATGCGCCCCTCCCGTTCCAAGCAAAGGCTCTGGGGCCTTCGGCGAAGCGACTTCTACCTGCTGGCCGCCTGGACTGCGGCCCTGGCCCTGCTCCTGGTGGTGGCGGTGCGCCGGAACCAGCGCAATGCCCTCGAGAAGGCCAAGGTCGAGGCCCAGACCTACTACGAGCTCAACCTCGCCTACCGGACCTTCATCTCCCGGCTGGGCGGCGTCTATGCCCTCGCGGACCGGGTGCGGCCCAACCCCTACCTGACCGTGCCGGACCGGGACATCGCCGGACCCGGTGGGACCGGCCTCACCCTGGTCAATCCGGCCTACATGACCCGCCTGGTCTTCGAGACCCTGCAGCAGACCTTCCGCCAGCCCATCCAGAACCGGCTCACCAGCCTGAAACCGCTCAACCCGCACAATGCGCCGACCACCTGGGAGCGTTCGGCCCTGACCTCCTTCGAGGCGGGCGCCAGGGAGGCTGTGCAAGTGCAGGACCTGGACCATCAGGCCTTCCTGTTCCTCATGAAGCCTTTCGTCACCGAGGCCAGCTGTCTGCGCTGCCATGCCAGCCAGGGCTACCGCCTGGGGGACGTGCGCGGGGCGATCAGCATCGCCATTCCCCTGGGGCCCTACCAGGCGTTGGCCGCGGCCTCCAACCGCAGCCAGGCGCTCTCCTACGGCCTGATCTGGGGCCTGGGCTGCTGCGGCCTGCTGGTGTCGGCCCGCCGGCGCAACCGCCAGCAGGAGCGCCTGGGCACGATCTTCCAGGAGAGCCCCGTGGCCCTCTGCCTGAGCGAATTTGCCTCCGGCCGGTTCCTGGACGTCAATGCCGCGCTCCTCTACCTGATGCGTGCCGAGGACCGCAACCGCATGGTCGGCCGCACCTCCCAGGAGATCGGCATGGTCCTGCCCGAAGACCGGGAGCGGATCAAGGCGGCGGTCCAGGAGCGGAACTGGGTCGAGCGGTTCCCCGTGTCGTTGCGCCGCCTGGACGGCGAGGCCTTCCAGGCCGAACTATCACTCAAATGCTACGAGCTCGAGGGGATCCCCTACCTGCTCACCAGCATCGTCGATATCACCGACCGTGTCCTGGCGGCCCAGGACCGGGCCCGTCTGCAGGACCAGCTGAACCAGGCCCAGAAGATGGAGTCCATCGGCAGGCTGGCCGGCGGTGTGGCCCACGATTTCAACAACATGCTGGGGGTGATCCTCGCCAACGCCGACCTGGCCCTGGCCAACGACCGCCTGACGCCTGAGCTGAAGCGCCCCTTCGAGATGGTTCGCATGGCGGCCACGCGGTCGGCAGAGTTGACCCGCCAGCTGCTCGGTTTTGCCCGCAAGCAGACCATCACCCCTGAAGTGCTGGACCTGAACGAGGCCATCGAGCGGATGCTCAAGATGCTGCGCCGGGTCATCGGGGAGCACATCGACATCACCTGGATGCCCGGCCGCAACCTCTGGACCACCCACCTGGATCCCACCCAGGTGGACCAGGTCCTCGCCAACCTCCTGGTCAACGCGCGGGATGCCATCGGCGGCGAGGGGGCGGTCACCATCACCACCGAGAACGCGGTCCTGGACGAGGCCTATTGCGCCACCCACTTCGAGACGCTGCCCGGAGACTACGTGATGGTCTCCATCGCCGACAACGGCTGCGGCATGGACCAGGCCACCCAGGAACGGATCTTCGAGCCGTTTTTCACCACCAAGTCGGTGGGCGCGGGCACCGGGCTGGGCCTGGCCATGGTCTATGGCGTGGTCCGGCAGAACCAGGGCTTCATCAACGTCTACAGCGAACCGGGGCAGGGCACCACGTTCCGGATCTATCTGCCCCGCTTCACCGGGGCGGGCGCGGCCAGGATCCCTTCGCCCCAGACGGAGGACCTGCCACGGGGCAGCGAGACGGTACTGCTGGTGGAGGACAACGCCATCCTCCTGCACAGCGTGCAGGATCTCCTGCGTAGTCTCGGCTACCGCGTGCTGGCCGCCAGCCTGCCCCAGGAGGCCCTCCGGATCGCGGGGTCCGAGGCCGGTCCGATCCACCTGCTGCTCACCGACGTGGTCATGCCCGACCAGAACGGCTGGGAGCTTGCGAAAAAGATCCAGGCCGTCCAGCCCGGCATCCGGTGCGTGTTCATGTCCGGCTACACCGCCCAGGCCATGATCAACCAGGGCATCCTGGAGCAGGGCCACCCGTTCCTGCAGAAGCCCTTCTCGCTGCGGGACCTGGCCGGCAAGCTGCGGGCCGCCCGCGGTTCCGGGTGGGAAGGGGCTCGCCAGCCATGAACGCGCCGCCCGGCTCCGGTCGAAGCCGGCGCGGGAAGAACGTCGATCTTCGCAAGCGCAGGGACCTCCCGTCCGCGGCAGAGGGGAGCTGACCTCCAAGGAAGCCCGATCCTCCCGTCAAGGCGATCTTCCATCATGCCCTCACATTTCCTGCAGGTAAAGGTCGGTCCATTCGGGAGGACGGCAGAGGGTGGTGGCGCGCCTGGGAGGGCCGGTGCCTGGGGCAGGGACAGCGCTGCAGCTTCCGACCTTGCAGCCGCACTGACAATTCGGATTGCCTGATTATCGGGAAGACTCAGCCCAAAGAGCCGGCATGGCTCGGGGGGTGGATCCCAATGAATTCAGGCACCTGATAGAAGTTGACACTGAATGTCACTTCCCAGGCGCGATGCTATGGGCGTTGAGGGTTCCAAGGGTTGCTGTGAACCATCACGCTCAATCGGTTCGGAACTCTCCCGGAAAATGGACCGTTCGGAGGGGCCGGACTGAATGCTCTGGTCCGTCCTGGGCCGGGAAATTTTGGGATAGAAATCCGAAGGATTGGGCAAGGATTTCGAGGGTGAAGTCCTTACACTTCATTTGGGTCGCCCGAATCGGAGAACCAAACACGGAAGAGCATCCGGCCTCCCACCCAAGAAGTCACACCCATCCATCATTTTTCGGGGACATGATCCCTGTGGCGTCAGCTATCCCCCTAGCAAGACCACGCAGATTCTACCCCGCCAAGAGGAGACGAAAATGCAGAAACGCAAACTTGGCGACAGTGATCTCGAGGTTTCGGCTCTTGGCCTCGGCTGCATGGGCATGAGCGCCAACTATGGTCCGGCAGGCGACAAGAAGGACATGATTGCTCTCATCCATTCAGCCGTCGATCGCGGCATCACCTTTTTCGACACGGCCGAAGTCTACGGCCCGTATACGAACGAGGATCTGGTGGGAGAGGCGCTGGCTCCTTTCAGGGGCAAAGTGGTAATCGCCACCAAGTTCGGCTTTGAACTGGAGCCTGCGTCCGGCGAGCGGCGCGGAGGGCTGAACAGCCGCCCGGAGCACATCAAGGCGGTGGCGGAGGCATCCCTCAAGCGCCTCCAGATGGACGCCATCGACCTGTTCTATCAGCACCGGGTGGACCCCGAAGTTCCCATCGAGGATGTGGCCGGGGCGGTGAAGGACCTGATCTCCCAGGGCAAGGTCAGGCATTTTGGCCTGTCCGAGCCTGGGGTGCGGACCATCCGGCGCGCCCACGCGGTGCAACCGGTGACCGCGGTGCAAAGCGAGTATTCGCTCTGGTGGCGCGGCCCGGAAACGGAGATCCTGCCCACCCTGGAGGAGCTTGGCATCGGCTTTGTGCCCTTCAGCCCGCTGGGCGCAGGGTTCCTCACCGGCAAGATCGACGCGAACACCCAGTTCGACCCCACGGATTTCCGGACCCATGTTCCCCGTTTCGCCCCCGAGGCCATGAAGGCCAACCTCGCGCTGGTGGACCTCATTCGCGAGGTCGCGACGCGGAAGGGCGCCACCCCGGCCCAGATCGCCCTGGCCTGGCTGCTGGCTCAGAAGCCTTGGATCGTGCCGATTCCTGGAACGACCAAGTTGCACCGGCTGGACGAGAACCTGCAAGCCACCCATGTGGAATTCGCACCAGACGAGCTGGCGGCTATCGAAACCGCCGCAGCCAAGCTCATGCTTCGCGGGGAGCGACTGCCTGAAGGAGCCCTCAAGATGACCGGGCGCTAGGCGAAAAAGGACAGCACCCATGACTGGCTTAGCAGGTTCAACCAAGGACCGGAAACATCCCTTCAGGCCCCTGGTCCTGGCCGCCGGAATCCTGTCAGGCTGCTTCGTTCTGGGGGACACTCCGGCCAAGCCTGCCCCCTTGGCGCTGCAGGAACAGGGCAGCTTCGTGATCGGTGGTACCGTGCTGAAAATTCCGGGCACCTTCGACCCTCTCAAGCCGACCCCGGCCGGGCAGACCTTCCACGGCGACCATGCCTATGTGTCCTTTCAGGTCCCTGTGAACCCGCGTCCGCTTCCCCTGGTGTTCCTGCATGGGGCGGGACAGTTCTCCAGGACCTGGTCCACCACCCCGGACGGTCGGGAAGGGTTCCAGAACCTCTTCCTGCGCCGGCGGTTCGCGGTGTATCTGCTCGACCAGCCGCGGCGCGGCGGGGCCGGGCGCAGCACCCTGCCGGCCACGGTCACACCCGCACCCGACGAGCAGTTCTGGTTCGATATCTTCCGCCTGGGGGTGTGGCCGGACTTCTTCCCGGGCGTCCAGTTCTCCCGCGATTCCGAGACCCTGAACCAGTATTTCCGCCAGATGGCCCCCAACACCGGCCCCTTCGACCCGGAAGTGGTATCCGGCGCCGTGGCGGCCCTGTTCGCCAAGGTCGGGCCGGGCATCCTTGTCACCCATTCCCAGGGCGGCGGCCCGGGCTGGCTCACCGCCATCAGGAGCCGTCAGGTCCGTGCCGTGGTGGCCTACGAGCCGGGCTCCGGCTTCATCTTCCCGATCGGCGAGGTCCCCTCGCCGATGCCAAGCGCGGCAGGCACCCTGGAAGGGGCCGGCGTGCCCCTCGCGGACTTCATGCAACTCACCCGGATCCCCATCGTCATCTACTACGGCGACAATATTCCTGAACAGCCGACGGCCAACCCCGGCCAGGACAATTGGCGGGTCCGCCTGGCCATGGCACGGCTGTGGCGGGACGCGGTGAACCGCCATGGTGGCGACGCGACCCTGGTGCATCTGCCGGACCTCGGCATCCGCGGCAACACGCACTTCCCGTTCTCGGACCTGAACAACGGGGAGATCGCGGACCTGATGGCTGGCTTTCTGAAGAAAAAGGGCCTGGACTGACCCTTCAACCCCAGGACAGGAGGAGACATCATGCAGAAACGAATTTTGGGCAGGAGCGGTCTTGAGGTTTCGGCGCTCGGCTTCGGGTGCATGGGCCTGAGTCACGGCTTCGGCCCACCGATGGATAAGAACGAGGCCATCAAGGTCATCCGCGCCGCCTTCGATGGCGGAGTGACGTTTTTTGATACCGCCGAAGCGTATGGCCCGTTCACCAACGAGGAAGTCGTGGGTGAAGCCCTGGCGCCGGTGCGTGACAGGGTGGTCATCGCGACAAAATTCGGGTTCGTGAACGGCATGCCGGGCCAGGGTGCCGATAGCAGGCCGGAACGGATCAGGGTGGTCGCGGAAGCGGCCCTGAAGCGCCTCAGGACGGACTTCATCGACCTGTTCTACCAGCACCGGGTCGACCCGAAGGTGCCCATCGAAGAGGTGGCCGGCACCGTCAAGGACCTCATCCAGGAGGGCAAGGTCAGACACTTCGGCATGTCCGAGGCCGGTGTCGCGGCCATCCGCCGCGCCCATGCCGTCCAGCCCGTCACGGCGCTCCAGAGCGAGTATTCGCTGTGGTGGCGCGAGCCGGAGCAGAAAATTCTCCCGACCCTGGAAGAACTGGGCATCGGCTTCGTACCTTTCAGTCCTTTGGGCAAGGGCTTTCTCACAGGAGCGATCTCCGACAAGACCGAGTTCGACCCGACCGATTTCCGCAACACCGTCCCACGTTTCGCCCCGGATGCCCGCAAGGCGAACCAGATACTGGTGGATGCCCTCGGGCGGATCGCGGAGCAGAAGAAGGTGACGATGGCGCAGATCGCATTGGCCTGGCTGCTCGCGCAGAAGCCGTGGCTCGTTCCGATTCCTGGGACCACCAAGGTGCACCGGCTCGAGGAGAATCTTGGCGGAGCCGCCGTGACACTGACTTCGGCGGATCTGGCCGCGATCCTGGAGGCCATCTCGGGGATCGAAGTCCAGGGGGACCGGTATTCCGGTTCCTACAAGAACCTCGTGAACCGTTAGCCCCTCACGCCGGTAGCAACCTGGAGGTCGGAAATGAACATGGTGACACCGATGATGCTGGTCCTGGCCACTGCCAGCCTTGCAATGGCCCAGGGCACCGGGACCCAGGCCGGGGCGGGGCTGAAGCCACCGTCGTCCAGGGTCGCCCTGGGCGAGGTCGCTCCGGCCTTGGAGGGCTACACCCGGGACAGCCTGTTCGGCGACCTCTGGAAGCGGCCGGGTCTCTCGTCCCGGGACCGCTGCCTCGTGACCCTGGCCGCCATGATCACCCGCAACCAGACCGGGGAACTGCCGTTCTACCTTGACCTGGCCCTGGAGGACGGGGTGCGGCCGGGAGAAATCTCCGGGGTGATCACCCACCTGGCCTTCTATGCCGGTTGGGGCAACGCCATGGCGGCGACCGCAGCGGCGCGGGAGGTGTTTGCCCGGCATGGCATTCCGGCTGACCAGTTGCCGCCGGCCGGCGGTCACCGGCTGGAACTGGAGAAGGGGCCCGAGGTCGAGCGCGCCGCCGTCACCGAAAAGTCCATCGGGCCGCTGTTTCCGGGGCTGGTGGCGTATACGAACGGACTGCTGTTCCGTGATCTGTGGCTGCGCACGGACCTTGCGCCGAGGGACCGCAGCCTGGTGACCGTGAGCGCCCTGATCGCCTCCGGCCAGGTGGGGCCGCTGGGCTATCACCTCAACCGGGCCATGGACCACGGGCTGACCCAAACGGAGGCGGCGGAAGTGGTCACCCATCTCGCCTTCTACGCTGGCTGGCCCTTCGCGGTTTCAGCCCTGCCTGTAATGAAAGAGGTATTCGCAAAGCGGCCGCATTAACGTCCCTGGCCTGGATGTCCCCAACACACCTCGTGCCCCCCTTCCAATGAATGCGAGAATGGCCCATGCCCAAGGCGTTTCCTTCCCCCAACCTGCAGGATCCGGAGCCCACGGGCGAGCGGAAGAACCTGGGCCGGCTGGCAGCGCTGCTTCTCGCCCACGCGCCCTATGACGGCCGTTTCGATCTGCCCCTGCCAGGCACCTACGCGGTGCGCTATTCCCATCCATCCAAGGACCTGGTGCATGGGGTCGCCCAGCCTGGCCTGTGCATTGTCGCCCAGGGCGCCAAGACCGTAACCCTCGGCAACGAGCTGTTCGAATACGACGCATCCCGATTGCTGGTCTACTCGGTGGACGTGCCGGTGGCCGGGCAGGTCACCCAGGCCAGCCCGGCGGCGCCGTTCATCTGCCTCAAGCTGGATCTCGATCCACACAAAATCGCCGAGATGGTGCTGAAGGTGTTCCCGGATGGGCTGCCGCAGCCCCAGCGCAGCCATGCCATCTGCGTGACCGAGGCCGATCCCGGGATCATCCTCGCCGCCTCCCGGCTGCTGGAATTGCTTGGGCAACCCAGGGTTGCCCCCCTCTTGGCCCCACTCGCGATGGAGGAGATCCTCGTTCGCCTCCTGCTGAGCCCCATTGGGGGCCGGGTCGCCCAGATCGGGCAGGAGGATTCACGGTTGCAGCAGGTCTCGCAGGCCGTCTCCTGGGTGCGCACGAACTTCGACCGTCCCCTTGATGTCCAGAGGCTGGCAGCCATGGTGCACATGAGCCTGACCACCTTCCACCAGCATTTCAAATCCGTCACCTCCATGAGCCCCCTGCAGTACCAGAAGGTGCTGAGGCTCCAGGAAGCCCGCCGGCTCATGCTGTCGCGGATGCTGGATGCGGGAATGGCAAGCCGCCAGGTCGGCTATCAAAGCGCGTCCCAGTTCAGCCGGGAATACGGGCGCTTCTTCGGCAAGACACCAACCCGGGATATCGCCCTGCTTAGGGAGGGCGGGGAGGCATCGGCGGCCCCGGAGTTGTAGGTCAATCCTTGTGAATAAAGCGGCACCTGACGACACCCTCCATCACAAAAATAACCAATGAATTCAATGGAATTTGCCAACGGGTGATGCCGGGTGTCATCGTGGTCTCCGACCGATTTTGAGGACGGTTTGAGGCTGGAAAATCCCATAGGTAAGAGCAAGTGATCCACCGTACTGGACTGCATCCAGTTGACCATTAGGGCACAAATGGCCCCCCTTCCTCCTGAACGTGGACGAGGTCCTGGCCAAGATCCGGAACCTGACCATCCGGGAACTGCCGAACCTGATTCAGCGCCTGGCCAAGGTGTGCCGCATCGTAAATACGGGAAGCCGGGCGAAGCCCCAGTGGCGATTGCAATACTCCGATCCTTCCGTCCAGACAAAGTAAAGATGGAATTTTTGTATCCATTCGGCTTATGTTTGAGTCCTGGCCGCGGCTGCTTTACTAACCTTTACTAGGAACTTCGAAAAAAGGGCCTGTTAGTAACGGCCTCGAAGGTCTGCTGAGGATGGTCTACGAGGAATGGCACTCCCAGGCGATGGGTATGGCTATGAAAGGCAAATCCAGGCGGGGTTCCCCTGCGCGTTAGTAGAGGTAGTGATCACAATTTTTACAATAAATCAGGAAGATGCGAGGTCGTGGGAAACGCCCTTCAAATCGATGAGTACCGTCCCCGTGATGCCGCTTTGACTGGCCCGTCGCTGTTTCGTGTGGGTAACCGGCAGTACACCGTGGGTAGCCGACGTTCATCGCCCAGTATGTTGCGCAAGGGATTGCGGGTAGCGGTCGCCTTTCACGGTGATTTTCGACAGAGCCAGATCGAGGTCGCGCAACTCACCAGGGGTGAATTCGATTCCCGTCGCTCCCAGGTTCTCCTCCACCCGGTCCAGCCTGGTCGAACCGGGGATCGGAACGATCCATGGTTTCTGTGCAAGCAGCCATGCCAGCGCAACCTGGGCTGGCGTGGCCTGCTTCTTCTGTCCGACCCTGCGGAGTAGATCGATAACGACCCGGTTGGCCTTGCGTGCTTCCGTGCTGAAGCGGGGCAGGGTGTTGCGGAAATCGGAGTCGTCGAGTTTGGTATTCTCATCGATCGCTCCAGCCAGATAGCCCCTACCCAGCGGACTGTAGGGGACGAGCCCGATCCCCAGTTCCTCGAGCGTCGGCAGGATCCCGGTTTCCAGTTCGCGCCACCAGATGGAGTATTCACTTTGCAGTGCCGCCACCGGCTGGACGGCGTGAGCTCGCCTGATAGTCTGTGCGCCAGCCTCAGAGAGACCGAAATGCTTGACCTTGCCCGCGACAATCAGGTCCTTGACGGCCCCGGCGACGTCCTCGATCGGCACCTCCGGATCGACCCGATGCTGATAATACAAGTCGATGAAGTCCGTCCTCAGGCGTTTCAGGGAACCCTCCACTGCCTGCCGGATGTGCTCTGGACGGCTGTCCAGCCTGCTCCACCTGGGCTCGCCAGGGTAGGCCGGGGCTTCCCCGAACTTGGTGGCGATGATGACCCGGTCGCGAACGGGTTCAAGGGCTTCGCCGACCAGTTCCTCGTTGACGAACGGGCCGTACACTTCGGCCGTGTCGAAAAAAATGATGCCGCGGTCGACGGCGTTTCGGATTAGTGCGGTCATCTCCGCTTTGTCTTTGGGAAGCCCACGGGAGTAGCTCATCCCCATGCAGCCGAGGCCAAGGGCTGACACCTCCAGACCACTGTTGCCCAGCTGGCGCAATTTCATTGCTACCTCCTCACCTTTCCCGTTTCCGGCCGTAGGCAATCACTCATCGTTCCTCATCTGCCAGTTTCGTTCGTTCAACGCATTGTGTACCCACCGCGGTGTAGGAAGTCCTCAGGCCTTGTGGCGAAGGCTCACCACGAACCCGCGGCCTATGAGAATTTGTCCATCTGGGACAACGAAAGACCTTCCTGAAAGGGTATTCGCACAAGCCGGTTGCACAAGATGTTGCCTTAAACCATACTGTTGCTCAGGACGTGCAACATGCATGATTCAGGCAACAAATCTTTTATGATCCGAACGAGAGATTCCAGCCTGCTTCAATCAGGAGTGGGAAAATTGCAGCAGCGCCTTCCCCTGGACTGGCGGGTGGACCTCTTCCCCATTGGATCCATGGCCAAACCAGGGGAGCAGGTCCGCGAAGTCGAGGTGAGCCGGATACGGTTGAGCGCACCCGACAAACGATGGGCGGACCTGTTCGTCATTGGCAGGATCCGCCTTGAACCCAGGATGGTCAGGTTCCTGGTGGACCCCGCAGGGGCCCCTGCTTCACAGAAACCCACCCTGGTCATCGCGCCCTACCTGTCATGGCCGACTCAGAAGGAGCTGCGGGAAAAGGGGATCGGTTACGTTGATCTCTCGGGCAACATCTGGCTTTCCGTCCGAAAGCCCGGGTTGTTTGTGGAAGCGATCGGTGCCTCCGAGGAGCCCAATCGAGAAGACCGGCCTGCCCGCACCCTCAAGGGAGTCAAGGCCGGCAGCTTGTTTCGCGTGCTTATCGACCGGGCAGTTCCTCCCGGAGTCCGGGCCCTGGCCCTTGAGGCGAGGGTGGATCCTGGCTATGTGTCCAGGGTGTTGAAACTCCTGGAGGACGAGGCTCTCGTCGAGCGGTCCCCACGCGGGGTATTGGAACGGGTTGCATGGGAGAAACTGGTGCGGCGTTGGGCTGAGGAAATGCCGTTCCCTAAACGGGGAACCCTGGCCACCTATCTCGATCCACGAGGGCTTGCGGGATTGGTGGCTCGCCTTGGGGCCGAGACGAGTCGTTACGCTGTGACGGGAAGCATGGCCGCGAGCCAGTGGGCGCCCGTCGCCGGCACCCGGCTCCTGACCATCTACACCGATGACGCCGCTGCCTTGGCCAAAGACCTCGGGCTTCGCCCCACGGACACAGGCGCAAATGTCCTTTTGGTCGAACCGAAGGATGCCTATGTGTACCGGGGCTCAGAGCAGCGCGATGGGGTATGGTACGTTTCCCCGAGTCAGGCTGTAGCAGACCTGCTGACCAGTCCAGGGCGCGGCCCAGCGGAAGCCGAAGCGTTGCTCGAGTGGATGCGGATGAACGAGGGGGTGTGGCGTGCCCGAAAGGGATGAACTCTACACGGTGGCCCGCACGGTCCTGCTGGATGCCCTGGAGGCACTTGGCGAGCACCGGGAGGCCATGGTCCTGGTGGGAGCCCAGGCGATCTACCTCCGCGTCGGCGAGGCCGATCTGGCGGTGGCCTCCTATACCTCCGATGCTGACCTGGCCATCGACCCGCGCATCCTCATGGAAATTCGCCCGCTGGAAAAGAAGCTGACCGAGGCCGGCTTCAAGCGCAATGCCAAGGGAGACATCGGGATTTGGGTTAGCAGCCGCCCGACGTCCAGTGAGCGGTTGCTGGACGTGTCCGTGGACCTCCTGGTTCCAACCGCCATCAGCCCTGGAGATCATCCCGAGAAACACAGGTCGGCACGCCTCCCTGGTCACACCAAGGTGGCTCGGACCGTGAAGGGCCTTGAAGGCGTCCTCATCGACAAGGACAAGCTGGAGATCTCATCCTTCATCACCTCCGATCCGAGAGCGTTCCAAATTCTGGTCGCAGGTCCTGCCGCCTTGATCATGGCCAAGGCCTTCAAGATCCAGGACCGACCTGGTTCCGGTCGTCTGAGCGACAAGGACGCGCTCGATGTCTACCGATTGCTTCGCGGGATTCCAACGGGGGAGTTGGCGGCAAGGTACCGCCTGATCCTGGATGACCCCATCGCCGGAGCCAATGCAGGGTTGTCCCTTGAGTTGTTGAGAGCCCAGTTTGGCGACCGGAGAGCGCCAGGTGTGGCCATGACCCTTCAAGCTGCTGAGAATCTGCTGGATCCGGAGGAGACTGCGACCTCGCTCGTGTTTCTGGCGCAGGATCTAATTCAAGAAATCGGCTAATCGGCGCCGCTGGTCCCAGTACCGGATCCCGACCGAAAAGGCCCCGGGCGCACCCCACACGGGCTCGGAAGGGCAGGGCGCCCTGGTTGGCGGAGCTCCTCCAGGGGGGGACTCCTCACATAGGCGGGGAGGCTCCTTACATAAAGGTGGGGAGTCCTCACACAAGGACGCGGGCTCCTTACATGCCGGACAGGGGCTCTCCGGCGACCTTGACACCATGCGCCGGCGTTGGCAAACGGGCACAGGCTCGGCACATGCATTCGCCCGTGTTCCCATAGCGGATGACCCAGTCCAGGGTCTGGCCGCCACATTTCCTGCAGGTAAAGGTCGGTCCATTCGGGAGGACGGCAGAGGGTGGTGGCGCGCCTGGGAGGGCCGGTGCCTGGGGCAGGGACAGCGCTGCAGCTTCCGACCTTGCAGCCGCCTTTGCCGCCAACCGAGCGATGCGGTCCTTCTCGGCCTGGCGGGCCGCCCGGAGGGATTCCTGCCGTTGG
>Ga0316217_10001991_pt1 | contig 25418 bp, 15 predicted proteins | sample 1anoAmetaG_FD_203633 | JGI IMG/M metagenome (GOLD analysis project Ga0316217, IMG submission 203633) | Freshwater microbial communities from Trout Bog Lake, Wisconsin, USA - 1anoA | ecosystem: Environmental > Aquatic > Freshwater > Lake > Hypolimnion/Profundal zone | place: USA: Wisconsin...
CGGTGGGGGCAGCCGGTTGGGAGAGCGTGGCGCCGGCCGAGGTCGTCGTCGTCGCGCAGGTTCCCGTGGTGGTGGTGGCCCCGAACGGAGGGGCATAGTTGGCGGTGCTCGCGGTCACGGCCCACTGGTAGCAGGTATTGATCGTCGAGTACACCTCGTCGTACGCATAGCTGAGATCGAAGCTCAACGCCTCGGTCGGGCGGATGGAAGCGGCGAAGCTCAGATCCTCGTTATGGGTGGCGAGTTTGACCAGCGGATCGTTGTTCCTGCCCAGCAGCACGTTGCCGGTGGCCGAGAAGTTCAGCCACTGTGCCGGCTTGATCACCGTCCGCACCTTGATATGGTCGGTGTTTTGCGGTTCCTGGCGGGTGAAGGTCGACGCGGAGGCTCCGGTGCTCGCGGTCCATGCGGTGTGCTCGAAGTTGGCGGTCAAACGAGCCTTGTTGCTCGGCTCCACGACCGTGCCCAGCAGCATTTCGTTGCCCCGCCAGTTCATGTTCGAGGTCGGCACATAGCCGGTCAGCGAGGTGTAATCCAGCTCCCGGTTCCGAAGACGCCAGCCGGCGGAGAACTTGAAGGCCGGATTGACGATGTAGGTGCCGATCAACGTGTTGGCCGCGTTCTGCTGCTTCATGAACCACATCGAGCCCGCGGCGACATTGCCGACCGTGGAACTGAAGCCCGCGTTGTAGCCGGCGCTGGTGATCAGGTTGGTCACCGGCCCGGCGATCGCCCCGGAGGGCCAGGGACTGGCGGCGGTGAGCCCGGACAAGCTCCACAGCGAAGGCAATGCGGCCACTGTGGTGGCGTCGGTGGGAAGGGTATAGTTCTGGAACTGCCCGCTCAGCGAGCCATCGGTGCGATAGCCGTTGTAGGTGAACGATTCCGAAACCGAAAGCCGGCGGGTGAGTTCGGCAACCAGGCCCAGATCGCCATCCAGACGGGCGCGGTGACTGAAGCCGTACTTGCCGTTGACGCCGTTTCCACTGGTCACGGAACCGATCGCGTCCGCGTTCCAGCCGGTAGCGGCGCTGTAGCTCGGCTTGCTCGAGGTAAAGCCCTGTTGCAGCCAATTGAAGCTGTTCAGGTTGTTGTTGCCGCCGCTATAGCTCAAGCGGCCGTTGGCGGCCACCTTTTCCCAATAGTGCGTGGAAAAACGCAATTGTTCGGTCGGGAAGATCGAACGCGAGGGCATGGAAAGGTTGTCCGTGACCGCGGCTTTGCAGAAGGCCGACATCATGCCGTTGGTGAACCAGGGCTGCGCACTTGCGGGCACGGTGATGCCATTGCCTTTGTAGGCAGCGGCATTGCCGCAAGCAGTTGCGGTGGTCAGCGTGGTCAGCGTGTAACCCGGCGTGGCGTACAGCGGGGTCGAACCGGCAACTCCCGGAGTGGCATTGGCGGAGACCTGATAGTATCCCGCCGTCGTATTCCACAAGGGCAGATTGGGGTTGGCCAGGGTGTAGTTGCTGTCCCCCTTGTAGGTCACCACGTACTGGTCGTAGTTCACCGTGGTGCGCGGGGCCGGCTTGATGGTCACGCCCAGGGAGTAATTGTCCTCGGCGTTGCGGAACCACTCCAGCACCTCGGCGGTATAGCCGGAGGCCATGCCGGGCACCGAACGCGCGGTGTTCAGCATCGGACCTTCGTGCGTGCCGTGGTTATAGCCGAGGGTGAAGCTGACCGGCGAGATCGGCAGCATGGTGAGCTGCATGTCGCTGTTGCGGCGCACCGTGTTGTAGAGGTGCATCGAGTGATTCTGGCGGACCAGTTCCACAGCCGGGCCAAGTGGGTCCAGCGAGTTGGCGAACTGGTTGTAGTCGAAGTAGTTGCGGTCTCTGCGGAAGCTCCCCGAATAGTCCCAGATCTTGCCCTTGGAAGCCTTCAAATGGGCCACGTCGTAGGGATCGCCGCCAAAACCGGTGGCAAAGGTGCTCAGGGTATCGAAGAAAGGCGTCTTCTTGGAATTCAGCGTGCGCATCTCCATCGACTGGTTCAGGACGCGCATGCCGGTGCTCTGGTTAACCGTCGTATCCCACATCGGCTGGCTGCCGCTGACCTTGGCGATGCGTCCGCCCAACTCGATGGACTGGTGCAACTGGTATCCGCCGAGCGTCTTCTCGTCGGGGTTGGCGGTCTTCTTCACCGCATCTTTCTTTGCCGCGGGCTTGGCGGCCTCCGGCTGGCTCTGGGCCAAACCGGCGGCTGCGCCGCCTGCCATCAAAGTGGCCACCAGGGCAAGGGTGCAGAGGCGGGAAAGTTTCCCCGCCAGCGACCCGCCCAGACTCGTCGTTGCAATCGTCTGATTTGTCATCGCTTGCTCCCTTCCTAGTTGGTATGCACAAAATACGGCGACACGTTGGAACCGTGAATCGCAGTATGGCAAATCGTGCAAGTGGTGTAGCTGGCCCCATTCTGGTTGTGGCCCGGCGCTTCGGCGCTGAAGTTGGGCGAGGGCGAATGGCACTCGATACAGAGTCCGTTCACGGTCGGACGGTTCAGCAGACGCGCATTGGCAGAGCCGTGCGGGGTGTGGCAGGCGGTGCAGCCCTCGGCCTTGATGGGCGCGTGCTCATACACAAACGGACCCGCCGTCTCCGTATGGCACTTGGTGCAGACCGCATCTTGCTGGGCAGAGGAACGCAAGGCCTTCTTGCCGAAGGATCCGTGCGGATCGTGGCAGTCGGAGCACTGCACCAGACCCTCGTTCACCTTGTGGTGGAAGGGCATGGAGAACTGCGGCTTGACGTCGGTGTGGCACTGGAAGCAGAGCTTGGACTGCGGCGCCTTCAACAGGGATTCTTCCTTGCTGTTGTGCACATCGTGGCAACTGATGCAGCTCACGTTGTTTTCGCCGTGCGCCGAGCGCTCGAAATTGGCGTGCTTGCCCTGGTGGCAGCCAAGGCACTTGTCGTCCACCTGCTTGGCCGTGGCGTTCGCCGGGTTGAAGATCTTGGTCTTGTCGCCGCCGCCGTCCACGTGCTCCCGGCCCGCCCCGTGACACCCTTCGCAGGTCACACCGGTCTTGCCATGGGCTTCGGCCAGCTTGCTATGCGGATTGGAGGCGAACCCCTTGGCCACTTCTTCGTGGCAGGTGGCGCAGGTTTCGGCGCCCACGAAGTCCGTCGCAGCGGCCTCTTTGGTTGGCGCGCCGGCGGTTTTGTTTTCGGACGCCGAAGCGCCCACAGCCGTGGCGCAGATCAATCCTGCACCCAGCATTAAGGTAAAAAAGGCTCGCAGTCCCGGCATCTTGCCCGGAGCCGCACCGATCGGGATTCGCGTAACAGGCCCATCTCTATGCATAGAAAATGCCACCTCGATTGCTCTCGTTGCATCCTTCGGCAAATGTTGCACCAATGTCGAACTGTCGGATTCGGCCATTCCCATTCTTGCGGGGGAAGCGGGAACTCGGCAGCAGGTCCTCTGGAACACAATAGACCGGCAGATGCTCTTTGTGCGGAGCATCACTTCATCAGCGGATCGTAACCCTTCGTTTCGTCCGCAAACGGTGATACACGTCACATACCATAACAGGGGCGATCTCCAAACCGCATTTCTTCTTCCCACGTGACAAGCGCCCCGATCCAACGCCTAAACCCCGGCAAGGAAATCCTCTTCCCGCAAAACACCCCGCGCCCAGGATGCCCCGAACGCGGAAACACTGGAGAAGCATCCGCGAACGGTTATCGGCATTCTTGGAGCAGAAAAACAGGTTTTGCACCCCCTTCGCTATACAAAACAGGACAGTTTTACGCAAGTGGTCAGAGCAAGGCGCTGCCGGACAAAGATTTCTTCGCTTCCGCTTCCCCATGGAGTTCCGGCCAGGCGGGAGAAGCGCCGGTCCCGCATCCCGGATTCTCCGCCTCGAGGTCCGGGCCAGCCTTCGGCGCGGCGCAAATAGACGTGAGGCCCATCACATTCACAGCGAGAGCCGATCCAGCAAAATCTCACCATGCAGGGGTCTGGTTTTTGAGAGGCCCAAAACGCTTTCGCCTCCGATGAAACTCCCGCAGGTCCACAGGGACCTCCGGAATGAGCTTGAGGCAAGCGAGCGAGAGCGGTTGCGGACAGGGCAAGATCATGGCGGATACAGAGATTTTGGCCGGAGCGCCAGCACGGCAAAAGCACATAACCCGGCAAGTTCCGGCGGGTTGCGCTGCCTGCGCCAATCGCCGCCCCGGCTGGTTTTGTTCCCTGGGCAGCTCCGTTCTAGCCGATCTCGAGCTGGTCACCAGCACCATTTCGCTTCCCGCGCAGGCGCCGCTCTTTACCCAGGGCGAAGACGCGCGCTGCCTGTATCTGATCTGCAGCGGCTACCTCAAGCTCACCGCCGGCCGTCTTCAGGACAAGCAGATGATTGTCCGCATCGCCGGCCCTGGCTCCATGCTGGGCCTTTACGCCGTGCTCTCCCACGGCGTCTACGAGGTCTCCGCCGAATCCTTGACCACCGCGCAGTTGCGCCCCGTCGAGCGGGAGCGCTTCCTCGGCTTTCTGCGCACCCACAAGGAAGCCCAGATGCGCGCCGTGCAGTGCATCTGCCAGGAGTACCGCTTCGCTTTGCAGGACGCCTGCCGCATCGCACTGGCCGAAACCGTGGCGGCCCGCCTGGGGCGGCTGCTGCTCGAACTCGCCCATCAAATAGGAGAGCACCTGGACGGAGGCGGCTTCCGCTTCCCGCTCTTGCTCACCCACGAGGAGATGGCCTCGATGGCGTGCACCACGCGCGAGACCGTCACCCGCACCCTGGGCCAGTTCCGCAAGGACGGCTGGATCTCGATCGAGGACTCCCTGGTCACCCTCCACCATCCCGAGCGGCTGCAAACCCTGGCCTGATCTCGCCCGCCTCCGAAGGGGTTCGATTCTTCCAGTTTTGACGCTTCCGCCGGTGTCCTTCCGGAGTCCAAGAGCTATCATCGTTATTGTCAGGTGGGAGTTCATGGTACGTATGACCCGTTTTTTCGCTTGCTTCCTTGCCGTTCTGCTCGCTAGCTGCCTTGCCGTTGCACAGAGCCCGGTTCCGGCTCCTGCGCAGCCTGCCGTCACCTCCGCCCAAAGCCCCGAAGTTTCCGAGTTTCAAAAGATCGAGGACACCTGGTCCAACGCTGTCAATCAGCGCGACCAATACGGCCTGGAGCTGGTTCTATCCCCTTTGTTTGTCGATGTTTCCGCCAGCGGCGACATCACCACGCGCAACCAGCAACTGGCGCAGTTGATCACCGGCGAGGATAAGACCCTGCACTACGAACAGCGGGTCATCACCGTGCGCCTGCTGGGCGACATCGCCGTGGCCAACGGCACCTACGTCATGCACCACAAGATCAACTCCGCCCAGGTGGACGAAAAGGGCGTTTTCACCCACGTCTTCGAGCGCCTGCGCGGCGGCTGGGTGTGCATCAACTCCCAGCGCACCGTGCTGCGCGAGGACTCCAACGCCAAACAGAAAAAGCCCTCCACCGCCGAGTTCCCCTTCCACATCCCCCTGTTCACCAAGGACAAAGACAAGCAATAGGGCCGGCGGCCAACCCGCACCCCGCCCGTTATGAAGATTTGTTGCATAACGGGCGCGTTATTAAATTAAAGCCTGCTTCCCTTTAATAAGAAGACCCTTTATTATTCAGAATTGAATAACGGGCATGAACATTCAACGAGAGACAGGCGAATATCGTACCTCCTCAACTGCCGGCGAGCAGGTCCGTGCTTTTGTCCCCAAGCCGTTGCCCCCCGACCCAGCCGTCGCTCTTCAGGAACTCTACCCTCTGCTGGATCGGGCAAACCAGGCACTCGGCCGATTGGACGGATCCATTGCCGTGCTGCCGGACCCCGGCCTGTTCTTGTACTTCTATGTACGAAAGGAGGCGGTTGTCTCCAGCCAGATCGAAGGAACTCAATCCACGCTCTCCGATCTGCTGCTCTTCGAGCGAGGTCTCGAAGCGGGCGTGTCGATTGATGACCTGAAGGAGACTTCCAACTACGTGGCGGCAATGGAATACGGTCTGCGGCGGCTCAAGGAGGGATTTCCCATCTCTCTGCGCTTACTTCGAGAAATTCACGACGTCTTGCTCCGTGCAGGTCGGGGAGCAGACAAGACACCGGGAGAATTCCGGCGCAGTCAGAACTGGATTGGCGGGACACGGCCAGGAAACGCGCTGTTTGTGCCGCCGCCGCCCGAGGCGCTCATGGAATGTCTCGATCCGTTCGAGCGATACCTCTACGACGAACGATTGCCCCAGCTGGTCAAACTCGGCCTTGTGCATGTGCAGTTTGAGACGATTCACCCATTTCTGGACGGGAATGGGAGGCTGGGGCGCCTTTTGCTCACCCTCTTGCTCTGCAAAAGCGGCGTCCTGCGGGAGCCCATGCTTTATTTGAGTTTGTACCTCAAATCCAACCGCGACAGGTATTACGCGCTTTTGCAGAAAGTCCGAGTCGATGGCGCCTGGGAGGAATGGCTGATCTTCTTCCTTGAAGGAATCACTCAGACCGCGAATCAGGCTTGCGAAACAGCAGCAAACCTCTTGCGCCTCTTTCGCACAGACAGCGAGAAGATTCATGCACTCGGCAAAGCGGCTGGAACCGCCACCCAAGTTCACATCTATATGCAGGCCAATCCCACCTGTTCGATTCGCGCCATTGCATCCGGCATCGCAAAGACAGTGCCGGCCGTAACATCCGCTCTTGGAAAGCTGCAAGAACTATCCATTGTCACGGAAATTACAGGCCGCAGGCGCAGCCGGGTCTTCGTCTACCAGCGCTGCCTCGACCTGATCGGCGCCGGGACCGAGCCGATCCGCTAGCCGGCCGTCCGCTTGACGCCCTGCATCCGGATCGAGACATGCACCAGGCTGACCGCCGCCGGGGTCACGCCGGGAATCCGGCTGGCCTGGCCGATGGTAACCGGCCGCACCCGCTCCAGCTTCTCGCGCATCTCCCGCGAGAGCCCGCTCATCTGGCCGTAGTCGATCCACTCGGGAATCGCCAGGGCTTCGGCGGCCTTCATCTTCTCGATCGACTTCTTCTGCTGGTCCAGGTAGCCGGCGAACTTGATCTCCGTCTCGACGGCCCGGACCTCGTTGCGTTGAATGCTCGACAGCCCGGCCTTCTGTCCCATTGCCTCGGCAATTTCCGCCAGCAGCGGTTCCCCCGCCAGGCCTTCGCCCAGCGCGCCCAGCACTGCCTCGATGCCCACCTCGGGCCGCTTGAGCAGTTGCGCCCAGGTCAACCCAGCGGTAGCCGTCAACTCTCCAAATCCCGCCCCGGCCAGCTTCTCGGCATTCACTTTTCCCGTGGTCAGCAGGCCGCTGAGCGCCCCCATGCGGGCTTGCTTCTGCTCGTACTCCGCCCAGGCCGCATCGCCGATCAGCCCCAGCCACCGTCCGTGCGGGGTCAGCCGCCGATCGGCGTTGTCGATGCGCAGATGCAGCCGGAACTCCGCCCGCGAGGTGAACATCCGATACGGCTCGTTGGTCCCCTTCGAGATCAGGTCGTCGATCAGGATGCCGGTGTAGCCCTCCGTCCGGTCCATGGTGAAGGGCGGCTGTCCCTTCAGCCAGAGGGCGGCATTGATGCCCGCCATGATGCCCTGGCAGGCGGCCTCCTCGTAACCGCTCGTCCCGTTGATCTGTCCGGCCAGGTATAAGCCTTCCATGCTCTTGACCCGCAGGGAGCGGTCCAGCTCGGTGGCGTCCACGCTGTCGTATTCGATGGCGTAGCCGGGGCGCAGCATCTCCGCCTGCTCCAGGCCGGGAATCGAGCGCACGATCTGCCACTGCACCTCCATGGGCAGCGAGGTGGACATGCCGTTGATGTAGACCTCGTGGGTGTGCAGCCCCTCCGGCTCCAGAAAGAACTGGTGCTGCGTCTTGTCCGGGAATTTGACGATCTTGTCTTCGATCGACGGACAATAGCGCGGCCCAATGCCGGCGATCTGCCCGGAGTACATGGCCGAGCGGTGCACGTTCTCGCGGATGATCCGGAGCGTCTCCGGCGTGGTGAAAGCGATGTGGCAACTGATCTGCGGCTGCACGATCTTCTTGGTGCGGAAGCTGAAGGGCGTAGGGTCCAGGTCGCCGGCCTGCTCCTCGAAGGCCTCCCAGCGAATGGTCCGCCCATCGAGCCGCGGCGGCGTCCCCGTCTTGAGCCGGCACGTTCGCAGCCCCAGCGCCCGCAGCGCCTCGCCCAGCAGGACCGAGGCCGGCTCGCCGCTCCGCCCCGCCGGATACTGCTCCTCGCCGCAATGGATCAACCCGTTCAGAAATGTCCCGGTCGTAATAATGGTGGCCCCGGCCAGCATCTGCCGTCCATCGCGCAACCTGAGGCCCAGCACGCGGCGCTTCTTGCCCTTGAGGCTGTCATCCTGAGCGGAGCGCAGCGCAGTCGAAGGACCCGCGTCTTCTATTCCCTGTTCCCTATTCCCTATTCCCTGTTCCCTCTCGTCGAAGACGAGCCCCACCACCTCCGCCTGGCGAATATGCAGCCCCGGCTGCGATTCCAGCACCTCGCGCATCTTCACCCGGTAGAGCTGCTTGTCGCATTGCGCCCGCGGACTCCAAACCGCCGGTCCGCGCGAGGTATTCAGCAGCCGGAACTGGATGCCCACGGCGTCGGCCACCTCGCCCATGATGCCGCCCAGCGCATCCACCTCGCGGACCAGATGCCCCTTGGCCACGCCGCCAATCGCCGGATTGCAGCTCATCTGCGCGATCAGGTCCAGATTCATGGTAATCAGCGCGGTCTTCAGCCCCATGCGCGCGGACGCCATCGCCGCCTCGCAACCGGCGTGCCCGGCGCCCACCACCACCGCATCGTATTGCTCGACGAATGCCATCCAAGCTCATTCTACGGATTCAGCGGGAAGGGCGCATATCTCAACCGCTCTCGGCAGGGCAATCGCCTGAATCCCCTGGGACGATTTCGCCCCTTCCAGACATCGATTTCGACAGCCGCTGTCCCGGCTTTCGTCCCGCAGGGACGGCATGAGAATAGCCCAGGACTAGCAAAGCGCAGTCCTGGGATAACGCCCCAATCGGAGTCTTTCGCCCCGCAGGGGCAGAATGAACTCTATCTAGGCTGTCTGCGTCGCCGACGCAATTGCCCTGCCGCTCTCGGCGTTTCCCCGGACATACCGCGGGCGGGCGCGCTCGCAGCGCCGCCGGGGGCTCGATCGGCCCCGGTTTCCCGCCTTCCGTTCCCCTGGCCCGGCCAGTTCGAACCGCGCGCATCCTTCTTGGAAGCCGCGGAAGCCCCGCCCCCCACGCACGAAGCACCAGGCTGTTCCGCTGCGGCACTAAAGTAATCCTAAAAGATATTACCGTTGCGCATTTTAGTGTGCCATCGGTACCGTTCGGGGCTACGATGGGGCATCGGACGGAAATTCTACTTGAGGTACACGCAAATGAAGAGCATGATTCTCAATCTGTCGGCGAAGATTCAGGGCCTGTTCAACCGCGACGAAGGCCAGGATTTGGTCGAGTACGCTTTGCTCCTTTCGCTGATTTCGACCGCGGCCATCTCCGGTGCGCAATCGATCGCCACCGCCGTCAACACCGTCTTCACCAACATCAGCGCCGCTCTCGCCTAATGCGCAAGAGCAGCTTAGACTGCTGGCAGGCCCGCCGCGCACGTCCGGCCGAAAATGGCTGCGGAAAAGACCTGCTTGCCCAGGAAGCACCCCAATAGCGTCGATTAAAGACTTGGAAATTGTTGGTTCCGAGGGTTTGCCTGGGAATGGGCGAACGCTCTCCTCACCCCGGCAAGCCCGTCTGCAATCTGCCGATCTTTCTCACTCGATTATCCTTGCCGTGCCTTGAAGAGGAGACGGAAGGGCCGGCGATCGAGCAGATCTCCAGAAGAGCAGGCCTGCGAGGTTGAAGCGGTCGCCGATTCCATGGCCTTGGGAACGCTTCGGGGCCTGTCCCGCCAACTCGATTCATTCCCGGCTGGGGGAACGGTTTTCCGGTCTCTTTAGTGTCTGTGGATTGGTGCAAGGCGGCTCCTTCTTGAAGAAGGAGCCACTCGGCATCGCTGTCTCGCTCTTCGACAATTGACGAACCGGCGTTGCCGTTACGCCCCGGCATCTTTGGCTGCGGCGGGCCTTTTTTCGCGGCCCTGCGCGGCGCGCGGCTTGGCCGCCTCTGCCGGTTCCATGATCTCGGCGTTTTCGGCCACGCGCAGGTGGTGCTCCATCTGTTTTTGCGCGGCGATGGGGTCGCGGGCGCGGATGGCGCGGAAGATCTCGCGGTGCATCTCGGCCATCTCGCGCAAATAGTTGGCCCGTTGCACGGTCTTGCGCCGCTTTTCGTACATCGCCGAGGTGATGGTCTCAATCAGCGCCGCCAGGATGGGGTTGCCGGAGGCCTGCGCGATGATGCGGTGGAACAGCACGTCGTGCTTGAGGAAGTCGGCGGGCGAGTCGGCGATGGCGTACATCTCCGCCACCTCTTCGGCCAGCGCGGCGTAGTGCTCTTCCTTACCGCGCTGGGCGGCCAGGGCGGCCAGACTGCTTTCGATAATGACGCGCGCCTCGAACATCTGCCAGGATTGAAATCCGTGCAGCGCCCCCATCAGGCTCAGCGAGGCCTTGTTGAACTCGGCCGGGCCGTCGGAGACAAAGGTGCCGATGCCGTGCTTGACCTTCATCACCCCCATGGCCGCCAGGTAGCCGATGCCCGTCCGCAGGCTGGCGCGGCTGATCTTGAGGGTGCGGGCGAACTCCCGCTCGGGGGGAATCTGGTCCCCCGGCCGCAAGACGCCGTTTTCAATGAGGGCGCGGATGTGGTCAACCACTTGCATGGTCCGATCGGCATCCGGCGCAATTTGCCCCTGCCACGGAATAATCGACGATTCTCCAATGATTTCGAGGAAAGTTTCGACAACACAAGAGTAGCACCAAAGGCCCGTTTCATAATTATTTTCTTCTTCTTCTAGCCACTTTCGGCGCGCTTGTGTATCCTAGTGGTCAGACCGCACTCTCCTTGTCGCGCCGCCGTACCCCGCGCGGGAGACACCCTCTTTCCCCGATGGAGGGGCGTGCGCGGACTCTCCCGGCGCACTATGATGGGACGGGTCTGCTTTTGCCGGTTCCGGGAAGTACCGAATTCCGTTTGAAACAAGGAGCGAACCTGCCATGAGTCACGGGTTGAATATCCGCCAGGATGCGGAGTTGGATTTTCTGTCGTTGGGAGCGCTGGTACACCGGCTCGATCCGGGCATCATCCCCTTCCGCAAAGCCACCGAGTGCAAGATTCACGTCAGCGGCGGCGAGTTCAACGTGGCCGCCAACCTCTCCGACTGCTTCGGCATGAGAACGGCCGTGGCCTCGGCCATGTCCGACTATCCCATCGGCGACCTGATCGCCGAACGGGTCCGCGCCATGGGCGTCAAGCCCTACTACAAGCACTTCAAGCACGACGGCGTCACCGGCCCCAACATGGCCACCGTCTATAGCGACCAGGGCCACGGCCTGCGCGCCCCGGTGGTCTTTTACAACCGCTGCAACGAGGCCGCCGCGCAGCTCAAGCCGGGCGACTTCGACTGGGCCCGGATCTTTGCCGGCGGCGTCAAGTGGGTGCACTGCGGCGGCATCTTCGCCGCGCTTTCCCCCACCACCGCACCCCTGGCCGCGGAGATGATGAAGGCCGCCAAGGCCGCCGGCGCTGTCACCTCCTTCGATCTGAACTTCCGCGAAAAGCTGTGGAAGATCTCCGGCGGCAACGAAAAAGCCGTCGAGACCATCGGCACCATCGTCGAGAATGTGGACGTGCTGGTGGGCAACGAAGAGGACCTGCAAAAGGGCCTGGGAATTCCCGGACCGGAAGTCGCGTCCAAGTCCAAGCTCGACCCCAGCGTCTTCTTCGGCATGATCGACCAGGTCACCAAGAAGCACCCGCACGTAAAAGTCGTGGCGACCACGCTGCGCGAGGTCCACTCTACCAACCGCCATAGCTGGAGCGCGGTGGCCTGGGTGGACGGCAAGACCTATGCGGCCCCCACGGCGGAGTTGGAAGTAATCGACCGCGTCGGCGGCGGCGACGGCTTTGCCGCTGGCTTCATCTACGGCCTGCTGAGCGGCGAGGAGCCCGAGGAAGCCATCAAGCTGGGCTGGGCGCACGGCGCGCTCCTGACCACCTTCCCCGGCGACACCACCATGGCCACCCTGGATCAGGTACGGGCCTTTGCCAAGGGCGGCTCGGCGCGCATCCAACGATAGACGGGCGCGTCTCGTGTCGATGCTTCGTGAGCCAATGCTTCGTGAGCCAATGTTTCGTGAGCCAATGCTTCGTGAGCCAATGTTTCGTGAGCCAATGCTTTGAAAGGGCACGGCTTTAGCCGTGCCGCAAAGCCGCAACATAGACGTGGGCTTTAGCCCCTGAGGGATGCTCCCGAAGACAACTTGCATCCCCTCAGAGGCTGAGGCCTAGAATCGAAGCCGGTCCTGGACACGCGGGCCGAAGCCTGTCCCCATCGGAGCCTGCGGCTATTCCGGCAGCATCAAGGAAGGAATCGTTTCTATGAAGAGTACGCTGAGAGTCTTTCTGGCAGTACTAGGAGCAGCAGCCAGCCTTGCAGTCTCCGCAGTTGCGCAGTCCGCAAAGATCGTCCCCGCTTCCATGCCCAAGATCGGCGTCGTCGACGAACGCTTTCAGTCCTACAACGTCGAGATGGTCGAGGTCACCGGCGGCAGATTCTGGAAGCCCTATGCCGCCAAGGCCGATGCAGCGCAGCCTGCCGCCAACGGCATCGCCGGCCTCGATCCCAACCTCTTCCAATACCGCAAACCCATCGATCTGAGCAATGCCCGCCTGCGCAAGCTCGCCGCGGCCCTGAGCCCGGCCTATGTCCGCGTCAGCGGCACCTGGGCCAACGCAACTTACTTCCAGAACTCCGACGATCCCGCGCCGGCCACGCCGCCCAAGGGCTTCAACGGCGTGCTTACCCGCCAGGAATGGAAGGGCGTAGTCGATTTCTCCAAGGCTGTCGATGCCAAGATCGTCACCTCCTTCGCCACCAGCACCGGCACGCGCGACGTCGCCGGTCTGTGGACCCCCGACCAGGCGCAGCAGTTTGTCGATTACACCAAGTCCATCGGCGGCAGCATCGCCGCGGCCGAATACATGAACGAGCCCAACATGCCCGAGGGCGCGGCGACCCCCAAGGGCTATGACGCCGCCGCCTACGGGCGCGATGTCGCCGTCTTCCATGCCTGGGCAAAGCAGGCGCTTCCCGGCATGGTCTTCCTGGGGCCCGGCGCAGCCGGAGAAGGAACCCTGATTTTCCCCGGCGCCATGCGCCTGCTCACCAGCGAAAGCCTTCTCACTGCCACCGGCCCGGCCTTCGATGCCTTCTCCTATCACTCCTACGGGGGCGTCTCCAGCCGCTGCGGCGTGTTCGGCAAAGCCGCCACCACCACTGCCGACGCGGCGCTCTCTGAAGAGTGGCTGGCGCGTCCCGGCCTGGTCATCGATTTCTACGGCGGCCTGCGGGATCGTTTCGAGCCCGGCAAGCCCCTCTGGAACACCGAGACGGCGCAGACCGCTTGCGGCGGCGACCGCTGGGCCTCCACCTTCCTCGACAGCTTCCGTTATCTCAACCAGTTGGGGCTCTCGGCCAAGCGCGGCGTGCAAGTGCACATGCAAAATACCCTGGCCTCCAGCGACTACGGCCTGCTGGACGAAACCACCTACGAGCCACGCCCCAACTACTGGGCGGCGCTCCTGTGGCGCAAGTTCATGGGCACAACGGTTCTCGATCCTGGCCCCTCGCCCGCACCCAGCCTGCATCTTTACGCGCAGTGCCTGCGCGATACGCCGGGCGGCGTTGCCCTGCTGGCCATCAATGCCAGCAAAACCGAGATGGAGACCCTCGACCTTCCCATTGCCTCCGAGCGCTACACCCTTACCGCGCAGGACCCCATGGGCGGCGATGTCGAATTGAACGACCGGGTCCTGAAATTGGGCCCCGCCGTTCAATACCCGCGGAAGAGATCCAGGTCCAGGGCCAGGGCGCACGCTGCGGCGCCCGTGCCGGACGCGGGAACCAGCGACGATCTCCCCAGGATGAGACCCATGCAGGCCCACCCCGGAAAAGTCCTCTTTGTTCCCGAGAGCATTACGTTTCTCGCCATCCCGCAGGCGCACAACGCAAGCTGCGGACAATGAGTCCAAGGCTCAAAGAGATCTTTGACGAAGCAGAAGTCTTGAAAGGGCAAGGTTTTTGGCTATAAAGCCCATCGCGAGTCGAGGTTTTGAATGGGCACGATTTCAGTCGTGTCTGCACAGGCCTTCGGCCCACCCAAGTGGATGAAATCGCCTCTGCGCATCCGCCCCGGAGGGGCGGTACGAGAATAGCCCAGGGCGGCAGCCCTGGGAATGCCAACCACCAAAGCTTCAAAGCCCCGTAGGGGCGACCGAAATGACCGCAATGATTCAAAAGGGGATAGACAACGTTCTCTCGCCGTGCCGCAACACCTCTGCTCATAGCAATGGGCTTGACCCCCTGCGGCCTTCAATTCGGGTGTTTTCACCGCTCTTCCGTTTTTTTCAACAGCCTGCTTAACCTCTGAGGAAATGTCGGACCGCAAAAAGAACCAGCTACCATTCTTGAATGATTCAGGAGATCGTATGAGCGAAGCATCGTGTGATATTGGCCTGATCGGCCTTGCCGTCATGGGACAGAACCTGGTCCTCAACATGAACGACCACGGTTACAAGGTAGCCGTCTTCAACCGCACCGTCTCCAAGGTAGACGACTTCGTCGCCAACGAGGCCAAGGGAACGCAAGTCGTCGGAGCGCACTCCGTCGAGGAGCTGGCCGCCCTGCTCAAGCGCCCCCGCCGCATCATGCTGATGGTCAAGGCAGGCGACACCGTCGACCAGATGATCGACCACATCCTGCCGCATCTCGAAGCGGGCGACATCATTATCGACGGCGGCAACTCGCTCTTCACCGACTCCAACCGCCGCACCAAGGACCTGGCCGCCAAGGGCATCCTGTTCATCGGCACCGGCGTCTCCGGCGGCGAAGAAGGCGCGCGCCGCGGCCCCTCCATCATGCCCGGCGGCAACCCCGCCGCGTGGCCGCATGTGAAAGAGATCTTCCAGGCCATCTCCGCCAAAGTCGAGGACGGAACCCCCTGCTGCGACTGGGTGGGCGAGAACGGCGCGGGCCACTACGTCAAGATGGTCCACAACGGCATCGAGTACGGCGACATGCAGTTGATCTGCGAGGCCTACGACCTGCTGCAACGCGGCCTGGGCCTCAACGCCGACGAGCTGCACCAGGTCTTCGCCGAGTGGAACAAGGGCGAACTCGACAGCTACCTGATCGAAATCTCCACCGAGATCTTCGCCCACAAGGACGAGGACGGACAGCCCCTGGTGGACAAGATTCTGGACACCTCCGGCCAGAAGGGCACGGGCAAGTGGACCGCCATCAGCGCCCTCGATCTCGGCCAGCCGGTCACGCTCATCGGCGAGTCGGTCTTTGCCCGTTGCCTCTCGGCGCTGAAGGACGAGCGCGTCAGCGCATCGAAGATTCTCACCGGCCCGGCAACCAAGGCCGCCGTCGGCGACCGCGCCGAGTTCATTGAGAACGTCCGCCGCGCGCTCTACTGCTCCAAGATGACCAGCTACGCGCAGGGCTACATGCTGCTCAAGGCCGCGGCCAAGGAGAACGGCTGGAACCTGAACATGGGCGGCATCGCCCTGATGTGGCGCGGCGGTTGCATCATCCGCAGCCGCTTCCTGGGCAAGATCAAGGACGCTTACGACAAGAATCCGGCGCTCGAAAACCTGCTGCTCGACAGCTTCTTCTCCGGCGCGATCAACCAGTATCAGGCCTCGTGGCGCAAGGCGCTGGTGCACGCCATCGAACTGGGCGTGCCCACCCCGGCCTTCTCCACGGCTCTGGCCTTCTTCGACGGCCTGCGCAGCGAGCGCCTGCCCGCCAACCTGCTCCAGGCGCAACGCGACTTCTTCGGCGCGCACACCTACGAGCGCATCGACCAGCCGCGCGGAAAGTTCTTCCACACCAACTGGACCGGCCGCGGCGGCCGCGTTTCTTCGAGCACCTATAACGCGTAACGCAACAACGCATGGATCGAGCAAAGCGTAGATCGATCGCATCAACCAAAACGCCCGGCCCGTCTCCCCTTAAACAAGGCGACGGACCGGGCGTTTTCATTGAGCCGGAAAGGGATCGCACAACTTAAAAGGCTGTCATCCTGAGCGACCGCAGCGCAGCGAAGGGAGTCGAAGGACCTGCGGTTGCTTTTGGCTTTCAATCGTTCGCACCACCCATAAAGCTGTCATTCTGAGCGGAGCTTGGCGCGTCTTGTGCGCCAAGCGCAGTCGAAGGACCTGCGGTTGCTCTTGTCTCCGCTTTTCACGGGTTCTCCGGGCCTCGAATTTGAGACCTGAGCAGCCACAAAGGCCAACCCGCCCGCTGCCCGCTGGCCACAATGCACCGTGCCCCATCCTTCGCGCATTTTGCGAAGGGTGGGAAAGCACGAACCCCAACCCGCCGGGCATTTCGCGCCCAATTGGCGCCGGCTCACATCCGCGGATCTCTCAATCATTCTCTTGCGGTTTTGCTCAGATTCAGCGAGGTCAGGTAGGGCTCAAATGCGCCAATCGACGGAAGTTTGCCGGCGTCTGGAAATCGATGGTAGATCGCTTCGATGACCTTCCCGGTCTGGACTTGGTCGATATTGGGCAGTACGCAGGAGCTGGGATTATGGAGCAGGCCACCGTGGTGTTGAACGTAGAGTCCCATCGGCAGCTCTGGAAAGTCGCCGCCGCCGCTGGCCTCCCGGAACTCAAGGTTGTAGATGTCTGCTCGGGCGATGACGGACGGCGTGTAGTCCTCGGGCGCGTGGCCGTGACTGATGACATCCAGTTCGGTGACAAGAAGCTCCACCGCTGTGCCGCGGAGCGAAGAGATCACACCGCTCAAAACAGAGAACACAACCAGCACACCAAAGAGAAAAAGCTCCGCCATTGAACTAGAAGAAGAATGGGCCAGAATCAACAGGATGACACTTCCTGCTGCAAGCGTGGCCAATGCGCGGCCAACTCGACGCGGTTCCACGACGCGAACTCGGATGCCTGATGCATCTTCGCGAATTTCTAGCGTTGTTGACATTTGCCCCCAATCTTACTCGCAATAGGCGCCCCCGAAAAATAGACCAGCCAAGGCAATTGGGTACCCCATTCTTCGCTCCGTTTCAGCGAAGGGCGGGAGAGCCAACCCAGGTCGCTCGATCCGACCGCGACCAGCGGCTAGGTTCTGGGCGTGCAGCCCCTTGAAGAAATCTACCCGGCATTTGCCGATAATTACCGCCTCTTGCCGCACAATGGTTCAGGTCGCAATCCAGGCAGAATCCAACGCACACGGCGTCAAAGGTGCGCCCGCGTCTCCAACTGCTAGCAGACCGGCGCTAACTCCTTTACTGAGACGATTTTGCGGATAACTTCAACGATAAGACGAATTTAGCGCGACACCCCTGTCGCATCCTATTGAAACCAAGGATTTTATTCCCAAAATACCGGGGGGGGGGGAGCCGCACAAGCCAGGTCTCGGCGCTGAGACCTGCGAAGCACGAATCGACTGCGAGCGAATAGCCGGGTGCCCCCGGTCTCGACGTTGAGACCGGGGAAAGCACGAATCCACTGCGAGCGAATAGCGAGCGATTGGCCGCACCGCAGGTGCTTAGGGTTCCTTCACCTTGGCCACCAGCGCGGCATAGGTCGTTCCCGGCGGAATCAGTAACTGGTGCGGCACGCCCGCGGGAACGATGACATAGTCGCCCACGCCGATGGTCTGGGTAACTCCGTCTTTGATGCCGGAGCCATGGGTCTCGCCATTGTCGCCCAGTTTTGCATCGATCACGGTTCCGCCGGTAATCAGCGTGGCGCTGCCCTGCTGGACAATCATCAGATCGTCGTAGTGCGCGTGAATCTCCGCGCCGCCGCTCACGGTGCGCAGCGAAAGGTTCAGTGCCAGATTGCCGAACTTGGCCAGCGTCCCGCCGCTGCTGCCTTTTTCCTTGGCCAACGGAGCGGCCTCGGCGATCTGCGCCTGCACCTGCCGCGCGGAGACGACCAGCGCCTTGTCTCCAGTCAGCAGAACGGTCGGCGCAGCAACCGCCAGGGCCGCAAGGATTGTTACTGCAATGTTCATCGCATCTACCTTTCCAATTCGGGAGCCGTTGCCAGAGCAAGATGATTCTACTGCTTGGGAGTCTGCGTCGGGTCCCAGTTATCTTTGCCGCGCAGGAAAACCGCGGGCTCGTATTGCTTGGCCTCTTCCGCAGTCAGAAAGCGCGTGTGCGGATCGCGCTGTTCGCGATGCGCGCCAGGTCCGGTCGAGTTATATTCGGCATAAAACGCCGTCTCGATGGAGTGCGTCTCGCCGGGATGCCACTCGCGCCATCCCGCCGGATCGATGTGCTCACCCATCTCCGTATTGAGAAAGATCGCCGTTGCATACGGCCTCCATGGACGCCCGAGATACACCTTGTCAGTAACTCCGGCATCGGCGGTAAGTTTGCAGCGATTGAGAACGAAGCCCGAGTCTTCCTCGGGATAGTGCTTGGACTGCGCGGTGATGTAACCGCCCGCATGGGCCGTGCTGTGTATCTCGCAGCGATCGAAGACCGCCTTGCCGTCGCCGAAGAGGAAATCGACGTTGCCGGCAATGTAGCAATCGGAGAAATACTGCCGCGCCGGAACGCAGTTCGGCCCATCCGGCGAGCAGTTGCGGCTTCCCGCGTAAACCGTATCCTGATTGCCCAGCAGGCGCACGTTGTGAAAGACGGCGCGGTCGCCCTTGACCAGCAGCGCCAACGCCTGCGAGCCCGCGGGCAATTGCGGATGCGTCGCATTGAAGTCGTTCTCGAAGGTGATGTTTTCGGCGAAGAAGTTATCGCCGGTCACGTTCACGGTGGCCGAATGCAGCGTGCCGCCGTTGGCTCCGGCGCTGCGGTCGTTCACGACAATCGTCTTGCTCGCGTCGGGATTGGCGCTGCGCAGTTGGATGTTCGGCTTGTCGATGGTCAGCACTTCGCGATACGTGCCTGGAGCCACCAGCACCAGCGCGCCTTCCTTCGGCGCGGCATCGAGCGCGCGCTGAATTGAGTAGAAGTCGCCCGTCCCATCGGCGGCCACATACAGCGTCTTGTCCTCGGGCGGCTCGATGCCCGCCATCTCGGGCGCTGTGGGCAGCGCGGGCAGCGGAACAAAGCGCGCCTCGCAAGCCAGCGGCGTGCCCGCGGTCGAGCCGGGCGTCTGCTTCACGGTCACATCGTCGCCCGCAGGTTCGAGATTTCCCCGCTTGCCGCCGAGTTCGATCTCCGCATCCTTCACCAGCCAGGTCGAGTGCGCCTGATCGTCGGCGAACACATTGTCGAGCTTCAGTCCGAGTTTGTGCTCCGCGTCCAATCCGAGAAGCGTATAACTGCCCGGAGTTACGATATGAATGTTCTCCAGCGCAATGTCGCGATAGACGGGAAGCTGGTCTCCTGTAAACGTGGTGTAGAGCGGCGTAAAGACCAGCGGGTTAGTGGTGTTGCGAATGCAGACGTTGCGATAGACAACGTCCTGCACCAGCCCGCCGCGGCTGCGATCGGACTTGATGCGAATGCCGTTGTCCGCGCCGTCGATGGTCAGGTCGTCCACCAGCATGTGGTCTACGCCGCCGTTGGTGCCGCTGCCGATGGACATGCCATGGCCGGTATAGAAGTGGTTATGCAGGATGGAGATATGCGAAGAAGGCCCCGCCTTGCTGGACTTCACAGCGACATCGTCGTCGCCGGTGTGAATCGAGCAGTGGGCGATGGTGATGTTCTGCGAGGAGCCGGGATCGATGCCGTCGGTATTGCGCGCGCTCTTGGGCGTTCTGATCTTGACGCCCCAGGCGGTGAATCCGTCGCTCTGGTTGACGGAAACATGAAAGCCCGGTGAGTTACGCAGCGCGATGTTATACAGCGTGAAGCGATCGGCATGGCGCGCAACGATCAACCAGGGCACGCTCTGCTGGCGATCGGTAATCTTTGCCTCGTGCGCCAGGTCCCACCAGCTAACATTCTGGCCAAGCACTTTGGCGCCGCCGCGGCCGTCGATGGAGCCCGCGCCCATGATGCCGCTATCGTGCGCGTCGTCCACTGTGATAAGCGGCTTGCATCCGTGGCCCTTCTCGGCCACCACCCCGCAGCTGCCGGGAGTGAGATCGTAAAGCCGAGGATCGCGCGAGGCCACCAGCGCGGTGTTGGCGCCAATCACCAGAGTCACGCCGGAGCGCAGCGCCAGCGGCCCGCTCAGCAAGACGTTCTTCTGGCCCACTGCGAGCAGTACGACCGCCTTGCCCACCGCGCAGGTATCGATGGCGTGCTGAATGCGCTGGGTGCTCAGAGTTTGCTCGTCCTCGGTCGAAATGACACCGTGAAGAGCTGCGATGTTGGCCGGCAGCGTGGCACAGGCAGCGGGCAGATGCGGCTCGACAACCGTGCGGGTGTCCTGCGCGGACACGGAGGAAAGAGACAAGAGCAGAACTGCGGCGAACAGCGCCGCGCGACTGTGGCGATACATCGTGGACTCCAATGGCTGCGGCGGAGGCCGCATTGGTTTGCCGCGCCGGCAATCGGCGGCGCAATTGGATCGTTGCCTCGGACTCAGCGCTTTTCGCCGTCAGAGGCGTGTGTCGAGACAGGAAGGCGGTGCGGAACCTGCGCGAGGATCCAACGCGCCAGTTCCTTGCCGGCCGCATAGTTATCGTATTCTGCAGGCAGCTTGCGGCCGTCGGTGTACTCGTTGTAGAGCCACGGATCGACCGTGGCGAAGACCGTGCCTTTGCCGTACTTGGCCGTAGCCATCAGAATGTCTCCGCGATCGACGAGCTGCGAGACCGCCGGAGTTATTGTCGAAATGGTGCAGATCTCTTTCATATACGCGGTGTGCGCATCGCGGAAGATGGGTCCTCCGCCGGGGATCGGGACCTTGCCCATCTCGAACTTGCTGCCCTCCACCTGATTGCGCAGCACGTTGTTGTAGTGGATGCCGAACTTTTCGGCGAGCAGGTTCAGGTGATCGATGTCCGCATTCGCCGGATCGTTTTCCATCAACATCAGCACGCCGCCGGCCTTGACCCACTCCGCGATTTGCTCCGCGTCTTCCGCTTGCATGTAATGCGGGTTCGGGTTCTTCACCGGGATATCTGGCGAGACAACAATGTAGACTTGCGCGCCATGGAGTGCGGCGAGCGTGGGCTGCGTGGTGAGGGTCGCTGCCTCCGCACCGAAGTTGCGGAAGATGTGCCCGAAGAGCGAGTAGCCGCTGTTGGCTTGGTCGTTCCACTTGTAATGAAACAAGACCGTCTGGCCGAATGCGTCGGGATGCGTCTGGCTGTTGTACCAGGCATCGAGCAGGACCGTTTTGCCGCGTCCCAGCCTGGCATCCCGCGCAGTCTCCATCTCCGCGCTGGCCAGCAGAAATGCCCCTACACCTTTCGGATCGTTCGAGACAACCTTCTCGCCAATGTAATACTCGTAACTTCCATCCCGGTAGGGATCGCCGCCCAGACCCGCGGCCTTGACGGTGCCGGCGAGTGTGACTTCTTCGCCGGGGCCTATCTGAACGAAGTGGCCGAGAATACCCTTGTAACCGCGCTCGGCGTTGCTTAGATAGCGCGTCGGAAGATACCCGCGGCGCACCGCCTTGGCCAGTGCGTAAACAAACATGCAAGAGGCGGAAGACTCAAGATAATTCCCTTTCGCCGCAGGCTTGTCGAGCACCTGATACCAGAGCCCTGTAGTTATGTCCTGAACCTTTATTACCGCCGCAGCGTCCCGATCGAGCAGGGCGAGCAACTGCTTCCGGCCCGGATCGTCCTGCGGAAGATAGTCGAGCGTGTCGACCAGCGCCATCATGTACCAGCCCATTGCCCTGGCCCAAACCTGCGACGAAAGTCCGCTCTGCTTGTCGGCCCAGCGCTCCTGCTTCGATTCGTCCCAGCCGTGGTAGAGCAGGCCGGTCTTCGGGTCGCGCGCGTGCTCGTCCATCAGCACAAACTGGTGAGTTATATCGGCGAACGCCTCGGGGCGATGCGCCACGGAGGCATACTCGGCATAGAACGGCTCCGCCATGTACAGCCCGTCGAGCCACATCTGATTGGGGTATCTCTGTTTGTGCCAGAAGCCGCCCGACGGTGTGCGCGGCTGACCAACAAGTTGCTGGTAAAGAAGGGTCGCAGCCTTCAAGTACCGCTTGTCCTGCGTTACACCGTAGAGCAGCAGAAGCTGCCGCCCGAGCAAAATATTGTCGAGCTGATTCTCTTCGGCCTTGTATGTGGGGATCGAGCCGTCGGCATCGACAAACCGATCCACTGAAGCCTTGATGTAATTGAAATAGCGCCGATCGGCAGTATTTAGCCACACAGCATCCATGCCTTCGAGCAGCGTGCCCAACTCGTAGTTCCACACCCAGCGCGCGCCGGAAGGCGCCAGGCGGCCGTCAGGCCAGCGCGCGATCGCCGCTTGGGCCGCGCGTTGCGACCAGGGCTCTTCTTGCGCGCGTGCTGCGAGAGGCGCACTGGCTGCCATGCCACCGAGCAAGAAAAGGCAAACAAGGCTACGAAAGGCGTTCATTGGATCTCCAGGATTTCCGCCGTCCCGATCTCTAGTTACAAAATGACTTTACCAAACTAAGCGGAGGGGCTGGATATCCCCAACCCCTCCGGCAAGAATAAGACGCCCTCGCGACTTAGAAGTTGATGTGACCCGCAAACTGGAAGACGCGCGGGGTGTTGGCTTGACCGGCAACCGTCCCGAAACTGCCGTTGCCGACCGACTGATTGATCGATCCGGTGGCGTTGGTGGAGGTGCTGCCGAACCAAACGTGATTGAGCAGGTTAAAGGAATTCGCCTCGAAGACGAACTTCACGTTCTCCTTGTTCCAGATGTCGAAAGTGCGGCGAACGCTGGCGTCGACGTTGTAGTTGGACGGTCCGCGCAGGCCCAAGGGAGCGGTGCGGGCGGTGCTGCCGATGACATATCCGCCGTTCACGCTCGGAAGCGCCGTGCCGTTCGTATCTGTCGACGTTCCATTCAACTGTCCGGTTTGAACAAAGGCGGCGGGGTTGATGTACTTGATCGAAGACAAGGTGTCCCTGGTCGCGCCTGCGCCCCATTTGCCATTCTGGCGAGCCGGACCGGTGAAGTTGGGGTTGTAGACGGGCATGCAGGTGCCCTGACCGGGGACGTTTGTGCAGGTGGCCGAGGTCAAGGCCAGCGGGTTGCCGCCGACAAAGGTAAAGATGCCTGAAACCCGCCATCCGCTGGCGATGCCCCGGACAATGGCGTTTCCGTTGCCGATGTGCCCCTTGCCGAAGGGAAGATCGTAGGTGCTGGTGGCGGTCACATTCTGGCGCTGGTCGAAGGTGCTGAGCGAGCGGTCCGCCTTGCCGAAGGCATAGGCCTTGCCATCGGCGCTCACCGCGGCGGGGATCGCATAGCCGGTGCGGAAGGTTCCCGCATTGTCAATGCTCTTGCTGAAGGTGTAGTTCAGCATGAAGGTCAGGCCGTGACTGAGCCGCTGGTTGACGGAGACCTGGAGGGAGTTGTAGTTCGAGTTGCTGGTGGCCGCAACTTCGTCGGTCACGCCCTTGTACTGCGGGAAGGGCAGGAGCATCTGGCTGAGGTTCTGGCCGGTATTGAAGGTCGGAAACGGCAAGCCATAACCGGCGGGCAGGCCGGCGCTCACCTTGGTGCCCAACGCGCCCTGAAGAGTGAGATACTTCGGGTCCAATTGGTTCGAATAGTAGCCGCGCTCGGTGCTGCTGCCGTTGTTGGCCACCAGGAAGTGGCCCTCGTTGCCGACATAACTGACGGTTGCGGTCATATCCCTGGTGATCATGCGCTGGAAACCCAGGGACCATCCCGTAAACTCCGGCGCGCGCCCGCCATAGTAAGGATCGAGATAGCCGAGCGTGGAGGCGATGTTATCGACCCCGGTGGCGTTCGAATAAGCCGTGGCATAGCCGGCGTCGTAGATCGGCGGGGCGGTCACGGTATATCCGGCGCCGCCGAAGTTTACATTGGTCGGATCGTTGGTGACCGTCGAGCCGCTCGGGCCCACGGTGGTTTTCGATACGCCCTTGGCGCCGTTCAGATAGAAGACGGGAAGCGCATATCCGGGAGAGGACGGAGACGGCGCCGCGGAGTAGCCGAGTTCCAATGCGCTGCCTGGCTGGGTGGAGTTTCCGGTGCCGCCCACGCCGCCGCCCAAGGCATAATACATGCCCGCGGAGGCCCGAACCACGGTCTTGTCATTGACCTCGTAAGCGAAGCCGAGGCGCGGCCCGAAGTTCTTGTAGTAGGTCTGGATCGGAGTTTTGCAGTTGCAGCTATTGGTGCCAAATCCCGCAAATTCCAAGGCGCCGGGCGAAGCGGACCAGGGATTGGTCGCGTTGGGGTTCAGGAACGAGAAGCGGTTCTCGGCTTCGCGCATCGGCGGCAAAACATCCCAGCGCAAGCCGGCATTGATGGTCAGCTTGGAAGTCAATTTGTAATCGTCGTTCACAAACACGGCGAAGGGATGAAAGCGCGTGCCGGTCTCCTGGGCGATTTGCGCATACTCGGTGTAGCTGCCCGCATTGAAAGCGCCCATCATGAAGCTGGCGTAGTCGAATCCGGTGCCGGAGGTGACGCTGGTGCTGTTCTTCAGCAGGGCGGTTTCCGTCACGTTGGCCGTCAGCGAAAGCAGGCTCGATCCCTGAATCGAGGGGGAGGAGCCGGTGGCCGAGTAGTTATAGCCTAGCCATTGATACTGCCCGCCGAAGGCGACCGAATGCTTGCCGTGGATCCATTGCATGTTATCCACCAGCGTGAAGTTATTGGTGACCGCCGCCGAACCCGACTGGCCGCCCCAATTGGCCTCGGTGGCCGATTTGAAGGTGACACTGGGGAAGGTGCTTCCCGTCTGCGTGGTGGGCAGACCGGTAATGCCGAAGCCCGAAGCCTCCCACGCGCTCACGCCGTAGGTCGGATTGATGCTGGGTCCGTTGTATTGCAGAGCCGCATACTTGAACTGGTTGACCAGGTTGGAGCTGAGGACGTAAGTATGCTCGAGCATCAGGTCCTTGGTCCGGGGCCGATAAGACTTGGCATAGAGATAGGGCAGCGGAGCCACGTTGGTCGTCTGACTTCCGGCGGGTCCGAGGAGCCCCTGGCGGCCGACGCCGAAGATCACCGAGATCTTCTGCTTGCTGCTCAGGTCGGCGTCCAGGCGGTCCGACTGCGACCAGTTATTCAAGCCCCAGGCATAGCCTGAATAATGCACGAAGCAGTATGCAGCGAAAGCCTGATGTGCTACAAACATGTTGACTAGACAGTGTTTACGGCACAAAAGGACTTTCGCTTGACTGATTTTACC
>Ga0316217_10001992_pt1 | contig 25418 bp, 22 predicted proteins | sample 1anoAmetaG_FD_203633 | JGI IMG/M metagenome (GOLD analysis project Ga0316217, IMG submission 203633) | Freshwater microbial communities from Trout Bog Lake, Wisconsin, USA - 1anoA | ecosystem: Environmental > Aquatic > Freshwater > Lake > Hypolimnion/Profundal zone | place: USA: Wisconsin...
CTCCGATGAATGCCAATCAGATCATGCCGTGGGTATTTTTCAAACCCCGGTAGAAGCGGCTTCTGCTGGGGTTAAACAGCTTTATCGGGGATACTTTGTCCGGTCGTGTGGGTCAAAAATCAACAATGCACAACCGGGTAGCACCGACTTCTGGTACTGGCGCGGTCCGGGTGGTGTTTTGCACCGCATTCTAACTCCAACAGATTTTGCAAAACGTTGGTGGGAGAAAATTGGGAAAAGACAGGTCCTTCCGAAAGGAGGGGGTGATGGAAAACCGTCACGGAAAGGGTATTAAGACAAAGTCCAAGAAATTGGGAAAAAAGAAGCTTCAACGCGGGCCACATCAGGTTCAGGTGGACCGCCGACTCTTGGCGTATATCCCATGGAGCGTTTCACAAAAACGAACTCGAGGCTGGACTATCACAAAATCTCTGCCCCGTGGAGGGTCAGTTACTGCAACAGCGGCTGAAACCATAACCAGCACGGATATTTTGATTTTTCTTAGCTTCCTTAAACTTTGCCAAGACAGGCCTGATCTTGTCCACAGAAGTGAGATTGATTATGGCTTGGGTGAAGAGATAAAGGACCAACTGGTCGCCGTAGCGCTCCCCGAATGGCAGATGTGCGAACTCGTAGGCGGCGACCATAACCTGAAAGATTTCAAGGAATCTATAGACCGGCTGGCCGGGTACAAAATAACCTGGCGGTTCGCCGATGGAGACCAGGTTATGACTCGGCTGGTTTGGGCTTCGAATTTCCATCAGGGAATGGCAAGCGTGGTGGTAGGAGCAAATATGCTCGATTTCATGTCATGCAACGGCTGGTTGGTGTACCTCGGACGGGTTCGAAAACTCCGAGGCAACATTTCCAGGGCATTAGCGCTATACCTGTCCCAGCAGCATTCTCCAGCGCTTCTTCAGGATACGCTTACAAATGTACTGTGGGGGGAAACTGCGCCTGATTCGGTAACTTGCAGAAAGCTGATTTTGAAGGCTGGCGCGGAACTTGTTGTCGCCAAGGTCGTTTCAAGGTTCAGTTCTCGAAAAACCAAGACGGGCTGGGTTTTCGACATAAAGCCTCCTCTGGAGGTTCCCCCAACTACTCCCATATAATCCCCCAACTACTCCCATGCCAATTCCGGTAGGGCAGCGCTGGGCAATGGTTTACGTCAGATTTAGTAACGGAGCATTTACTTCCCCCATTTAAGGGGGAAAGGTGTGCGGGGTCTTTAAGCCCCGCACAAAAAAGAGTAAAAGCCTAAAACCAACGGCTAGAAAAAGAAAAATCTTTTTGTTTTACTGGCAGTTAGACCTTCTGTAGGGTTGATGCTGATCAAATAGCACCGAGGACTCGAATGACATACAAGGAAATAATCGAAACAAAGCTCCTGACCAAATTTATAGGGATTGAATTGGGCGAATCGATCAACTCGCCTCTAAGAGAGGAGGCGAATCCGTCATTTTCATTATTTTGGGCCGACAGGTCAGAACCTGCACGGGAATTGTATATGGATTTCGGAGACGGGCGGTGCGGCGATATAATTAGGTTTGTCATGAATCTGAGGGAGTGTACCCAGGCAGAGGCCTTCCTTATTCTGGAAAAGTGGGATGGTGAAACTCCGCAAATCGTAGTGGAAGCAAACCATAAAAGGTATATACGGCCAGAAGATAATTGCGACGCTGCCAGGACATTACCTCTGCCCATGGGACCAGTTTCGGAATCGTTTTACCTTCAACAGAATAAATTGACCTGGCCTGATTGGAGTCCTGAGGACTTTGCCTATTCTGACAAGAATAGAAATTTGGTTTTCAAAACTGTGCATGGATTGCACTCGAAAGGAAGAAATCCAGAGCCCGGCACAAAAAGGTGGCAATCCTTTGTTGGACCGTGCTCGTACACCGTCTTAGGGCGAAATCTAACAAAAGCTGTCGTCTTCGAGGGGGTAGGCGATTTCCTGAGTTTCCTAGAATTATTCCCAACGGCCAAACAGGATAGCTACACATATGTGATTTTAAATACAGCACATCAGGCCAAAAATGGTGAGTTGTCACAATATCTTACAGCATTCGAACAAGTGTTTTTGATTCTGGACCTTGATGTAGCCGGAGATTCTGCTACCAAAACGATACAATCGTATGTCCCGCAGGCCGTTGATAAAAGGAAAGAGTTGATAACTTACGGAAAAGATCTGAGAGATACGCTGGACAAAAAACGTAATATTGATATTCATCAGCATGTTAATGCAAAAATGAAGCACCATGAGGTAATGTATTGGCTTTCGCGGTCATCAAAAGAGCCATCGTTAGAACAGATTGTGAAATTAGTTGAAATAGCCGAAATCGATAAATCAAAATTTATGGCTTCCTATAAGGGTGAAATTCCTGAGTCAGAATATCCAACCATAATAAGGGAGTTAAGGGAATTGATTACTAAAAAAGCAATAGAATGGTTGAATTCTGATTCCTGACGGTTAAGATAGGACCAAAGAGGGACAAGTGGTTTGAAAACTAAAGTGTGCTGAGCCATCTGGCAACGTTTTGGACGTGGCTTGGGGGAACCCAGCGTCCGGCTCCGGCACGCTTAACCGAACCTGATATCCCCAGCATTTTAGTCATATTGGGAAGGACCTCTTGACGCGTGTCTGACAATGGAATGGCGTGGCTCAGTAAGCGACTCGCCGATTGGGCCCCCTCGACTATAACAAGATGCTGGTCCGCATTGCTACGTCGGAAATGCGCATTGCCCCAAAGATGTGCCAACGCAGGCGGGGGCCACGGTTCCATGTTGGTCACTTCATGGACATGCTTAACTACAAAGTATCCAATGATGAACAGATTGGACCCTAACCGTTGCTCAGGCGGTCGCAGGCCGGCATAGAATACCAACATATCCCCTTTCGATAAGCGAAGAAGTTGGCCTCTTTTGATTTTGGAAGGATCTCCGTAAGTGAAAGTCCCAAACTCCGGGTCGTTGTGAGCCGGGCCCTCAACGTATTTTCGCGGCACAAAGCAAGCGACACCTCCTCCGCTCCTCGCAGGAAGATCACGAAAATACAAGGAACGGTCAGATACCCGCCAAGGATTATCTGGAATTGGGACGTACTCAAAAGTCCCATCAGGGAATATCGGTCCAAGTCCACCAAATCCCAAGTCCATGCCTACTCTGAGGAGGACCTTTTCCGTGTTCATATGGCGCTCCGATTCATCTGCATGGTCGCGAAGGTCGGTTTTTTCTGCATGAGCAACGATGGGTAACTTGATGGGAGGGGATGGGCACCCGGTCAAGAAACTCAGGTTCGGTTTTAATGCGGTCCTCGCAGAGCGCAATAAGAGTTTCAGGCCCACTCGTTTCCAGGTGAAGTCCGGTGTAAAGACCTCCATGTGCGATGGGGTTCCTCAACGTAGCATCTGAAGCCCTCGTACTCAATAGGCCAGAGCGGCCGTAAACTGTGCAGGTCTTGAAAAAAGCCAGTATCTTATCGTCCACTTCTGGGCCGAAGGCACCAAGCCAGCGTCCAATCCAGCGATTCTGAGGTGAGCCGACAAAGAATGCGTCCAAATCCCGCGAAGCTAAATCAGCCACCCATTGTTCATTATCCCCGTGCATCGCTCCTGGTATGTGTTGGTATGAGCATCGCGGGAAACTGCCTGTACTTGGGTGGGGCCGCACATGGATGGGTCCTTGTGGGCCGCGAAGGTTTGGGAACCGATCGTAGGCTTCACCGAAGGTGATTCGCTCGCTGATATGGGCTACAAAAACAATCCGTCGCGAGCCAACTCTTGCCGGAGAGATACCGACAATGTAATCGCCGGGTCTGATTCTTGGGCGCATAGGTATTTTGCACGGGCCAAAGTACAATTTGCCGGCATATTGCGTTGGGACGTTGCAAAACTGTTTCTGCACATATTCCCTATTCAGGGTATTAACAGTGTAAATGAAGCCAGTAGGCATAGAAAACCCCGCGCTGATGTGCCTGCTCTATGGTTGGCTGCTTGTCCGAGGAGTACTGCTATGCTGGCACGGTTGTGTTGGTCTATATTATCACAGCCTAAAGCATTAAATAGTTAGAATGACCCGGCATTGCCTAAAAAACAACTCTCCGCTAAGTTGATCTACCAGGCTCCAAGTCGCGTGTCGATCTTCTCGAATGAAAGGTATCGATCTCTGAAGCGATCTGCCCAGTCCTGCGCCGAATGTGCTTGTACTCTGGCGATTACATCTTCAAGTGTCCAGTCGGCAAACGAAGAATCATCGGTGAGGCAGGCGCGATAGCCTGCCACGGCATCGAGAACATGATGGTTGTCCGCTGGGTAAAGCATTACAAAAAGAGCTTCGTCATAGCCATCTACCTCGCGGGTAATACCTGCAAGCAGATGATCACGCCAGATTTGCTGTAACGGCCCTGACTTCAAAGCGCCTGCTGCTTCCGTGGCGAAGCAGGCCATACCGTCCGCGATTTCATCGTAGCGAGCTTTATGCACTCCTGCGGGTCCCCGCAAGTTTTCATGATACTTCACCTCAATACCAACGAACCCACGCCCACCCGATGCAGTGCGGCACTCTACGAATACGTCGAAGGCGGAACGGTCTGCGGTATATTGGGGGTTGCTGCGGCCCGGCGAATGCTCGAAGGAAATTGATCGGACTTCTGTGAAGCGTCCGTTCGTAAGGGCACTCATTATAAAAGAGGCGAGCTCCAAATCAAGAGACAACTCGCCGAACAAGTTGAAACACAAGGGTTGACTAGAAAGTAGATCATTGAAGATTCGGGGTTTGCCATAAAGTTTCCCCGCACTACGTTCCGAGTCGCAGACCTCCCCGCGGACGACTTCTCGAGTTCGTGTCGTGATAAAATTTGCGAGGGTCTCCTGCGCCCAGGGCATAGGCAAGCGGGAGCCGAGGAGGCGAGCGTTCGGATGTTTCCCATGTTCGCAGCAGGCGATCCCCTGCTCTTCACGCCAGATAGACTGCAGGATTCTCGCACGACGCTGAAAAGGGGAAGCGTCCACTCGTTCCAGGACATTCAGGCTTCGGGCGAGTTCATGGAGACACATTTTTCTCTCCTTTGCAGAAGTGGGGAGAAGTTAAGGACAACATAATCGCTACATTACCCTCAACTGATTACAGATATACATGGAATCTCAAGACAACTGTACGATGTTAGAGAGAATTTAGATTAAACTTGTTTTTCGAGCAAGTTATTAATTCAACAGCATGTGCCAAAAGATGCACCTGAATATAGCCGGGGTGTCCTGGGTGGGTAAACTCTTGTTTATTCCCTACATTTTTTGATGGCCCGGAAATGAAGCGAAATCTCTACCTGGGGGGCTATGATGAAGACTACTGTGAAATCAGCTAAGAAGAAACGATCGGTTGTGAAAAAAGAAGAGTATATGACATACATTATTGAAGTAATCGGGTCACAAACAGCATACTCCATCTCTGTTTACAAGAATAAAAAAACAGACCCTGGTCGCTATCGAGAAATAGCTTTTCTTGAGTGCACAGGTACACTAATATATCCTGAAAAATTAAACGGAACAACTATCGAATGCACAATTAGTGGTGATAGACAACAAATTGATTGTATTCAGTCTCCTGGAGAAAACGAAAATTATAACGTGAATTTAGTCGGTGTTCTGAATGTCAGGAAGGACCGTTCAGATTATTTTGGTTGGGTGCCGTTTGATGTATGGCCCCATATTTGTCAAATGTTTCATGTCGGTGAGCTAAAATATCTGAATCTACACGGTGAGGTGCTTCACAGGAATAAATCAGGAATCCATTCAATGCATTTTCAAAAAATTTTCAATCCCGAAGAGGATGTTTGATATTTATGCGCCAATAACCTTATCCAGCCACCTCCCATCAAGGGAGGGGTGCCTCAAAAGATGGTTTTATCTATATTGCCGTATTCGTCATCGAACAAAAAAGTGTCGTTGACGGATGTAATGGTTCTTGCGTCTAATTCTTCAACTTCTGCACCTTCATCGCTCCGGGCACATGGGGGAAAAGTCGTGATTGGCACACGCGGATCGTCTGTAAGGCGGATATACAAAGTGACCATTGCGAATGCAAAAGCGACAAGGCCGACTCCGAACGTGATGTGAAAAGGTATCGTGGCAAGACCGATGAGCACACAAACGACCGGTGTCCGAAAAGTGATTTTTCCTGTTTTTTCTGTCCCCATCATTCCCTCCACGCCATTTTATTGTCAATTTCATGCCATTACCAACAATTTTAGCTCCAGCTTTCGGTGTGGGACCAAGTGAACTCAGCCCTTAAAAACCCAAATTTGGAAGCCGGTGACCTCAGCCTGTTTTATCAGTCAAATGCATTTCAGCGCAGCATCTTTTTTGAAATATCGGTATATGGTTTCCCGCGAGACTCGGAACTCTCTTGAGAGGTCAGCTTTTTTCTCCCCGGATTCTATCCTTCTCTTGAGGTCTGCAATTTGATCCGAATTCAGCGACGGTTTTCTTCCCTTGTAGGTCCCCTTCCTTTTCGCCGCAAGAATTCCTTCTCGTTGTCTTTCTCGGATCAGAGCCCGTTCGAATTCTGCCACTGCACCGAGTAGTGACAAGAGCAAGTTTGACATGGGAGAATCCGCTCCGGTGAAAGTCAGATTCTCCTTGATGAACTGGACCTTTACCCCGCGACCGGTGAGGCCTTTGACAATTTTCCTCAGGTCGTCGAGGTTTCGGGCCATCCTGTCCATGCTGTGAACAATCACCTCGTCGCCTTCCCGCACAAACTCGAGCATCCTTTGCAATTCGGGCCTGTTAGTGTCCTTCCCGGAAAGCTTATCGACAAAAGTTTTCTCCAGGTCTATCCCGTCAAGCTGTCGATCAGTGCTTTGGTCTGCGGTCGAGACTCGGAGGTATCCGATTCTCTGTCCCTTCATTCATGCTCCTTTTGTCTAAAATGTTGCAGTAGACTCTGTTACCCTTTTGACAAAGCGTCAACATACTCAAAATACGACCCTACTATGACGTAATTTATCCATTTGCCAGAGTCCACTTTGGGGTATACCCATAGCTGACGTTGGGGCGCACTTTTGTTACGCTATACCGAGACCGGCCGGTGCTTCTAATTTGTACGGTAATAAATAGCCCAGACCTGATCGCATTCAGGACAGACAACAAAAACGGTTGTACGAACGACTCGATCTACGCGAGACGATCTGATGTGGGCAGAAGGAGTCCGGAGCAGATCTACTGGTTTTATCTCATGCCCGCAGCAGACGATGGGGCCCGAAAGTCGCGTGAAGCCGGCTTGCTCGGCAGAAATAGCAGGGCGGCTTCCTGCGGAGGTGAAGGGAATGATATCCGCCATGGCTAGGCCGCCAAACTGCGTAGAGCCGACCTCGCAATGGAATCCATCTCTTTTGCGATCATTTTGCCGGCTCCGCCACCAATCAGCATCATCGACCTTTCCGCTCTTTGGTGACGGTGTGCTTTGTCCCGCAGTGCCGAAAGCCAGTTAAACGAACCGTCGATTATCGAGGTGTTATCAATGCACAGGGTCTTGTTGTGAGCCCTCTCAACAAGAAACACCGTCGCTCCAGATCGCTCCAATATTAGTCGCCCTTCCCGGCTGGCGGGTTTCTCACTGCCGTCAGTATCCACGTTCAAGGTGCGGTCTGTAAAAATATCAACCTCCACGCCTCTGCCAACAGCGTCACGGATCAGGGATTCCACGTTATCTGCTTTTATGGCTCCTGCCGAGATGAACGGGGAAACTATCACGACTCGCTCCTTCGCTTGCACAAAAGCACTACGTAATGCGGCTTGGTGGTCTTCCAGAGAATGCAACCGTCGGATTGTCCCCGCCTCGCTCGACTCAGGGGCATTAATGGCGAGAAGCCTGTCGAGGATGGCATTTCTGCCTGATTTCTGACCGGTCACGATTTTTTTGAGATTTGGCTGCACAGCCGGAGCAGTTTTATTCGGAGCCGGTGCGACAGGTCTGTCTTCGGAGAAATTGAATAAGACCATGGCGATGGTGCTTATTGCGAATCCAAGCCCGGTCACTGAAATGATCAGTATTGCTAAATAAATTAGAGCTTCCATGCCAGATCCCTCCTATTTACGTGTTAAGAAAAACAACCATCCGTATGCGATAGCAAATCCGATGGCTATGCCGATATAAGACCCAGTACCGCTATGCCAGTGGATTAGCCTGGAGGCAGGAATTGGATGTTGATGCACCCAGCGCCCACCCACTTTTTTGCTTGTGCTTTTGTCATCTTTCACACGAATGGAGAGGTCCGTGACTGTATGGCACTGGTCGCAACGTGCAGCCGCTTTAACAATTAAGGTGCTTTTGAAATAACTATCAATGGTTCCCCGGATTTGGTCTGAAGAAAAAATCTCGCCACAGTAACCACACTTCCCCGAAAAAACATTAACTGTAACCTGATTTTCAAATGTGATCGGTAGCTGACTTTCGATTGTCAGCTCATCAAGTAATGAAATGGTATCCTGCATAGTCAGTCTTTGACCATGCTCTGGAATAACCAGATATTGAATATTGAATTATCTTGCATCACCGCTGAAATTCCCCCCTGAGGGCGCCAACCGCTCCTGATGAGTGCATTAACCTTTCCGTCTAACTCCCTCTCCCTTGCCGACACGACGACGTACTCCATACTGTTCCCTCCTGTTCGATGAATAATATCGTATGATAGCGCCGTATATTTGTCAACCTTAAAATCCCATTAAATCACTTTTAATCCCCTTAAATATGCAACAGGCCAAAAATACGAGATAAAGCTGTGAGGAACACAAGTATCTTCTACCCAAGGCCCGGGGGGAAAGAAAATCCTTAGTCCTTGGTGTGGGTGCACCTACCTATTTTGTCTGCCCGGATTCCATAATATTGTTGAATGACAGAATCGGAAGGGAGGGCATTTATGGAGGCATAAAAACATTGAGACGGTCGTGGTAGACATTTCTGCACAAAATGATTAGTATGGATTTAATGCAGTTTAAAGGGATTTAAAGGGGTAGGAAATGGCTTGTAAAATTGTTACAGTCGCAGCAATAAAGGGAGGTGCGGGGAAGAGCACCATTTCAAGGAACTTGGCTATGCACCTGCCTTCTGGCCGCACTGCCATTATCGATTGCGATCCCCAGTTGAGCACGTTTAAATTTTTTCGTACACGAGAAGTGAAGGGCCAAACCGTTCCGACTTATAAAGCGGCGCTAAATGTAACGGATCTTAAACGAACTGCTTCCGAACTTTATCGCCAGAACGACCACATTATTATTGATGTTGGGGGAAGGGACCACAATACTATGAGAGGAGCACTGCTGATCTCGAGCTCCGTCATAACCCCGCTCCGCCCATCGCGGGAGGATCTCGACGCCTTCGTCGAGATGCTTGAGGTGACCGACTATGCGAGCGGCCAGAAAAAACCTGGGATAATCCGGGCTGTCCGTTCGGAACTGGCAAAATTTGATCGGGTTTTGCCTTTTGTTGTAGTAATGAACCAGTGCCCAACCGTCTACCAAAATCAGTTTGCCGACAGAGTTTCGAAGGGAATGAAGGAGGGGCGGTATAGGGATGAGATCACTCACGTTTGCCAGGCACGATTCGGCGCTCGATTGGCCTGGCAACACAGCGGATTTACCTATCAGTCCATTGCGGAAGTCGTAGGGCGGTCGGAACCAGCCTATCAAGAATGGCTATTTTTCGTAAACGAACTGAGAAATAAGGAGATAATCTGATGGCACGAACCGAAGGAAATTTTGGGACAGAGGACAGAGCAGAATTATTCGACGTACTCGACGCGGCCCCCGCCGAGGTGCTGACTCCTACGCATGAAACTGACCTAATGGGAGGAAGGGAAACTGCTAAATCCAAAATAGCCGAGAACGGAGAGAAGAAGGCAACAATAGGTCGGCCACCGCGAAAGGACCCGTTCGGCAAATTCTCGGTCAATCTCCCTCTGACGACAATTGCCCAGATTCATGCCAGCGCCCACGCAGCCCGCACCGATCTCTCAAAGGAAGTCAACCTGTTGCTCCAGCAAAGCCTAGTAATAAGAGCCATTGCTCGGGAGAAAGGCTTGGATTTTGAATTTCTGTTTAACAAGCTGATTCAGCAAATGCGAGAAACACCCTAATAAATGAACTTAAAAGATCGTAGAAAGACACCGGGGGGGCAGTTACCCCCGGTTTTTTTGCGCCGATGATAAGATTCGTCTGCCCTGTGGTCATAGATAATATGAATAGAAAAAAGATGCAGTTTGAGGCGCGGCCCAGTACCAGGGGACGGTCACCCGATATTAACCGCAAAAATTTTTACCTCAGATTTCCGGGTTTGCACAGAGCAGGAGATATTAGTGGACGAATTACTCGAAACGATAGCAGCAGCCCGCGAGAATGCGCAGCCTTTTACGCCGAGGCAGGCGGCGCTGATGGCGACAAATGGCGAATGGAATGTTCCGTTGATTGGTCAATTCTGGAGCGTGCTCAACGATCCGCAAAAGTGTAATTTCCCGTCGGCATATCTACAGATCATCTGCTCGATTTTGCGGAAACTTGATGCTGAGCCAAGGACTCCATCAACAATCCGGTATTTAAAGACTCGGCAAAGGGAGAAATTGCAGTTCGATAGTGAAAATCGACTTCTTGGAATACCCCTTTTCTTGCACTCTCTGGATGTAGCGGCATGGGTGATCGAAGCAGAAAAAAAGACCAAAGAGTATAGCGGGAAATTGGCAGGCTCCTACTGTGCAGCCAACATTATCGTCGCCCTTAGCCACGACCTGGGCAAGCTCAACTCGATCTTGAACGAAAAAATTCGTTTTTACGAAATGGACAAAAAGGGGCCGCCTTCGATCTCAGTAAACCAGCACGCTCTGTACTCAAGACAGGTCCTCGAACGGGTGTTGGTGGGCGGGCATTTTCTCGAAGGGAGCAGTAGGTCGAGGGAGATTAAAGAACGAATTTTGCTCGCGATCGAAGTTCACCATCGCCCGGTATGGCACTTCGCAAAAATAGAAAAATTGATGCAAGCGCGGGCTGAAGACATGGCAAAGCTGTTGGTAAAAGCGGATCACAAAACACGAGAGACCGAGACGAAACTGCGGGAGATGATCGACATTATCGAGTGCATAAATCGTCAAGACGCCTAGTTCGTCTGTACGGCTTCCGGAACTATAATGCTCCCCAGGGGGAAGTTAAATATCCGGGATAGCATGGCGGATATTGGGGGCCTTAACTCCAACGATAGTTTTTGAGCATCACAAGCATTATTTCAGACGGACAGGTTATCGGCGCAAAATCTCCGATTCATCAGAATTGTGATTATCGCAGACACCCAGATACATTGTTATAGCTACTCAAATCTCCGGACCCAAAGGAGGGTAAGATGACGGGAATAGAAGGTAAAAAAGACGGTAGTGCGGTAGAGGTGAAATCTCCAGGCCGCAAAAAGGACGGGAAGGGGAACAACCAGCCGCTGACCCACCAGGATTTTGATCAGAGGGTGCAGAATTTAAAGGCCAAACTTTGCGGCAGAGAAGCCCCTCTCGCCCTCTACGACTCGCTGGCGAGGTCGAGCGGTTACCTCAATTCCGGGCCTGCAGAAAATACTGTGACGAAACTCGATTCAAAAAACAAAATCGACGGAGCAGCCAAAGACAACATCATGTTGATTAGTCGGTTGCTGGGAGTCGATGAACAGATCATTTTTCACCTGGTCGAAGCAGGGGTAATCGGAAAATTTCCTTCCTCCGATCGGGATTGGCACCTTCTGGCGGTGTCGATGCCTTTCTTAGCGAAAGACGCCGATTTTCTGAGACAAGCCCTTAGACGACTGGGTGAAAAAGCGGCGCAGCGTATTCTCGATACGCTCGATTGTGAGGGTGCAGTCGAGCGGATAATCAAAGAGACTCTGCTGAAAAACCCAAAAAAACCGTTTGACAGCGTATGGGAAAATTCGTCGGATGGAAAAAGCAAGCTGGTGACAGTCGGGATCGACATGATTTTGAAGTATAAAGCTCCGGCACTTTTTTCCAGTAGAAAAGATATCTCATACGAACTGCCTAGCGAGGACGACCTGATAAAGGAGAGCGAGAAATCGGCGAAAGTAAGGGACGAATGGAAAAATGCAAGGGCAGCATACGCGAAAATCAAGGAGAGATTACGCAAGCAAGCAGAATATAACGAGAGCGACGAAAAAGGGCTAAGCGGCATCAATCTCGAATGGCAACTACATCACCTCAAAGAAGCACTGAGGCAATCCGAGGCACCAGAATGGGTAAAGGATCCAATCGTAGAAATGCTCCGAATGAGGCGGTTAAGCCGAATCCGCAGCATCAACGAACAGATATATAACCTCGGAGGTATTTCGCCGGTGCCATACCGTGAATATGTTGCGAGTCTCATTGCAAAACTGAATGAGTTGGAATCGGATCGGGCTAAGGATTATTTGAAATTCATACATGACGATGAAGCGGTTATCCGGCTCGGTGCAAAAGGCTGGTTCTCTGATCTCCAGCAAATTGAACTCTGGATTAAAGAAAACGACTTACCCTTTTAAAGGGAGGTCGGGCCACCCTCTCAATAGAAGTCACGCCGTGCCCCACCGACCGCATGTCGCATGGCGAGCCCACGGGGCACTACCCAGCCCATTACCACGCTGAAGCTTGCACGGCTGACAAATGTACCTCCCTGCGGTGACAATGATAATTTGCTGGAAAGGTCGCCTTTATTGAATGAGAGACAGGCCTTTCCCGTTGACTTTACAAAGTAAAGAGGGTATTAAAGTCATGTAATTTTACAATGTTATGAGAGGGTGATCTGCTAGCTGCATCGAAGATAGGTGAGTGGTGAAAGGAGGCTTTGTGGCACAGTGGGCAGAGAGATTCAAAAATCATCCGATTTGGAATCACCTTCAAAGCCTTGGACCCGCAATCGACGACGCGCTGAAAAGAGAAGGATTGGAACCACCATCAATAGAGGGCCTTGCAAGGTTAAAGGCAGTCCTGGCTTTTACCGGGGGACGACTTTCAGGTGCTGATCCTTTCATCCTCAACTTCGGGATTCTCGACAACCTTGGCAACCAATTCCAAACGATTATCCCCGAAATCCAGAGCTTTACCGCAAATGGCGACACCGGTCACATAACTAACGCCAACGCCAATGCTGACGCTTCCCTTAACCTTCTTGCCCAACTAAATGTCCTGTTGACGACCGAAGACTTCATCTCAGCGAAGGACGGAGCTGAGACATACCGTATTGGCCTCGACAACATTTTGTCAGAGCTGAGGGGTTCCTCCGGGCAGTTACTTAAGGACTTGGATGCACTAAAGGTTCAAGCTGCAGAATTGACCGCGGAAATTGCTAGCGAGAAAGCAAGGATTGTTGCTGTTTCGACTGATTTTCAGGCAAAATTTACGACGGACCAGGAATCAAGAATTACGGAGTTCTCAAATACTCAAAAAGAACGAGGAGAACAGCATGCCGCCGCCATCGCAGATTTGAAGCAAGTATCGTTGGACGTGCAGACCAAGTTCTTAGGTGATCAAGAACTAAGGTCGGGAGAATTCATAAATAATCAAAAAGAACAACGAGAAAAATATTTAGCCCTCATAGCCGAATTCAAAGAAAAACTTGGTATTCAAAACACAGACTTTACGAACCAACGTGCTGAAATAGCACGTACCCATCAAAAAGAGTTGGAGGAAATTCGTGAAGAGTTTGTAAAAGCTGCTACAAATATCCGCGATGAAATAACCGAACGAAAGACAGAAGTTGAAAAACTCGTTGGTGTGATTGGGAATCTTGGTGTGACATCAGGCTACCTCAAAGCGGCAAACGAGGCGAAGACCTCAATCCGGATTTGGCAAGGTATAACCGTAACTGCAATGATCGGATTAATTGTCATTGCAATAGTGGCTTTCTTGCCGGCGATAGGAGGTGCTTTTTCTTGGGGCAGTTTTGCTGGGCGCGTATTTATTTCCCTAACGTTTGGGGTCTTGGCCGCATATGCCGCCAGCCAGGCAGATAAATATCAGAAGGCTGAGCGCCAGAATCGACGGCTGGCACTCGAGTTAGAGGCAATTGGCCCGTATATTGCCCCACTTCCCACTGAAAAACAGGAAGATTTCCGTATAAAAATTGGAGAAAGATCCTTTGGTCATGGTGATGGGGATCATGGCGGGACCGAAACCAAGAGCCCTGCAACCCTAGTTGATGTATTGTTGCAGACGAAAGAGTCTAAGGAATTCAGGACTTTATTGACTGAAATAATTAAAGCTGTGAAATAATACAATATATATAAGCAGACAGCGGTGGATGTACTTACAGTTATTGTAATACAAGGCCATATACTAGCCATTCCTGTAGGGATTGCCTTATTTCAGATTTCAAGGTTTAAGAAGGTGGTCGCCTTTCTCTTGGGGCAAAGAGAAGATACTCAAACATAACAATAGGATCGACCCGTCGGCGATGAACCCGCCGCTGGTCATCCTCAAGCCGTTGGGTGAATAAAATAATGATCGACAGAAAATCAAGAGACATTCTCGCTGAGAACTTTCGACATCTCATCACCGGCCAGATTACGAACGATGAGTTCGAAGATCGGCTGATAAAAAGCAATGACGCTGGGGTGAGCGAGGTCTTTTATAATGGCGCATGGCCGCTTTACGATGACCTTCATGAACACAAATTGACAGGAAAGTGGGCGATTGCGGCGGAAGGAAAACCGATTGCTGCTCGTTACATACTTTTCCTGAAGTCTGATTTGGAATATGAGTGGCCGAGAAAAACCGGAATAAAAGAACTTCCGTGGGCGTTTCTTGGCCTGTTTACTCTCGGGCTATCAACGGTGATCCGATACAGGATAAAGACTAGAGGTGAAAAGGGCGAAAAATCCGTATGGCCTTTTTACCGGCGGTCGGACTACGAAAAGGCACTTGAAAGACCACCATACCTTACCGGAAAGTGAGCGTCCAACCAGGCGCTCGGACCATGACACGGCAAACAACGCCGCGCAGGTCAAGCGCCACGACGTTAGATTGCTGAGGTAACTCGATGAAACAATTATTGAGAAATGCTTTACTCATCGACTTAGCAATTATTCCTTTGATAGGTATAATTTCATTACAAAGCGGAAGCCTAAAATTTGGTACGGCACTCATTTGGGCGGGCATTGGAGCAATTGTTATCGGCAGTATGGCTGCTTTTGGAGGAGGTAGTATAGGACCAGGTGAGTTTAATTTGAAATATGATCAAAAACTCCCGCAGTATAACTATCAACGCACACCAGACAAGTGGTCAGAGATGAACAAAAGTTATAGTTTCTGCTTATATATGGCAGTCGCTGGTATTATTCCGATTGCAGTTGGACTCTTAATCAACTATATCCGTGAATAGTCGCAATCTAACAGAGCCTCCAGCGGTCTTCGCCGCTAAGGCTCAAAACCGTTGGAGAAAATAATCTTATGTGGGTTGTTAGCTTTGTTAAGTCGCAAAGGAAGGTGGCTCGAAAGGATTACCGAGGAGCCGTACAGGTCCTTGAATGTGAACTAATCGGCACAAATGATGACCTAACTTATCTCGTAATGATTGCTCAATACCAATTGTGGGATGGAAACGAAGAAAAGGCAATTGAAGCCGCAAAAAAGGCACTAAGAATTGATCCAAACAATTTTGAGATGTCAAAAATGTTGTCGGTGGTATATGCAAAACACGAAAAACATGAAGAAGCTGTGAAATTGGTGAAGATTGCTATCCAAAATTACAAACCTGAAAGTTGTCCCACGCCACCCCTATGGCTCCACAGCGCACTGCGTGCAGTCAGCAGGTTTTCAACACGACTGAATAATATTGAAGAAGCTGTACGAGATCCAAACAAAGGTAAGAGGGATTGGCGGGCATGGGCAGATGCATATCTGTCATGGTATAACGAAACAATGACTAAGTGACTCCAGCCAGGTCGCTGGTGAGGTCTAGCCGCACAACGCCAAGACCGTTAGCCCGCAAAATGGTACTGAAATGAAAAAAATCCTGATCACTTTTATTGTCCTATGTTTAGGCGGTTAGATCGCACAGGCGACCTCCGACTTGGCTGTCGGTGGCATGCCTGTTTCAATTATTCGAATCCACAAGGTGGTTATCAATGAAATTGTTTCTGCCTTCCGCCCGACTCCTTGCCGTAATTTTGTCAGTCTCCACTCTTTTAATGACCGAGCGGGCAAGATCATATGAATCACCCGAGCTAGGTAAGAATCCATCCCCCAAAGATAGGATAGAGGTTACCGGTACTGTACCTGATAAAGTGACAGTCGAAGTAGAGACAACATGGGAAACCACCGCCAGCCTTCCGGAATGTAGGTATACGGTGCCTATGGTGGGTTCATTTCCTAACGTGGTACACATCCCTGTTCAATTGAAGTTTCAAGTCGGACATCAATGGAACTGGACAGTTTGGCGGGACTATTTCCAGCCTGACAAATGTGGGTGGCAATTGAGAGAAATTTTAGCTCATGCCGACAATAATACGGCTTCAGGACTTCTAGCTTCGCGACCTTCAAATATTCCAAGTCGTATTGCTTACGTTTGTCGCGACAATGACAATTGTGAGAATGGCGTTTTGACTAATGATGACAGTTCCAAGCCCATATATCTGTACTGTAAATTCTCGGTCATTCACAATTTACCAAACACAGATGCTCGAATAAAGAGGGCTATGAACCCTTGCGCATTCGGCAGGCGAGAGCATCGGGGCCCAGATGGAAAATTCGAACATTATTTACGCCCTGATCAGCATCGAATCGGGTTTATAATAAATGATCTCGAATCACATTAAAATCTTAAAAACATGATCTTTTTGCCCTGCGATAACATATGGCTAACAAGGGGCCGGTGCCGGATGCCGCAAACTGCGCGGCCCCGCACAGCCCTAAAACCGTTGGATGAAGGGAAATATTATGAAAAAATTACAGCCCATGATCTTTTCACTGCTGATTATGTCAGGAGTTGCGATCTATTATGGCATCTCAAATTATGTATCCGGACAAATCTCGCTAAAAAATCTCATCATTGGCGGTGCTTTCTGCCTTCCCTGCATTGTATTCTTCTTGAGGTTTCCACCAAATGTCGCAACTCCTAGAAAACAGAATCAATTTATCGGCGTAACAATCACCGTAGTTACGATTGCTGCGCTCTTTTTGCTTTCTTCCGCCAGTTACCTAAAGGCTGGCGCTTTTATGGGGATGATCGTAGGTGCATCTGCTGGTGGAATGTTTTTTGGACGCCTACGAAATTTAACCTCATTCTCTCGCTATTTAGCTCCGGCGATTATCGGAGCGGCAATTTTCTTTCCGTTACGAGATATCACCTTTGATGTGCTAACAATGGCATCAAGATCGCTGGAGCCTCGTGTGCGGCAAGGACAAAAAATACTCATAAACAATCTTGCTTTCGGTGCCAAAGTCCCATTTTCTCAGCTAACCATAATCAGTTGGGGAAAACCGGAAATCGGAGACTTGGTTATTGTGTCAGGCACTAATGGCAGACCTTACCTAAGAGAAGTACAGAGTATTGAGGGAGCCAGAGTCTTTGTGAACATAGATGGCTGGATTCCTCACGAAAGGTTACTGGCCAAAGCAACCTCCCTATAAAGGCATCCAACCACCAGCGGCGACGGTCAAGCCGCTGCGCCTTGAAACGTTGGCCTAGGATTATTGATGACATTTCAATATCGGACAAAATATTACATTGTTTTGAGCCTTAATGTTTTAGCTATGGTCTATATCTTAGTTTTTATGCTTCAGAATAGCGCACCAATAAAGCCAGCCTGATGGTTATTTTATGGTTGGCAGTGCCTACCGCATCTTTTTCTTACACTTGTTACAGTCAGAGTTAAGAGAAGTAACATAGGTGTTTTACTCCTTTTATAAACAGCGGGGGATGAACTCACATGGAAGTAAGTCCATATCGTCAGAATATAAATGAACTTTTTTCGACCAGAACCTATCACATAGATTTTTACCAGCGAGAATACAAGTGGACAGCAGACGAGGTCAAACGGCTCCTCGAAGACATTTTTTATCATTTCGATCAGTCATATGCCAAACATTGCGATCTGGATCCATCGGAAGAAAATGTTCGTGATAAGTATTCCTGGTATTACCTGAACACCTATATAACGAACAAAACTGACGGACGTATTTTCGTGGTGGATGGACAGCAGCGGCTAACAACCTTGACGCTGATTCTTATCGCACTTTACCATTTATGCGGCGCAAATGCTCAGAACTCCCTAGAATTACAAGACTGGTTGAAAGCAAAAATCGTTGGTATAGGAGTCGGTGGAAAGCGGCAGTTCTGGATGGCGCACGATAAGCGCGATACACTGATGCAAGCGCTTCTCACGGGCAATACTCCGTCGATTAATATGATTGACGATGGTATTACTGCTCGTCATATCATTGAAAATTATGCACTTTTGCAAAAAGAACTATCCACCCGCCTTCCATCCAGGCATAAACTAGATACGTTCATCTATTACTTTCTAGGTATGGTGGTCATCATTAACCTGGAAGTTGCGCAGACAGACGTGCCAATGGTTTTTGAGGTGATTAATGATCGAGGAGTTCGACTGCAGTCATACGAAATACTGAAAGGTAAGCTCTTGGGTGAAATTGATAAGGCTGAGGTCGATCAATTCGCTGATATTTGGGATAAGTCATTGCAAGAACTAGAGGTTGAGGAGGATGTTGATAACTTCTTCAGGACGTATCTTCGGGCGCACTTTTCAGATACGCGCAAGCAAGGTCAGATTTTCGATGGCCCATATCACCGAGAAATTTTTGACCCTGCCAACAATACTTTGAACCTGAAACGCAGCCCGCACGATGTAAAGACCTTTCTGAAAGGACCTTTTCGGTACTACACCAAACTCTACTACAAACTTCGAATTCTCGGGGATAACGAGAATTCCTCATTCTCGGAATGCTATTATAATTCGCAGCTTAACCGCATGGATGGTCACATCATGCTGACTTTGGCCGTGTGCGCGGTGGACGACCCGGACGAGGATGCCAAGATCCTTGCAATTGCTCGGGCGTTCGACCGGGCATATGTAATGCTGCAACTTAATAGGGCTTACGATAGCAACCAGTTCCAGGAATTGCTGTACACCTTGCACCCTATGCTTCGCACCTGCCCAACAGACGAAATTGAGACTCGCATCGACTCGCAGGTTCTTGCTGAGATTAATACTCGCCGTAATACGAATGCCCAGGAACTCTTGTCCTACGGCCAGTTTAAACAAGTCGGTTATGGTGATTATAACTCCAGGTTCCTTCGGTATTTCCTTACGCGGATTGAGAATTTTTTGTCGGATGGGCTCTTATGGAAGCTTAAAGACACAATGTACAACTACGTCTGTGGCACCGGTCGCAGTAATGCCTATCATATTGAGCATATTCTCGCTAGAAATGATGAGAGCCGCGGTCTCTTTTTGGATGCTTCCGGTGAAGTTGACGAGGCCTTGTTTGAGAATGAGAGAAATCGCTTTGGTGGCTTACTCCTTCTCAAGGGACAAGACAATTCATCGTCCAGCAATGAGCTATACAAAGACAAACTTCGAACATACACCGGAAGTGCTCCGCATTTTGCGCAGACCCTAGTTCCAGACTTTTACAAAGCCAATTCGGCGATGTCCAATTTCATCGAAACTTCAGAATTGCAATTTACCCCAGCACATCAATTCACCCGGGACACTCTGGAAAGCCGTTCAGAGCTTCTTTTTTCAATGACTAAAAAGGTCTGGAATGTCTGAGCCGATTCGCAACAATCTTGCATATTGCATTTAGAGAAGTCACTCTTCGATTGGCTTACGAAAGCACCATATAATCTTAACTAAGTTGCGAAGGAAGTCCATGACAGCACTAAACGAACAAGATCGCATCGAACTGATCAGCCTTCTTCAAGCGGGCGAAGAGATCCCCTTTCACTGGCGCAGTAAGCTTTTCCCTGGCGGTACGCAGAGTGTGGAGATCGGCAAGGAGTACCGGCTGGAATATGCTGGGAAGATGAAGCGAGAGCAGGTGCTGGCCGAGACGCCGGCTGCACCATGGCAGCTTGTCCGTCGATTTGCCGAAGATCGACCCCATGGGGATGGGTGGCGCAACTTACTTGTATGGGGGGACAACCTCCTGGCACTGCGCGAACTTCTAGCTGACCAGCAGGGACCAAACCGTCTCGGCACACGCGGTAAAATAAAGCTCATCTACATCGATCCTCCCTTCGCCACCAAGCAGGACTTCATGAAGGATAAAGAGAAGGCGTATCGGGACAAGGTACTTGGTGCACAGTTCATTGAGTTCTTGCGTAAACGGCTCATTCTCCTTCGAGAGATTCTGGCAAATGATGGGGCGATATATGTACATCTGGATACTAAAAAATCGCATTATATCAAAGCAGTTATGGATGAGGTTTTTGGCGAAGTCAATTTTATCAATGAAATTGTTTGGAAAAGAGCTTATGCCCATAACGATCCATCTAGGTGCGGAATGGTTCATGACTGCATCTATTACTATTCTAAATCTGAAAAAAGAATTTGGAATAAGTTGTTCCAAAGGTCAAATGAAGGTTATGTAGACCAGTTTTTTGATCAATTCGACCCTGTACGAAAAGAGCGTTACAATAGGCTGCCTTTAGATGCACCTCGACACGGAGATGGGGGGAATCTCGTCTATGAATGGAAAGGAGCTTGGCCGTCAGCGAACCGGACTTGGTCGTGTGTAAAAGCAAAGATGGAAGACTTAGACAGAGAAGGGCGGATTCATTACCCCAAATCTGGAATGCCAAGGTTGAAAAGATATGAAAGTGAGTATGAAGGGACGGCTATTCAGGATTTGTGGGCAGATGTTAGAAAAATTCATAATCAATCTAGTGAGTTAACTAACTATCCAACTCAGAAGCCCGAGCAGCTTCTCGAGCGCATTATTAAAGCTTCGTCAAACAAAGGTGACATCGTTCTTGACTGTTTTGCCGGTAGCGGAACAACGTCTGCCACCGCAGAGAAATTAGGCCGCCGATGGATTGCGATGGATTGCGGTAAATTGGGGATTTATACGCTACAAAAACGGATGTTTTCTCTTACAAGCACAATTGGAGCAGGTAAAAAGGACGAACGTCCTGCACACGAACGGATTCCCGACTGGAATGATCATCTTAAGAAAGCTCCAGGTCTCCTCTTAATTACCGAAAAAGCAAAAAAAGGGGAATGTGAGGTTACGCTTGACCTTTTGGCCGACCTCGCCGCGTTAATATCTAAACACGATTTGCTCAAGAAAGGTTCCACCCTATCAATTGCTTGCCCAGAGGCGAAGCTCAACATTCCGCCAGACCGGTTAGAAGACGCCGATCCTGACGAGGGTCCCGGTGAAAAAACTATTACCATTGAGGGACAACAATTCCGCATTTCCTTAATTGCGTCGAAGGAGAAGACAGAAAAGGAGCAGGCGCTCCTCCCGAATGAATTTGCCTTATACCGCGCCGGACTCTATGATCTTGAGGCTTTGAGAGGGATGGCGTGGCAGGACTATCGACCCTTTGTCCTAAAACTTTTTGGTGTTCGCGAGGATGCACACAATCGTTACGGCCTGCAGATGGATGGTTATATCGGCACCAACTCCACCCTCGTTTGGAACTACCCGGACCATCCCACCCTTACCCTAGACTATGGGTATGTAACTGATTTGCACCGCATTTTACGCGGTAAAAAAGGTGAGCGCTTCTATGTAATTGCCCCAGTAGTTGCAATGGACTTCGCTGAGGATGAAATTGAGCATAGCGGTACAATATATGTCTTCTTAAAGGTCCCTCTCTCTGTCCTCTTGCGCCTACTGGAGCAGGGCGAGTCTGGTGCACTCAAGCAGCCGATGCGCGAGGCGGACGTTAACGAGGTCATCGACTCGGTTGGCTTCGATTTCATCTCCCAGCCGTTGGTCAAGTACCAGACGGGTAAAAAGAGGCGAGATCTATTCCACGAGCTGGTGGTGACAATCAGTGAGTTTCGCTCGCGGACGCTTGCAACAGAACCGGAGGACTTCGACAACTTCGAGACTTTTTCCATGGCCATGGTCGATCTGAACTATGACGGTGATGTTTTCCGGCTTGATAGAGTTTTCTGGGGAGATGAGCTGCTGAAAGACGCCGGTGGCATTGAGAAAGCTATGGCCTTAGAGATTCGGCTCTCCGAGCAGGCGTTCAAGGGGGAGAAGATGATGGTCATTCTCTGTGATCGTTACGGCAACGAAAAAACACTGGTGTTTGGACAGGGGGATTTCCAATGAGTGTGCAATTCCGAATTGCAGATCAAATCCTCCGAGTGGATGACTCAAGCGACGCCACTGAAGCGGTAGTGAGGAAATACGACGCCTTCCTCAATTTGTTGCACAGAGGCAACTATGCTTTTTTGCGCGACGCAGTGCGTGAGTCGTTACGCTTCCTTGTTTCACCAAAATACCCCGATCTTGAACGCCTGGCCCGCGAGAACTGGAACAGCCGTCCGGCCCTTACTCTGCGCCATGACAGTATCGATGCGTTTCTGGGGAAGATGCCAATGCGCGACCGGAAGGCCGCATCCTTGGATATCGCTACCGGCGGTGGGAAGAGCTTTGCTATGTACGGTATTGGCGCCATTGCTCTGGCTGAAGGGCTGGTGGATCGAGTGCTGGTTCTCTGCCCGTCCCTGACCATCGAGGAAGGACTGTTGGATAAATTTACCACCCTTGCCGGAAATCAGGAACTGGCGACAATCATGAAGGAACTTGGTGCCCAAGTCGCGATTCCAGCAATCAAGAGGGGTAACGAAACCATTCAGCCGGGTGATATCTGCATCGAAAATATCCACGCGGTCTACACCAACGCCGGCTCTTCCATTGCAGACAGTTTTCGTGGGCATGGTGACAGAACACTGGTCCTAAACGACGAGGCGCACCACCTGTTTAGCCCTGACGATACCGACGAAGCATCCATGAAGAAATGGCTACAATTCCTTGTCAGCCCGGACTACGGCTTCCGCTATCTGATTCATGTTACTGGCACCCCCTACGTAGGTAATGACTATTTCCCGGATGTAATCTACCGCTTTGGCCTGAAACAGGCCATCGAAGCGAAGGTAATCAAAAAGCCTGACTACATAATCGAAGATACCTACAGCAAGCATAGTTGGGACAAGACCTATACCGTCCATCAGGAGAACCGCAAGGAATACGGTGCAAAGCTCCGTCCTATTTCAATCATTGTCACCCAGGAGATCGCCAGGTGCGTTGAGGTTTGGAAGGAACTGGTTGATTACTTAGTCAAAAAGGAGAAAATCAGCCATACAGAAGCAGAGAAAAAAGTTATCTGGGTCACATCCGGCATTCCCACCGCAAAGACAGCCAAGGCCCGCGTAGACATTGCTTATTGCCCTCGCGATGCTAAAGATTCGCCGGAAAAGCGGCGAAAGGAAAACCTGGTCGCGTTGAAAACTGTCGATGAATCGACAAGTCTGGTGGAATGGATCGTCTCAGTCAGTATGCTTACGGAAGGGTGGGACGTGAAGAATGTGTTCCAGGTTGTCCCACACGAATCGCGGGCCTTCTCCTCAAAGCTCCTTATCGCCCAAGTGCTCGGCCGCGGCCTTCGGGTGCCAATCTGTCTGGACGTGCAGCCGTTTGTGAAAGTGACCAACCACGAAGCATGGTCTGTCGAGATTGCCAATTTGCTCAAAGAGGTGCTTGAGGTAGAGAACACCCTCTCCTGGGGGTACGACAACCGCCGGGATGAATATGTCTTCCCACTGCACAATCTACGCTATGAGCCCGAACAGCAGACGGTAGAAACTAAGAAGGAAAAGGCTACGGATATTAACCTGACCCTCAGGCCGCAAAGCCGTAAGAGTACAGAGTACTCCACATTTTCTGAAACTGGCAAGCTGGCGGTGGAGATCACCCACAAAGATACAGTGGAGATCGACGACGCAGTTAAAATCCTGCGTCTCTTCATCCGCGGCAAGGACGAAACGCTTGCTGATAAATGGCCCAAAAGCAGGATAAAAAGTCTTATTGAGAAGGCGTTGAAAGCTGGTGGCTACGATATTGATTTTCTTAGCCGTGAGAACCTATCACTAGTGCAACAGGCCCTCGGCCCATTGTTCCGGCCAGTGGACCGGGCTCACCCACGATTTGGCCAGGCCGCAAAGGAGTTAGTTTCCGTAGATTACCGCGAGGCTCTGCGCCAGTCCTTTTCTGAAAGCCGCTTGAAGGAGAGTGGCACGGTCTATCATGTGGACGGCGAAAAACCATTTCCTAAGGATGAAGCGCATCTCTGGGAACAGTACAATAAATGGATGCAGATAGCTAAAATTGACGAAAGCGCTCTCCATGAGGATGCCCATGAGATAGTCAAGCGTATCCATCAGGTTAATTTGTCTCAATTCAAAACCCCATGTAACGTAATGTACGCAAGCCATAAGCCAGAGCGGTTGTTCAGCGACCTTTTGTTCGAAAACTCCGATCTCGTCGAGTCGTTTATCAAAATGCCGGACCGGGGGTGCTACTCCTTCCCCTATTCCTACAAGCCGGCCAAAACCGGAAAGACCCACGCGGTCAACGAATTCTTTAACCCCGATTTTTTCTTACGGCTGAAGGACTCTCATGATGTCCTTGCGGTTGAGATCAAGCAGGATGGCGACGACTCAAACCGGAATAAAGCAAAATTCCGTGATGGTAAGGCGCACTTTGAGCGGCTGAATGCTGTCCTGAAGGAGGCCGGCGAACCTTGGTGCTACCACTTTTACTTTCTCTCTCCGGATGATTATGTAGGGTTCTTTGACCAGATACGGAAAGGGAAGTACAAGGGTTGGAAATCGGGGCTTATGAGTGATTTGGGGACAGCAGTCTGATTATATTCTACGGTTTATGTGATTAGAAAGGTGGTATCTGAGTGGCCCACACCGCTGAAAAAATACTCTCACTGCTCGCTTTGTTTGATGAGCAAATTGCTGATGATCTTGAATCTGAGACTCTTGATTTCAAGGAGTGCCCGAATGAGGCGAAGTTACGGGAACTCGCCAAGGAGATGGCTATCTGCCTGGGCAATGCTTCCGGAGGCACTGTTGTTTTCGGCGTCCGCGAACGTGTGCTCGGCTGTGACAAGGCAATTGTCGGTGTTGATTTCGCCCCAGACCTTGAGGCGTTAAACGCCACCCTTTATGACAGCATAGACCCGAAACTGCCGGTTCAATTCGAGTGGCTAATGTACGGTGGCCGCCGCCTGCTACTCATGCATGTCCACCCGTCAATGCCTCCCTATACCACAACTTCTGGAAAGGGGTGGATGCGAATTGGTAAGGACTGCAAACCGCTCACTGGCTCCCTGTTGCGGCAGTTACGAGAAAAG
>Ga0316217_10001993_pt1 | contig 25396 bp, 15 predicted proteins | sample 1anoAmetaG_FD_203633 | JGI IMG/M metagenome (GOLD analysis project Ga0316217, IMG submission 203633) | Freshwater microbial communities from Trout Bog Lake, Wisconsin, USA - 1anoA | ecosystem: Environmental > Aquatic > Freshwater > Lake > Hypolimnion/Profundal zone | place: USA: Wisconsin...
AGAAAAAACAACCTCACCCATGCCATCATCGTAGCTGCCTCAACTTTCCTCATAGTTATAGTCGCTGTGCTGCTCCTAGTCTTCTCTCTTTCTACCCCTGCCACGCACAATGATGTTGGTGTAAGTAAACAGCTTTAACATCAAATCTCACAGTTCCCTGAAGCTTACCAAATCAAACAGTCCATCAATTTGGAAGAAAAGAGAGTCAGTCGCTTTCTAATCGGCCTTTACACACGCTGTGTCTAAGGCGTGAATAAACTAGCTGAGTCAATAAAGAGCATGGACGATACTCTTGAGTCACTTTTGGCGCTTACTAAAACAAAAAATAGAACTGTGTAATTTTGATGTGATTTTGTATATTTTTGAACTGATATGACTATAATTTAAATGTCTGAAGTATAGGCAGACTTGCCACGCCAAAAGACCAAAGAAGAGTATAGTCGCAACGTCAAGAAACTAAAGGTTAAGCTACAAATCGTCCAGGATTAAATATTCACTCTGCAAAAAAAAGTAGACACACTTTCGCACACTTCCAACGATAAATTAATTGCACTCAAAATTGCCAAATTTTGTAAATAAAGGCGTATTGTTTGCTTAACTTAGGATTCACACCAGAAATGCTCTTTAGATTCGCAGATAGAATAAATAAAAAAAGCGTAACAAAGCTCTAGTTTCACTAGACATTAACTAGTATTGGACTAAGTATAATTTCTGTTAAAAAGAGCTAAGCAAGTAGTAAATGATGAGAGTCGAGTATCTCATAGATGAAGATCTTTCAGGCTCCATTTCGTGGACTGAGTATAACGGATACTTGGATGCATTCGGAATCAAAAAGTAATTCACCCCTGGAGAGTAAATCGTTGATCATTTAGAATTACTGCCAAACAGGCACTTTAGAAACTTGATATTAGCAAAATGTTGAAAACAGCAGATGAGAATGATGAAAATTAGAGCCAAAAACAAAAAAAGAAACATTCGAATGTATAGTATTCATTATTTAGCTGCTAACATATGAAGATTTCTTGAAATACTGCCATAAACACTACAAAGAGATGAAAGATAGGCAAATAGCTACTATCTTTGAAAGGCTACAACGCAATCAGCTCATAAATTTACAAACTTTTCTTGATTATCTTCAGGACCAAAAAGAACAGCAGAAGAAATTATAGGACAAAAACAAAAAGAATAAAATGAAAAGAGGATAATCTTTGTTATAAGATTCTCAAGCGAGAAGAAAGGCGGAATCATTGAAAGGACTCATTCAGGCCCTTTTTCGAAGCAGGGCCAAAAACAGTCAGCCAACTTTCCACTCTGCCTAGTTCCAAAGGCTTTAGAAATTGCTTAATAGAAATCGAGGTGAACTCACTAATATCTTCAAATAAATAGACAGCAAAAGAAAAAGCACATCTTTTGGATAGATGGCAGGACGCGGAAGTTTTGGCTTTAATGAGCTTATCAGCTACTTTATTGATCGGGAAGAGAAAGGTTCAGATTTAGTGTACTCTTTCTAATTAATGGGACAGAAACTAAATGTTTTGAAGCATAACCCTTAATCAACCATAGGACAATACACAAAGGATCCTGAGACAATTACTGAAGAATAGTTCAAGAAATTCTTAGAATGTGAGTTTTAAGTAGCAGGACGTTAATACTAAATCATCAAAAAGGTCATCCCTTGGTAGGCAAGTGGGAAATGTTTGGTGAGTAAGCTTATTGATCTCATGAAAGTTGAACAGCAAAGAGGACTTTTATTTATAAGGCCAGATCTTCCTTCAAATAGACTCATCTATAGGAGTGGGCTCATGGCTTTAAGAGCTTGCCTTGAGATTGAGCAAAAAATGATGAAAAACAAGGTAACACAATGGAATGATTGTGATTTTGGACCAAATTAAGCCGATTAATTTGGACTTGAGAGTATATAACTACCTCTTCCTTCGTAAAGCATTGTATGGGAAAGAGCTTCTTAGCTAGGCATGAATCAATTCTCATAAGACAAGCTATCCAGCATTGGGGTAACAACCAGCGCAAGTTGCCCTAATTAGATTATCGCACAATTGGTCTTAAGTCTATCAGAAGCTGATAGCTAATGGCTGCATCCCAAAGTAAAACCAAGTCCTGAGACGCGTTAAGTTGGTGAGAATGAATTGAATTATCTTTTCAAAGGAATTTTTCCATATGCCTTCCATCCTTTTACAAGTAATTCTTGAAATATTTAGAATATGGAATTTATGTCATAAAGCTTTGGGTTGATTAAAGATGGAAGTATGTTCTAATCGATGATAAAATACCTTGTGGCATAGACAACAGGCCTTATTTTTCAGCAATAAAAAACTTGAGATACTCCTTTGTAAGCTTAATAGAAAAAGCATTAGCCAAAACTTATGGAAATTATAAATCTATCTATTCAATCAATTCCATGCAGAGGTACATTATAGAGCTAACTGGGGGACTTTGTCTTCCTTACAATCTGACAGTATCAATGCCTTAGCAAACTAAAGATTCTATTTGGTCGTAGCTGTTAGCAGCAATCAAAATCTAACCTCAGAAACCCAAAGAAAATAAAAAAAATAAAGCAAAAGAGCTGTTTTTTGGCGTTTTCAAGGGCAAAAAGTAAGGAATAAATGAAAATTTTCCATTAAATGCCCTTCTTAAACTAGGCACTGCATTGTAAATAGCCAACCCTTAAAAAAAGAATAAGCATAAATCTCACAGATTATTGTTTCTCAATTATCCTCCATCTACCAGTACCTAAACCGAATGGAATAAGCATTGGAGTAAGCAAGTCCCTGAAAACAAATACTCTAAAAACAGGAAAACCATCTAAGAAGCTCTTTCTAAAAGGGTGGGATAAAATTAGAACATTGTTATGAACTTCAAACTTTTCAGGAAGGCTTTTAATTTGCTACGTCTATTCAGAATTGATTGGTAGTAACACATTGTTATGCGAAAAGATTTGTAGCTTGAGTAAAAGTTCAAATGTCGCTACGAACTCACATCCAAATCAAACGAGTTGTAGCTAATAATTTACCTCAAACAAACATCTCTTCCATCCGATGCGAAGATAAATTTAGACATAAAAAGTTACTAAGATGGGAAGGAAGCACTCCTAAGTCAATCTACCTTCAAAGATTCCTTGTCTCTCTACTCTCAAAAACTGGAGAAGGGTAAATCCATCATTCTAGAGCTCTATGTCGATAATTGGAAAGGTGACTTACAATATCTCTATAATTTGATTTTTTATTTTTCCAACCCTAGATTCGAACTGAAGCAAAGAGATCGCCATATGCTCTTTAGATATGTCAGTCCGTTTTAATAAGACGCCAAAATAGAGTGGCAGGAATTCAGCAAAGAATAGCAACTATACATCTATCGGAACTTTTACAAGGCAGCTGAAAGGAGAGGTTGCTGCGGCTGCCTTTGATCCTTTATTTTGTATTTTGTGCAAACTTGCTGCTAAAAGCAAAATTAATAGATAAAACAGTGAGTTATACTATTCTTAGATCAAGTGGTTCATTCAAGAAGATGCGAAAACGGAATAATAATCTTTCTCCACCCCTGATGGTTTTTGGGCAAGTGGCGTGAAATCATCTCAGCTAGCCACACGATATTTCTGATTTCCTACATAAAGCCAATCTTACCTGTTCTTTGAGTTTGATGTACGCATAAAATACTGCCACTTGATTACATTGGTCAAATGCTAAAGCATAGCGTCTGGATTCTTCGTTATACATGATGTCGTCAAGTGACTTTTGGTTTACTGAAAAGTCTTACTTTTTGGAGGGGTCAGGGGATTCGTTTATTATCTAGGCATAGCCAGGCACCCCTTTTACTGCTTCTTTTAGTTGTTATAAAGTCGATGCATATAGTAATGCTGTTTTGCTGTCTGGGTACAAATAACCCAAAGCCGGGCACAACTTCTTACGAGCCTCTAAGATTTTCGCGGTAGTGTTGAGCTATCGATTTCCGATAGAGTTGTAAATGACTTGTATTGTTTTGAAATCAGCCTCGAATTTGACTAGGTCTCTCATCATTGCCTAAGAAGTAGGGTTCAAATTTTGCTCACAGAACTGATAGAAATCTTAAAGCCAAAGCTTTTTGAGAGAAGTTCTTATGTACTAAGGTTTAAGGTCTTTGAAAAGTGTCTGAACTTCATTCATGGTTCTTGATGCTCCTCCTTCCTTCGTCATCTCTTCCTCCAAAAATTTCATGAAATAAGGCCCAACTGGTGTATCAATAAGCACATCTCTATACAGGCCAGAATAGTCATCTCCCTAAAGCACCTTAATATTCCTCATTTCCGGGAAATATCCAAGAGGATCAATGTTGTTCATGAGCAACTAGATGTCAACTTTGTTCTTCAAACCTTCAATAATGTTCACCACATTGTCCAACTGATACCGAATAGCCACCATATCCAAAAAATCAACAAGCATGCCAGTTGAATTGCTTTGGATATACTCGATTTAGTCAGCTAATTTGCGTTTTAGTTTGGAGCGCATCAGAGAAACTGAGATGTTGGGATTGTCCACCAACAAATAGGAGCCGTAGTCGGTGTCTTCTAAAAGCTTGATGAGAGATGATGTACCGACTTGAGTTAGTCCAAAGATCCGCAGTTTTTGATTTGAGTGTACTGTTGCTCTGTGAAGAAAGAGGCTCTGAATCCTCGAATGATGGCTTCTGCATAGCCATTTTCGACTGCGAAATTTGCCATCTCCATTTCTGCTCAAACTACTATTATAAATCTTACTCCAACCAAGCTTGCAAAATAAAAGCAATTAAAATGATTTATTTCCATGATTGGCAAGTTTATTAGAGTCCACACATGTTCATAAAAACCATCAGGCAAAGATGATTTCAAAGAACACTCAAGTGCTCATAATAAAAAAAGAAGCTATACTCCAATTCTAAGTTGCTTTGGTCACTTGAAACTGGTACAAACCAACTTCATCTTTGTTTTCAATACTTTTTTTGATTACACACTAATCTTGGATAACCCTTGCCTCACTTTTTACTGAAAGAAAGATCGATCTTTTACTCATTTTGACGCATTTAAATTATTATGGGCTAAACCTTAAGGTTGTGAAACGAAGTGAGATTATGCTCTGCTTTTGCATATAAAAACGGTATTCTGTGAACCATTTAAAAGATAGGCAGTCATAAGCTGGTAAAACAAGCTCTTCAATAGAATATATTTTATCTATTTGAATTGTTGTAAGTATATAATCATGAAACTTTCAAAGTATGTTGACCCTACCAGGTGCTTGCAGCTGATTTCGGGTGTCATAGGCATTTACCTCAGCTACTTGGTCACAGGTCTCATCCACTAATCAATGTAAGCTTTATCAAATCTAGGATCAAACACCCTTATGTCAACGATTTCACTTCCCAATAATAAAAATTTACGTCTGTTGCTGGGTTCCTGATCTTTCCTTGTGGCATCACCTGGCTTATTGGAACATTGGTAAATCACTTTACAATTAAAAAAGAGGATAGAGTTGCCATTCCTCGTAAAAAAGCAGCGATTTGTGGACTCACTGTTGCAATCTCTACACTTACCTACACTTATGCTATCGTTTTGACTAATTTTCCAGTTGTGATGATGTTCAAATCATGTAACGTACTCTCAGTTATTTTGGTTGGTGTGCTGTGTTCGCGCGTAAAGAATAAAAAACTCAAATTGGGCACAAAAAAAATTGTTGTGGGATTGTTAATAACCTTGGGGATCATTATCTTCAAATTAGCAGACCCCACACTTAAATAGTCATAGAATAAAACATAGGTCTTAGGAATAATTCTACTCTTAGCTTCACTTTTGGCTGATGGCTTCCTACCCGATTTCCAAGCCCAAATCAAATCTGAATACAGCCCAGCCCCAATCGAGATGATGGCCTAGATAAACAAATGGGTAACTTTGATATCTTTGGGATACTCCTGCACAGTTTAAACCTTTCTAATGGATGTTTCGATTGTAGATATCTTCATATTCTTGGGCTCACACAGAAAGTTTCTGTTTCACATGTTTCTGATCGGAGCACTGGGTGCCATAGGACAAATGTTTGTGTATCGTATGATCAAGCAATTCAAGCAGCACTTCGTCCCTTTTGTTATAACAAGCAGAAAGATATTTACAGTTGGGCTTAGTATCATATTCTACCACCATTAGACCAACTTTTGGCAAATTTCAGGAATAATACTGGTTTTCGCTATTGTGGCTTATGAATTTGTGACAGAGCTGATGACTGAGAAAAAATAGGCCCATAATGAGCCTTAAAACTCCACTCCAGTTCAATAGAAAACCAATGAAATTGGCATGTTTTCAGGGAAAGATTACTAAAGTATTGGATCAGGTGTTGAAACTTCCGTTTAGCCTTAAGGTTAGACCGCAAATTCAAAAAGGTTGACAAAAATGAAGCAAGATGCCGAAGAATAAGAGAAGCCTTAGAAAGAGTGATTTATACCTAAGAAACGCTGTTATGGTATTTTCAGTGATTCATTTTTAAATTATCAACTACTATGGCGATAAATTGTAACTCCTAAAAGCTCAACTGTGCTGCAATCTTAGTCTTCACCCTTATATGCATGTTACAAACGTGTCTGGTGCAATCTTCCTCATAATTCCCAAAGATAGTATGGGTGTTTTGGGACTCAGGATTTGAAAAAGCACCGGTTCCGGTACAACTCAGTTTAAAAAACATGCGTGACCAATTAAGTGGAACTGGATGGGAGATTCGTGAACTGAGTAATGCTAACCTTCACCAGTATATTGATGAATAAGACGAGAAGGAGATGGTTAGGGAATCCTCAATAGATTGGATGATCAGTGATCAACTCAGACTGGTCTTACTTATCAAATATGGAGGGGTTTACCTGGATTCCAGCTGTTTTCTACTCGAAAATTTTGATTGGCTGGAAAACATAAAAAATAACTCAGATGTTGTCAACAAATATGGCGAATTTCCAAATGTGCTTTTATTTCATACGACTTATCAAAGTTCTTTCTACTACAGAACTTTCTAAAACAAATTATTTCTCGTATCCCCTGGAGTTTAAAGTTGGTTCATTGCTGCCACTCCAAATTCAACTTTCCTAAAGTTATGGCTAAGCTAGCTTAGAGTATTTATGATTAAAGGAAAAGAGTTTATCGAGTCTGAACTCAAAGCCAATAATATCGGTACTGGGGCCCTTGCCTCTGACCCCACAAACAAAAACCATTACTTCGCAATCTATGAAGCCTTTCATTCTGTTGTTCAAAAAAGACAAAACCAGATCGATCAAGAAATGCTCAAAAGACAAGGCAACTTACATAAGGAGAATATGGAGGTTCTTCTGCATGTCCCTTTGGCTGTTCAGTAGTTTGGACTTTGGTTTATCCCAGCTGTAAAGGGGCCCTTCAAGATGATGCTCAAAAACAACATCAATTTCGAAAAAAAGGGGATTCAGGCTCTAACTGAGTTCACTTAGGACTAGCTGAAATAAAGATATGGTGAGTATAAGTATTTAGTAAAGCTGACAGGTTCAGTGAGAAAAACTGTTAACAAAATCTTATAAAACCCAGATAGTGTCAAGTTTTCATAAAACTGGAGCTTTAGCGGAAACTACGCTTGCCTTAACACCTTTTACTTTGTCAAAGATTCTCTTTTCGATAAATATCTCTTAAGCTACATGAGTCCTGAGCAAAAGGCTAAAATAACAATCGTTGATAAGTAGTCTTTACCTTTCCTCTGCCAATAATCTGATATTTAGTACTTAAGTCTATGGGTTGAGACCATTTTTCTTATGCCTCTCTTGATTTTCATTGCTTCATACATTGTCAAGAAACTGAGATCAAGATTAGTAGCGAAGAATGACTCTCTTTTGGAAACTTCTGCAATTCTAAAAAACGAAAATGCTGAAAGTTAAGCTAAATAAGCAAGTGCCTTGGACCTGCAAAAATAAAAAACATTGAAATACCTCAAAATTTCTGAAAAACTAGAAAAGTTCGAATTAGTCTTTTCGGGGATTCTTACAACAATATTTCTTGGGTCATTGATCCTTTAGCTGATAGGTTGGTGTTGGTAGCTTCTGTCCAACCTAATTGGTCTACTCCCCTTCCAGTTTTTGGTTCTGGGTTGGCTAATCTACAGCACAATCGCAATATACAAATAAAAATCCTCTAGAAGTAAGAACTTACTGAGAATAAGCACTCTTTTGATACTGGTCTCAATGGCTAATGTGATTTGTAAATTTAACTTAACCTTTGATGACAACTTGAACGAAGACACTAATAATTTTTACCTCTATGGAGTGATGGTGGGTCTAACTGGAACTTCCATCGTCTACTGGTGGGTCATCGCCACACTCATAACCATCTAGATGATGATAAAGCTCACCCCAATTAAAGTGGTCCCGAATGACTCAAATATGCAGACACCAGCTAAAACCTAGAATTTGTAAATGGCCTAGATAGCTTATTAAGATTGATTTCGTTTGATTAACTGTCTACTCCGCGCTATTGATTAAATTTTGATACACTTTATCTAAGTTTAGGTTTACTGCATATGAACAATCAAATAAGATCAAGAGGCACCTTTTTTCTCTGCGTTATTCTTTTTTATTTGGATTAAAGCAGCTAACATCTACTGGTCTTCATCTTCGGATTACTCTTTTTTTTTTGGTTCTGGCTCTGGTTCTGGTTCTGGTTTTTTAGGCTAATTTTTCTTTCGTTGATTCAGCTGATTACTTATCTTTGAAAGTAGACCTTTCGCACTCTCTAGTTGCATTTATTTCACCACCTCCTTCTTTTATGGCTTTTCGGCCTATTAAAATTTAAATGCTGCATGAATTTTCTCATTTTTTTCTGCTATTTACTTCATTTAAGATTTAAGTTCTGATTAAGCTTTTGGGAGATTGGGGCTTTAATGCGACTGAGCTAATTTTTTCATTTTGATGCTTTTGTTTTCACTAGATTACTATTTCCTATCTCTACTTTTGCTTTTGCTTCGACTATGCCTGGAATTTGAGGAGTATTCACCCCTCTTTTTGGATTTATATTTCTTATCCTTCTTCTTTTTGTCTTTTTTGTCTTTCTTCTTATCTTTTCTCCTCTTTTTGTGTGAGCTTTACCTTGAATACTTCTAGTATTAGTCTCTTATAGGCTGATTCTACACTTCGTTTTGAGATTTCACTATTTAATCTGCTTTCAACTAAACCTCCACCTGAATCTTTTTTATTCTCAACTAGCCATTCACGTCAAGCATGATTTTTCTATAATAATTCACAGGAAATACATTGGTAAGACCTCGTTTTTAGCCTACCTCATTTATGTAACCTCCAACTAACTCTAATGAATACTTGAAAGAGCGTGAATTTTAGTAAAATGACTCTAGCTACACTATCAGCTCTTCTATACTCTCAATATTCGCCTACATCAAAATCCACCAAGCGACTGCAGGCATTTTGATTTTCAGCTTTAACAAAGACAGGTAAATAGAAGCTGCGGCTATGATTTGTCCCGGGTAATAGAGGCAACAGCTGGTTCTGTAAAAATCATTGAGGAATGTCCATGCATTTTGGCAAATCTTTTTGGACTAAGGATGCCTTTCGAAGGATTTGAAGAGTCCCCCAATGTACCGATGAGGGATATCGAATAGACGATATATCTCAAAACCCAGCTCAAAAAGAATATGATTCTAAAGGTCTAACACTTTCTTTCGCATGTACTCATACTCTTGTGAATTGAGGACCAAGATTTTAATGGGCATTTTGTGCCCCTCAAATATCTTTATAGAGGGAAATTTACTTTGAATACTTGGTCGAATACTGATGAGATTTCGTATGACTTTCTTAGTGTTTCTTCTGACTTGCATGCGAGGAACATTGCTCCCATTGCCACATCACGAAAATCATAATCTAATAGTCCAACCCTCGAATAGAAGTAATGAGAGACCGAAGCTGCTACGATTGCTGTTGAAACAGGCAATTTAAGTGACTAAGCTGCACGAAAGATAAGTTCGCTCATCAAATAAGAGATGTTTTTTTCGTGCTAGAGGCTAAAGCCTTGAAACTGTGATGGAGAGGGAGTATTTCGATCAAGCAGATAGTTATCGAGAGACTCAGTGGAAGAATACAAAAATTTTTTGCAGAAGTTTTCTTTTGTTATGCCTGTGGATGTCTCGGCCTTCAGGAAGAGTTCTCTATAATCTGGTTAATTGTTCATACAATTATGCAAATTATTCAATATTTTATAATAGTATTTGAAATTCAAACAAAAACTTGAAATCTTTTTAGCTCAAATCTTTTCTCAAGTATGAAATTAAAGGCATTTCTTACTCCCTAAAAATTCATAAAAAACATACTGAAGGATCGATGTACATCTTTTCGATATAATTTTATTATGCAAGACAATCTATAATAAGCTCTCCATCACAAGCGATTTATCCCTATCCCGAGAGCTTTTCCAACTTCTCGATTTCAAGATCTCAACGGATTTGAACCCTGGTAGAAAAATACTTTGGAAATTCTCATCTAAGAAGATCCTATCCTTCAAGCCAAAACCTTTTATCACTAGCCAAAGAAAAGCATACAGAGCAAATACTATAAAACTGTAAGAGGATTCAGCTTTCGCACTGAAAGACCTTTTCAACCAATCACGAAGACTAAAAGTGAAGCAGTAACTTCAAGAAAAAGTGCAGTCAGTCATTATATCATCAACGGCAATCTTCTTGGAGATTCGACTCATACTCCGAAATCTCTTCCTTTTCAGCTACCCTGTAAGCCTGTTAGAACTATGAGGCAGAAAGTGAAATCTATCAACATAAAACCAAATTAGTATTCATAAAGCACTCTTAAAGGATTTTAAAATTTAATGGAAATTAAAAAGAAAATCAAGATCCAAAATTAGCGTTCTAATAAAGGGTTTATTCATTTAAACAGTTAGCCTGATTAATAGCCACAAAGTATCGGAAATATGCGTCGGAAAAGTAAAGTTATCACTCTAGGCTTCCAAAAGTTATCTCTCCTCAAAAGTGAGAGAAAAAAGAGTAACCAAACCAAAATCCTGTAGAAAACTTTATGAAAAGCTGATTAATTATATCTCTTATTCCTATACAAAGTTTAGCCTAAACTCGGTAAGATATCCTTGATCTAGCAATCAAAGACTGAATTAAAATAACTGAAATTCAAAATTTAAGATGAGGTTATAGTGTGGATTTGCTTCATTTTATCAGCTACCTTAATTTTTTTTATTTGCTAGTGTAAACTATCAAAATAGACTTTAAAAGTCAGAGTTTTCTCCTTTGAGTTACCATGGTTCAGGCTTAATATAAAGAGATTTGCGGTCAATCTGACTAGTTGATACTCTCCTTTCGCTTTACCCTCTTCTCTTACTGCTTTTACTACGCACAAAGTTTCTATACTTTGGTTTTGAGTTGTCGTCCTTGTAACAAAAGACTTATTCAGTCATTTCTCTTCTATACATTTCTTTGTTCCTCAAGAAATTTATTGAACTCTTAGGTAGCTATTTGCGGCAAAAAACGAAAACGCTTTTTGATGCGCACCAATTGAACTAAGGCTTCACAATCCTAGGCGTATCTTTTGCCTTGCTTTTGAGTGGAGAGTAACTCTATCTCCAATTCAAACACTATTTTTGTTGTTTTTGTGGTGAATATGAAACCATTGGAGAAAAATTGGTACTTGTCTTTGCGAAAGGCCTATGGGCTTTAAAAGAAGATCGTTTTGACTGCAATAAATGATATCCCTATGCCATGAGGTGCAATATAAGTAATAACTTTTAATTAAGCAAGAAATATGATGTTTATCAATAAAACTATAAATTAAGAAATCTGCTAATTCTTTCTTTTCTTTTGTAAGATCTCCTTATTTATTCACTTATTGAAGAGTTCAAAGTTTCATTTCAAATCTAATGCAATTGTTTACTTGTTTTTTATGCTGAACACGTGCCTCTTATCTCTAAAGGTAAATAAATGATAGCATCGCGCAGAGAAAAAAATGACAATTCATTAAAAAATTTCTTCTTCGTTTATAATTTTAGTCATTTGCTTTAAATCAAGGTTTTCTTCAGTATTTATTTGCTATAGTTCCTAGATAAATATTTTTACCCTGATAATTTGCATCATTTAAATCAGAATCTTGAAATTTTTCATAAATTTGAGATAAGATCTATTCAGAGCCTATTTAAGATTCAAATTTTGAGATTGTTTTCTTCTCAAAGTCATTCAACTGGCTTCATAAATTGCTTCTTTTAAGTCAATTAAAGCTAATGAGAAAGTAAGTAAAATGCATCAAAAACACTCATATTTCTTATCTAAATAATTCTAGGATTGTAGCTCATCCTAGAAAAATCTAATTTCTCGTAATTTAAGAGTGAATTAACCTTAAGCTAGTTGGCAAAACTAGAATCAAATGAGACGAAGCCCCATATCAAAAGTCTAGTATTTATATCTAAGTGAGTAATAATTGAATTTTCTTAAAATGAAGATATTTCTCCTAGGATTTAGATGTATGCAGATCAATAGCCTTGGGAGATAAGATTTTTAGCGAGCTGCTCCACTCTTTTGTTAAGTTCTCCAGGATTCTGTGCCACACCATTTTGCATCTTGATATGCTGATTGAAGGTTCCGATGATGATGAAGTTTTTGGTGGCTGCAATGCATGCGCCTCCGGCTTCCTGAATCAACTCAAAGTTACCTTTTTAAGATAAATCAAGTTCTGCTCGTCATCAGTCCTGACAGTATAGTATTTTTGGTTGTAAAGTCTAATCCCTGCAGGGTTTTTTGGCCTTCCTCGGTTAGCCACAGCTTCAAGAAGGATTTCTCCCTAGTTGACGACTATATTTTTCTTGATGTTGGGATCCTTCTCATCTTCTAGCTAGAAGTTGTAAGCAGGGAAGGCTTGGATGGGAAGATTGGTTGCACAAATAGCTCCGTTTTTGGCAACGATATATGCAGTTTACGCAACGCCTCCAGTGGTGATGTAATCGACGTATTGTTTGTAGACCTCAGCCATGGATATGATATCTTTATAAAGTAATCTGAGCCATCGATTAGAAAAAGAATTAAATCTAACACACAATTGAAGGTAAAGCTCATCTTATTTGAATGATAAACTCGATCCTTTTCACAAGCTGAGAAAAACAAATGTTGTTCAGCATGAATCTAAGAATACCAGAAATTATTGCTCGAATTAGCCGTTTATTTCGTTGCTCAATCTATAAACTTTAGCACCTAATTCACCGAATCGATGAATCGAAAGATTGTCCAAAGAAAGAAAGGTCATGAAAAAGGCAGAGTTAAGCTTTTTCTCAGATTCAATTAAATATTATTATTTATAATATATTCTTTGCCACACATGAAGTACCTAGCTGCTTATGCTCTCCTTGCTCTCTCAGGCAAAACCAACATCAGTACAGAATAGCTTATTCAGCCGCTAAGGATCTTAAAGCTCTTCTTGACAGCGTCCAATCCCACGCCACTGACTAAGAACTCAACAGAGTTGTGGAAGCTTTGAAGGGAAAGTCACTACATCAGCTCATTACTGAGGGAACCAAGAGAGTTGGAGCCAGTGGTCCAGCTGCACCTGCTGCCTCAGGCAAAGCAAAAGAAGAGAAGAAATAAGCTCCCAAAAAATAATAACCCAAGAAGAAGGAAGAGCCAAAGAAAAAGGAAGAACCCAAGGTTGAATAAGCTGACGAGGATTTGGGAGATTTGTTCGGCTGATCTTAAAGCATTATTCGGACTATAGCATAATTCAGCAGTATTTAAATAAGATCTTTAAACATTTTTTCCTTACTAAAAGACTGAAAGGCACATTTTTGCCTAGTATGTATATGAAAAATCAAAATAGTGATGATAGGAATAAGGAAAAATTGTAGCTAAGCTAGATTGCAAATTAAGAATTAAGATGTCTTGGGTTTAGATAACTTTTAATAACATATAAGTTTCAAAAATGAACGCTGATCTTTTGAAATATCTTCAGCAAGACAACATCGGAAAGGTAATTGCCAAAGGCCTCGCAGATGTCTACACTAGTAAGCCTCAAGCACCTGTCAAATACCTTGCGGCGTGGCTGAAAAAGTATTCCGCCAATCAACAAGAAATTGCCAAACTTTAATACGACCAAAAAGCTAAAGTTCAAAAACTACAAGAGCTTCATAGCTACTAGGCAGTTGTGTAGCACCATGTCTGGTAGAAAAAGTCAAAGGAAGAGTTATACGATGGAAAGCTTAATGCCTTCAAACTCAAGGTAGAGAAAGATGATTACCAAGAGGAACTTCTTGCTCGTAACTTGCCTGAGTTCATATAAAAAAGATTTGCGCTTACTGGAGTCTACATAGGTTATGTCAATCATCCTCCAAGATTGGTCACTGACGAGGATTAGGATTAGAATGCTCATCTTGATACTGGGATTCCTAAACTCATTAACTATATTGGGTCTAGTTAGTCTCATTCAGCTCTTATGCTGGGTAAAACCTTGCATTTAGATAAAGGAGTAACTGCACCTGCCTTGGCCCTATCTTTGTAAGACCCTCAACCTGCTTAAGATGGCACTGTTTAAGTCAAGGATAAGTTTGTTTATATTCCGAATGTGGTGAAAAACGAAAATATTCATTACTTTAGATTACCAAAGCTAGGTTCCTACATTGCTTTACCCATGGTTTATCAGTCTTACCTAAGTGAACATATTTTCAATGTAGCTCTTGAGGCAAGATTGAAATACTTGGGAGAACTTTAAGAATTTGAAAAAGCAAAAGCTGAATAATTGAAAGAAATTGAAACTGAACTCCATGCCCTGGAACAAAAACTTGCAGAAGCTACTTAAAAGAACGATTAAGCAACCATCGAAAGCACAAAAGGTTAGATAACTGAGTTGAATAAAAGACAAAAAGAGAAGCAAGCTGAAACCTTTGATGCATAACAGACTGACCTGCCCACCGAAAAAAGAGAGTTTTTGGTTTGTGCTGATACATTAGGCCAAGATAGAGAGATCACGGAGAAAAATCGTAGCTAATTAGTCGAAATAGTCAAGCATTTTAGAGATAGCTGGGAAAAGAAAGAGAAAGAGTTACTTTACAAAGATGTCAACTATCAAATCCATATACAAAAGGACGAAGAAAAGACTGCAGAAGCAACAATCGAACATTTACAAAAATTGATCGAAATAACTCCCGAGAATGCAGTTCAATACAACGAAATCGAAGATGAACAGCTTCGTGAATACAAGAAGCTTACTTGGCAGCTAGACACACTGAGGAACTAAATAAAGCTAGGACAACACTATTTGGCTTCTTTCTTCAAGCTCAAGAATTTCAGAGTTGTGAAATTCAAAATTTTGATTCAGAACCTTCTTTATTTCCTTGGATTCAAGAAGAACCAGATTAACCTTCCAGGTAAACTGCAAACTATTAAGGTAAAACTCAGCTAGATTGGAAAAAAGTCAGTGCCAACCATCTCTACGCAGATACATTCACTGCTCTGGTCAACTACAACGCAGAGGGGCCAAAAACAGACACATATCCATTCTATTGCAAAATCACGCATATCCACGAAATTCGTAACTATTCAGTAACATAGTTTAAAAATTTGATGAGCACGAAGTGTTCAAATACAACGTAGGACTCGGATCTCTATTGATGCTTGTGAAAAAGCACATAGCTTTTAGATAAGCAAACATTGAATTGAGGAGACATCAGAAAGAGAAGTAACGGGAGCATAGAGCTCAGCTAATTGAAGCCAACAACAAAATAACCTAAGAAAAGAATGCTGCTCTTGAAAAGCACAGGCAATCTTTAGCAGGAGAGGATCTCTAGAACTTCAAGGAGGAATAATGGTCTGCCAAGTACGACGAAGAGAATCCACTCAAAGAAATACCTGCTGAGGTGGTTGACGATATAGACAATGATCTGTGATTTGGCATATTATAACAATATGGAATAAACTGAGAAATATTTGAACAATATACTCTCGAAACGACTGGGGTCAGTCATCAACCAATCCGCGTTTAGCAAAAATGCCAGCACTGTCAATAGAATACCTCGGCAGGAGGAAAATGTCTAGTCTATGCCTACTGTTTTTCGCAAGAAATACGAAACCGTTCTGGTACAATAATCTGCAAAAGCTACAAATCTGAGGCTGACACAGAAAGTCTAATAGTTAGTTAATAATGAAGAGTAAAAACCTATGGGCAGTCATCGAGTCGAATATATGGCGATTTCCAAGAGGCTAATGACAAAAAAATCCGACGACTACATTAGTCCAACAGTCGATATCACAAAGTATTAGAAAAAATAGCTCTAAAAACGACTGTTAAGCTCTGATAAGGTAAATAACTTATCTTCAGTAAAGTAGTAGATTGGTTAATAAGCTCAAATAAGACTATCTGAAGCAGTAGGATCAGTAAAACCAAAACGGCGTAAAATTTTCAGTTGATTTGCATATTTCTTATCTATGCACTAAAAAGACGGAAAACAGCTGACAATAAAGCCAGCTTTGCTTCAATCTTTATCACTAGCAATTGATTTGGTTTGGGCTAAAGTAACTTAATGCTCTATACGTTGCATTAGAAGTATCAAAAGATCATTTTTATTTTGAGTTTCACATTTTTTGATGATAAGTTCACCAACTTTAAAGCTGTGCTCAACTTTGAATCCAATATTGTCAGCCCTTTTACTCCTTCATCGATGGTGATCTTATCTTACTCTTGTAAAATTACTTAACTTCCCAAAACGCGTAATCTCAATGAAATATATTTATTCAGCCAAATCGTAGAAGATTTCTATATAACTAGAGTTACCTGGCAGACATTAGTAGATAACCGGAGGTCACCAAACTATAAAATTGGACTGACCTCTTATCTAAACAATATCTACCTAAAGTCTCTTCTTTTAAGTCTTTCAATGCTCTACTGTTTGGCTATATGCTTTTATTGCCACCAAAACTAAAGCCTCTGAAATCTTTACCTTTTTGTCGTAACTCTTGATTCCTCAAAGTTAATGAACTTCTTTTAAATTTCTTTTCTCCTTTTCAAACCTTATTTAATCATCTCTTGCCCTCTTTAATATCTTTTTGTCTTTTTCTTTTAAATTCGAGCTTTTTGAGACACCTATTAATTTTTGATCAACCTTCCATTAAAGTTCTGTTTTTCTATGTTTAGATATTTCTCTGCTGAATTCTTTTCAAGAAAACTTGAAGCTGAGGAATTAGATTGGCTTTCGAGTGCTTAGAAACATACTGTTGGCTATAGAATGATTTCTGTTCCTAAATTTAGATGTTCTTGAGAATCATTAATATTTAGAAAATTTATGGATTCAAGCAGTTGTTTACCCTCGAAACTATAGCTTTATTTATCTGTTTATACTTGACCAAAAGAGACTGATGATATTTTAGTAGAACTAACCTCTCTTACTTAAGTATTTTCGAACATTTTGCTGCACGTAATCTAACTTTGACTCCAAATTTGACTAAAAATCTCAGAAGATTCAAGGTCTGGAAATCGTGGAGTTTAGTTAGAAGATTCAGAGCATTTACTCATGTTGATAGATTCCTATGTCAATCTAGACATTTGCAGGTCAATTTGATTATATAATAATGGCAATTATTAGCGTCTAAAGATTAGTATTATAGGATTAAAAAGATCATAAATCATTAATCGATTTGCAACAGTCGGATTAATAAATCACAGGCGTCAGGATTCGCTTTTAACACGAATTTCAATTATTACCGATTTAAATTTCTGTTCTCTTCATTCAAAATTTGACCGAATAATACTCTTATCAGTGCCTACAAAAATATTTTTGACTTCTCATCTTGTGAAAGAACCTCAGTCTTTAAATCTAGTTTTTAAATTGGCGGCAACTCTTTACACATTAGCTACAATATCATCCTCAAAACTGAAAGCTGTACTTTATCCTGAATGGCTGGTACGAAGAAGTATATCAAGAAATGTATTTTCTCCTATAATTTAGCAGTTCGACTCACAAAGAGCTGCCAAAACAAAGCAAAGCCTGACAAAGATAGCCCACCTTCTTAGTTGCGAATGATTCCAGCTATAACTCTTCGTGTAAGGTGGGGTTCTTGTTTCACACATCTTTCAAAATGCAAGCAATGCTACATAAATACATTAGGATCCAAAAGTGAATAATCTTTTTAGTTATAAAGACCTCTAGAAGGTGCTAACTTTAACCCCATTAGCTCTTAAATGGTTGGACTCTTCGTAAATTTCTTACCCTTCACTCCCAACTTAGGCATAGTCTTCTGCATTTTGGCAATTTTTAATAAATTGTTGTATTCTTGGATAGCTTCATGAATTTTGTCTTGGTGTTTGACTGCTTTTATCATTGATTATCTTGCACTTATCTAGCTTAGCTTTACAATTGGCAATGGAACTATATTTGTAAGTTTACCCTCTCGCATTCGAAAAAGACGGTCCAAGTTCAATACTTTGAGCTGATTCTTCGGTCCTTACGGTATCAGTGGCTATATTTGCTTAGATACTAAAGGATTTCCTCTTAGCTTTTGTGTTTTTGATTATCCTACAAAAGGGCTTGACCACTTTTTTATCTTATTTTAAGAAAAGCTCCGTTTGATTCCCTTTTAGAGTAAAGCCTTATTCACTCTAGTCATCTCTTTGCCGTAAAGAAGCCTTTTATACCTGTTTGATGCTACGTCTCTAAATCGCTAAGTTAGCGCCATTTTGCTTGAGCTTTTCTCCAAATCCCCATTATTTTCAAGTAAATTAAGTTTTTATCTTTTGCCGACGACTTCTTCTGTCCGAGAAGACTCATACCTACGTCTCTGAGAAACAGTCAAATGCTTATTTTGATAAGAAGATGCTTTTTCTGACAATAACCTACTTCTAGTTTGATAAATATTGCTATGGTCATTGTAAAAGGAATTAGGCAATTTGATATAATGACTTGAAGTTTCACTCTTTATTGATAATTTACTGTTGTTTAACGAGCGTGGAGTAGAGATCGTTTGTCTGTTTTTGATGTTTACTTTTAGTGGAGTAGCTTTTGGCAGAATCAATGTGCTTTATGAAGTTAGCTTTATCTTTTTGTCACTCGGTTTATTCATATTATTATAATGGATCAGAAATACGCAGAGAAATAATTGAAATGCTTTTGAATAGCCTTTTTATGAAAACAATAGAAAAGATGGGCAATCTAGATGAAAATAGGAAAAGCATTTATAACAAAAAACTCTAATTAATAAACAGCAAAAGATTGTTATCACATTGCATCCATTGGTAATATAGAAAAGAATCCATTTATTATGGAAGGATTTATGATCATTAATCACAAGTAAAAAGGTTTATTTCTGATGGACTATGGCTTTTCAAATTAGACGATCTTCTCAGTAATGTTCTGATGAATATGATCTCCGATGAGCTTTGACAAACGATCTGCACTTTGAAGACATCCCGGCACACTTATACCACCTTGCCAATTGGGATAATTGTAGCATTGTTACATAGTGAACTGAGCAATCGCTTCTTGAGGGATTTACGAGGCGTCGAAGGCTATTCGATAGTTGGTCAATGAAGATGTGCCTTGAGTTGTAGCTTGAGCTGTTAGATGGAAATCATAGACCTAACTAGTTGATAAAGGCTAAAAGACTATGGTTCCCGGAATCGGATTCGTCATTATAGTTGGAGCGAATTTGCCAGAACCTTGACACCTTTCAGGTTTGTATAATCTTTTGGGAGATCTTTTTGTTACAAGTATATAAATTATCTGAGGATCGTAATTCATATATTTGACCCTAGCTCTTGCTATAACTTTTTGTATTCCCTAAATTTATGCTTTAGCTTGAGTATTCACCTGCTTTTCAGTAAGCCCTTCGCGATAAAGGATAATGATTTAGGGTAAAACTTCTTGTCTAGATTTGAAATTTTTCAGCCAACCTGCAATGATATCTTCGAAAGGCTTGAAACTATGGAGTTACTATTATTTCTATACTAAAGCAGTGCTTGCATATATTTTAGAATAGTCTTGACTGCATGTCCCCACAAAACCAATTACATACTTCTTTTTATTTTAGGCCTAGACTTAAGGCTAAAGTTTACCTTTTATACCTTATTTCTTGGACTATTGCCTGAGGTTTTTGGCAATTGAAAAAGCACCATATGCTACTCTCTTCTTGCCCCAGAAAGAATGCCTAGTTTGGACAGACCACAAAGTATTTCCATTTTTCGCATTAATCTGCAAAGCAATTTTCCCGAGTATAGTAGTTACATTCTTATTCCCAATTGTTTTTCTCAAGATGACCTGGCAGGGTAAAGCAAACTGGTTTGTTATGAATTTTTTCAGTTCGCCATAGTAGCCTTTTTAGTGGTTTGCGAATAAAAGAATAATAACCCTTAAGGTGCTGCTGATTTTAGGATCTTTTGTCATGAAACGGCCAATCTCTTCAATCCAAGATTAAACACTCGGATTCTCTACAGATAAATAGCACGCCCCTTTAAATAAAATGTTATAATGCTCCCCAGAGTAAGCTAAATCTGCAAAAATATCCTAAACATAGCTTCTTTCTGTCTTTTATCTAGAGTAGACAAACAGCAACTCATTTTTAAGATATTAACGAGGCTCTTTGATTTATTTCAAATCTTTAAGCAGACCATTACTACTTAATTTAATTTGTTTTCCTATGACTTTGATATCTTAGTACAGAAAGGCTTCAGCTGATGTAGACTAGTCGGAAACCTAAAAGTCTCCCTCAAAATTGTTGATTTATTGAATCAGTTTCTGTTATGTAACTTTTCTTTACTGAGGATTAATCTTTATTTTTTTGGAGACTTCTGCAAAAGAGTGAAAGTCTTCATCTCTAATACTGCTCATAGTCGCAGCAAATCTACAAAGCTCTGGAATTAGATATCCTTTTATTTATATTTTTACGTTCGTCTCTCCTTTTAATTAATATCTATTGCCAATAATGGTCTCAAATAAAGGCTGATCAAGCTTTTTCGGAGTGATTTTATAGAACTACTGAAAGTATTCTAGAAAAGTCATGTCTTTACACCTTTTCTCATGGTAAAAAGATGATTTGACGTTTTTGTCGAAACAAATCTTATTGATTCGGTAGGTCCTATTATTGTACATAGTAATCACTATCTTCCCTTTTGCATATGCTTCCTTACTAGCATTGTTTTTGATATCTTGTAACTCTTAAAGGGCGTTTCTTTGGTTAAACAACCTGAAGCCAACATCGACTATAAGATTAAGAGATTTCACGATAGGAACTAGCTTAAGTTAGTAGCACTTCAAGATTTTGTAGCCTTTGATCATTTCACCCTCACCATCCTCAATAAAGCGATTTCTTGTTGTTTATTTAAGGCCCATTTTGTAGAGTTTTTATCTGAGTGCTACAGAATAAACCTGCTGAATTTGGCGGAATTAGTTTCCCTTGAGGTTGCAAATCTCAGCACTGGGTAGAGAGCGAGTATGCTTTATGAGAATTTAATAGTCTTTTTCAATACTTTTTTGTGAACTTTTTGGCACCTTGAAGATGGTTGCCTTTAATTGCATTTTGGTTCCCCACAAAACTCTTCCTTTGAAGGTCAACAACCCAATTTCTTTCTCTAACAGCTCTCTTTTTTCTAAGATTACTTTCCGAAGCAAGCCAATAGCATGATCGTCAATTGAAGGCTACACTTCTACAGTATATTGCTCAAGGTTTGGGCATTTTTTGAGAGAGACTTCATAGAGATTAGTGAGAAGTTTGACCAGACTCCCAGGAGGTTCAGGCTTGGTTTGCGGTTTTCTTCTTGTCGGTAAAAGCTGGAGGTTATCTTCCATGTAATAAAGTAATTGTAATTCAAAATACTAATCTCAGATTGACAGCTACTATTATTTATAAAAGTAAGAAACCTTGAGCCCATAAAATAAAATAATCAGGTCTCATTTCTTGAAAGCCTTTAATTTTTTCAGTGCTGTTATTATTTGGTTCTTTATTGTCCAGTTCCCCACCTCCTTTGCCTCTTTAAATGCCATCTAATAAAACTTTATTCCCAAATCGTAATGACCTAAATGCTAGTGCTCAACCCCGATATTGTAGTAAGCCAACATCGTCATATGCTTGATTTCTCCCTGTTCCTTCTCAGAAATGGTCGTCCCGAATCTCTTCTGATATTTCTATAAGTTTTCCAAACTTGTTTTTATGGTCTATATTGCTTCCTCATGCAAACTCAAGTGAGACAATATGACACATTTATTGATGTAAGTGGAAGCAATCGATTTGTAAGTATCTTCGAAGTTTTTATCCAATAAGCCTTATTATATCTAAAGGGCCACTTATAAGGCCTTCAATGCGTCATTATACTGGTTGTTCTACTTATACAAGCAACTTAGGTTATTGAAGCAAAGTGCTCTCAACTGCAGCAGCTTTTATTGAGGTCGAAGGTTGTTCCGAATGGGTTTGTAAAATAGCATATCTATGCATTTGGATATCAAGTTGAGTTTTTAAGAAAACTACATAGCGGCTCCTCCCATAACCTTGATGTTGATTTTATTGATGAAAGAGGTTAGCTCAGGAAGAAGTGCTAGCCCTTTGGGCAGAGGTTCTTTATTTTACAGAGCTGAGCCAATCAGATAAACCAATCTTTACTGAACAAGTATTTCGGTGTGCTAGTGCGGCTTGTTTTGTAGGTACTGATGGTACTTTTTTAGTAGCAATAGTGGTTACTTATACTCGGTTTATTGACCTTACATCCAATAAATTTATTGGCTATAAGCATTATTCAAGGTTAATTCATTCAATTCAATAGCTTTAGCTGTTTTTCTTTCGCCAATCAAAAGAAATGCAGATTTCTCTTCTTATTCTATTTGAAGCCCTAAACGATTTTCTTAATTACATTCACTTTCGCTTCTTTTGTTTCTTGGATCAAATTAAATACACTTTGAGGAGTAAATCTAACTAAAATTACTATATTTCTATTTTCCAGTTCTATCTAGAATAATTTTGCAGTCATAAATAAAAAATGCGTCAAACCGATAGCGCCTTCACTCGGACTGCAAAAAGCACACTCTACAATACCACTAATCAAGAGTATGGAACTCCTTGGGTCCAAAATAATCTAAGACCTGAGCACCTCGACCTACGTAAAGATACAATCCCCACATACTCTGAAATAGTTGGCACGCTTGGAGACTTCAGAAGGGCCTAAAAACTAATAAAAAGTAAAGTTATTAAGTAAACGCTCTAACGAGAAGGCGTAGATCCGAATTCTTAGAACTCTCGGTACCAAAAGAAAACATAATTTCATGCGACCAAAGGCTACTCTGAATACCCGAAACATGGGTTGAATGTTGGGAATGCTATCTATCAAACCTCGAACATGACATATGGGTCAAGCAGACCTGCTGAGTATTAGATTCAAGACAAATATTTTCCCTGCAATAATAACTTTACCTCAACCTTCAATGGCGGTACTTTCAAGTTTAATGGCCTGAATACAGTCAAAACTGTTAGCAAAGTGCATAATGAGCTCAACGATATTTGATCAAAACCCTCTATTATCATCTTTTATTTAAAGAATAAAGTCTTTAAAATATTAGATTAAAAAGATTCCCAAGACTACTTTCTCAAAGGGTTATAAGATGCTAATGCGTTCTATAATGATTTTTGAAGCTTTTGAACTCTCTTTTTATCTCTAGTCCACTACATTCAAATGTCGGATGTACTTAAATATATAAAACTGAAGTATTCAAATTTATTTGGCGTCAAAAAAAATCATAAGCAATAAATGTTATTAGGTTCTCAAAAACACTCAAAATGTAAAAGCAAGCTAGTTGCTTTAGAGTATTTTTTTTAGGGAATCGTGATGATTTCACATAACTTTTTTGTTTAGGTAGGCTTCAAATGAGAAGGCTTAGATTATAGCAGATGATTTAAATATCTCGCTCACCAAAGAATCGTAAAAATCGTATTTTGTTGGGTATCTCTGGGGCATAAAAACAAACTTGTGCTTAGCTAATCCAACAATCAGGACGAAAAGACAAAAATAATTATGTATTCACACAAATAATGACTGGTATGAAACCTTTTGTTCTCTTCATTCATACCTTCGCTAAAACTACTTTTAGTTTTTCCTATTTCGGCAGCCTTTTACAGATTCCTTCTCCTTCTAGCTCCTCAATGAAATGCAGGAAGTAGGAATAAAACTCTTCGAATTTAGCCATTTTGCATTGCTGCTGTACTATTTATTTTGAAATTTTTGATACTTTTTCTAAAACCAATCTCCGTAAAAGCCTCTGTGCGCACTCTATCTCTTCTAACCCATACTTTTTGAGCATCTTCTAGAGCTATGGGATGTCTTGCGAGATCCGAGTGATAAATGTATCATTCGAACTGTTAAGGATGCCAAAAGCCAAGTAAAGACTCTTCTTTGAAAAATCCCTCCTTTCTTTGAAAATTTTCCATAGACTAAGAGCTCGGAATCCAGCCCGTTGGTTAAACATATCTCTGCGCTTAATCAAAGATATCTTCTTAAGCAGAGTTATCAGATGTTTCTAAAAGTTGTGAAAAATCGATCTTTGCCGCTTAGTAGATTATTTTTAAGAAACTGAATTCTCCTTCAATTCTGAGAAATTCTCGATTGTGCAAACTTCTTTGCTATTTTACTATTGTTTACTATTGACTAAAGTTTCGGTAACCAAGGCAGATGGAGAGAGAAAATGTTAAATCCACTTATCATTATCCTAGGTGAAATAATGCTCCTTTCCGTATTGGTGGCCCGAGGTATGAGGATGGTGACGCTGGGAAGTGAGTGGAGTGGCCCCAATGAGATTTATTTGTTACTATTGTTGATTCTCCATGATAGTTATAATTATATACTATCGTAATCTTTTAATGGTTTTGGTAAGAAACTGACGTTTACTTGCAGTTCTGCTAAAATGCTACATTTTGGGCAACTGACGCTTCTGCAAGGGCTAACACCTGCTGAACAGCATATCTATCCATTTATGAGCTTCGGTTTTTATATGGATGAGGATAAGGGATTACATATTTTTTTTGAAGATGGGTTGAAACTTTTTTACAATCGATAGAGTCAGGCATAATTCCATGCTTTTAGCATTGACTTAAGTCGTTTTTGGGAGATTAGATTTGGTTAGGAGCTGATTCGCCGAAGTAGAATATTTATAGCTTAATAAGCAAGTTTCAAAGAAATATGAAACTCTCAAAGGCTCTCTTTGGAGAAAAATAGTATTATTAGCAATATTCTAGCCAGCACCCCAGCTTATCAAAAAACAATAGAATTTGTTAAGTTTGGAGAACTGCGTGGAAGTAAACAAATAATGAAAATCTTGCCCTTTGCATAAATAGTCTTTAGTTTCTCCTTTTACTGGTTTGAGAAGCTATTGATTTACTGCTTTATTGATTGATAAATTGCTATCTTTCAATCTTTT
>Ga0316217_10001994_pt1 | contig 25374 bp, 21 predicted proteins | sample 1anoAmetaG_FD_203633 | JGI IMG/M metagenome (GOLD analysis project Ga0316217, IMG submission 203633) | Freshwater microbial communities from Trout Bog Lake, Wisconsin, USA - 1anoA | ecosystem: Environmental > Aquatic > Freshwater > Lake > Hypolimnion/Profundal zone | place: USA: Wisconsin...
CGGGAATACTCAATTAGTCTATGAACAAGGCTGTATGGGTTGTGTCGGGGGAACTATGCCAGATGGAAAACCTTGTACTTGGAGCAAATGTTAAGATTGATACTAATTAAGAGGCATTGATTTGAGATGAAAGGTATTATCCTTCTGAATTACAATGAAGATACTCGTCAGGTAGAAGACGAAGAGAAAGCACGCTTTCTTCGAGATTTCTTGGAACGATGCTTCGATAGCTCTCCAGAGGTTGCAGAGCAAATTGCAACTATTTGGGGTGGTGAGTGCTTTTTATCTGCTCCTCAAAAAGTAAAATTAAGAAACATCCTTACGACTTATAACATTAATGTTATAGACGATCTTGATGGTAACTTAAAAGTTCAGATAGAAAATGAACTCGTAGCTGAATGGTTCAAGCCCTCTTATAAATTAAAAAAGGAACCACAAGTTAAAGACGCGGCAAAGCGTATTTTTTTGGAGATGGAAATAAATTGCTGGAGTGTCTTCGATTCCCCGGAGACAGAACAAGAGATTAAATAATGAGAAAAATCTTTGTATTAGATACGTCTGCACTAATTTTTGACCCAAATGTATTCAAGAAGTTTCCAAATAGTGATGTTGTTATTCCAATTGCAGTTCTAAATGAACTTGATAATCTTAAAAAATTACCAAATGAAGCCGGTAAAAATGCCAGAGTTGCAATTAGACTCTTAGACGAGGTTTGTAATCAAGGAGATATTAGTACTGGCGTTTTAGTTGAGAATGATATTCTTTTAAGAATAGATGCCACCTATATAGATCTAACTAAAGCACCATATACTGGGCTAGGAGAGCCTACATACGGTGATACTCAAATTTTAGCCTGTTTACAATCTAATTGGCACGATCATCCAGAGCACGATGTTGTTTTAGTAAGCAATGATATTAATTTAAGAGTTAAGGCAAAATCAAGAGGTATCGAAGCGGAGGCATATGAGGGTGAAAGAACTGCTTTAAATGATCTTTATTCTGGAAATCAGACTATAAGGCATGAAGATGCTGGCGAGGATTTATTGCAGGCAGGATTTATTGATCCAAAAAATTATAATTTGCAATTATGCCTACATGAATGCGTTACTTTCCAAACCAATGATGGTGACGATATCGCTATTGGCAGAAAAGTGTCTCACAATAAAGTCAAAATAATTCGCAAGTCATTTCCTTGGAATATTTCTAGTAGAAATTCTGAGCAATCTTTCCTAATTGATCTTATAATGGACAATAATATAGATTTAGTAACCGCTATTGGTCAGGCTGGTACTGGTAAAAGTCTGCTATCTTTGGCAACAGCTATGGAACTTGTAATGAACAAGAGGCAATTTGAGAAATTGATTATCTATAGACCAATCCAACCTGTTGGAAATGATATTGGATATTTACCAGGTACGATGGCTGAAAAGCTTGCCCCATGGTTCCAAGCCATTATGGATAACTTTGAGTTTCTTCTTAGCAATAATAAGGGAAATAACAATAATGAATGGAAGAAAGATTTAGAAATGCTTCAGAGAAAAGGTAAAATTGAAATGGAAGCTATTACCTATATTCGTGGAAGAAGCATTCCAAATGCAATCATCTTAGTTGATGAAGCTCAAAACTTAACTTCTAATGAAGTTAAGACTATTTTAACTCGTGCTGGTGAAGGTACCAAAATAATCCTAACTGGAGATATTGAACAAATTGATAGTAGGGATTTAGACGCATCTGATAATGGATTAACCTATATAATTGAGAAGTTTAAGAATTCTGAATTGGCAGGTCATATTACATTAACCAAGGGTGAAAGATCTCGTCTTGCCAGCGAAGCCGCTAGGATTTTGTAAAAAATCTTAAGGGAGCCGTTATATCTAAATTAGACTTTCAATAATTTTGTAAGGAGATTTATGTCTAGAGAGAAAAAATTACAAACTGTCGTTGACCCAGTTGCAGCAGTTCCACCGCCATTATCTGCCAAATTAGCAGATGTTGATAAGATGGCCTTGGACTTGGCCTCCGAGCGAAGAACAACCGCCCAGTCAGCCGTTGCTCTTGCTCAAGCTAAAAGTGAAAATGCAGAACTAGCATTTAGATATGTAGTTCTTCAACTTTATATGAAGTATGGACTAACTAATCAAGATGCTATTTCAGAAGATGGTACAATTATTGTTGGTGGAGCAGCACAACAGGCACGCTAATATTGCTTTGCTATGCAAAAATTAACTAACGAAATAGTAGATCTAAAATTAATTGACAGAAATATCAAAAGATTAGACAACTATATTGACAGTGGTAAATTAATTAATTTCCGATGTCTGCTATGTGATTATATTTGGAAAACAACTCCAAATAGCCTGCTACATGGACGTAAAACTGGGTGTCCATATTGCTCAAATAGATTAATTTTAACAAATGAAATTATAGATAAAAAATTATCTAATAGGTCAATTAAAAGGCTTGATGACTATATAAATAGTAAGGTTAAAATTAATTTTCAGTGTTTAATAGATGATTATATTTGGCCAGCAACACCAAATAATATTTTAGTTAAAAAATCAGGATGTCCAATGTGTTACGGAAACATAACACTAACAAATGAAATTATAGATCAAAGATTAACAAATAGAGATATTAAACGATTAGGTAATTATATCAATAGCAAGACACGAATTGATTTTCAATGTTTAAAAGAAAATTGTAATTATGTATGGCAAACTACAATAAGTAGTGTTATATATGGCAATTCAGATTGTCCAAATTGTTCGTATTGTAAAAATGAACGCATTATATATGATGTACTCATAGCTAATAATGTTGATGTGACGAGACATAAACAAATTAAAGAAATTATTGCGAATGAAACGAGAAAACTAATTGTTGATTTTTATGTCAACAATTTAATTATTGAATATAATGGTCGCCAACATTATGAACCCGTTTGTTTTGGAGGTATATCTTTAGAACGAGCAAATGATAATTTTGAGAAACAACAAGAAAGAGACGAATATTTACAAGTCATTTGCGATAAAAACAATATAAAATTAATTTGGATTGATGGTAGAAAATATGTCGGCACAGAATTGAAAAAATATATAGCTGATATATTAGATTGAGGAGTTTATATGGATCTTAACGAGCTTACGGCATTGATAAATGTTAAAAGATATGTTGCCGATTCTGTTGGTATTATGGCCATTGATAGGAAAACTGTTAGTGTCTTAAACGGTATTCTTCTTCTTTTAGACAAGAAAATCATTGAAATACTAACGAGCGATGAGTTTAAAGAATATATTGATTATGAAAATGTACAAGCTGCTAAGGTTGCCGCTGTAAAGATAACGAATATTTATACTGACGATGTTGTAGAGCGTAAAAATAAAACAAGAATAAACGATAGGTAAGATAAAATGAGAATGAACGCTCCAAGAGAGCTGTTCTCCGATAATAGCCTTATCCGACTCAAGGATAATAATTGGCTAGAAAAACAAAGGGTCGCTGGCAAAATTGCTGCCAAGGCCCTTTTGTTATTGGAACAGCTTGTAAAAGATAAAACCTCAAAAACATTACTTGAACTCAATGAAATAGCCGAGAACTATATTTTTGAATCCGGTGGTACTTGCACTTTCAAGAATTATCATGGATTTCCAGCGGGAGTTTGTATCTCCGTCAATAAACAATTAGTTCATGGTATCCCGACCGATTATGTTCTCCAAGAGGGAGATATTGTAAGTTTCGATCTTGGAGTTACTATTGAGGGTGCCATTGCAGATACGGCTATTACTTGCATTTATGGCGAACCTAAGTTAGAAAAACATGTCCAGCTTATTAAGGACACAGAAGAAGCCTTGATGCGCGGAATTAAAGCCGTTAAGGTTGGGGATAGACTGGGTGTTATAGGACAAGCTATCTATAAGTACTCTCATTCAAAAAACTATGGAGTCATTAATAACTATGGTGGCCATGGTTTAGACTGGCATACCCCTCATGCATCTCCTTTTGTAGCTAATAAATCTACAGAAAATGAAGGTATAAGAATACAACCAGGGCTCACTATAGCAATTGAGCCAATGTTAGTCTTAGGCTCAACGGCTACAACAACCGCAGATGATGGTTGGACGGTTATGACGCCAGATTTATCGGTTCACGTAGAACATTCTATTTTTGTTCATGAAGATCATGTCGAAATTATTACTGATAGGAGTAAGTTATGAAGATTGCATTTAACGATAAAAGTTTTATAGAATGTTCTCATTCAGATAGTCCAGGCAAGATAGTTATTACTATCTCTGCTAGTGACAGGACAGATCCATTAAAAAGAATTACAAATGCCGTAGAAATATCTATGGAAGAATTTAAAAAACTAATATCGGATATTTTATGAAGATATATATAAGCGGGGCACATTCTTGCGGGAAATCTACGCTTGCAAGATATGTATCGGAAAAATATAAATTGCCATTATTAACCGAAGTAGCTAGAATGGTATTATCAGAAAAAGAATTGCAGGTAGACTCTCTTAGATATAATTTAGACACCGTAGATGATTATCAAAAATCTATTTTTTATCGTCAATTAGAAGAAGAAAATAAAGCTGAGTTTGTGGCTGACCGAAGCCTTATTGATTGTCTTAGTTATTCGGCGGAATATTCTAGGATTTTGCCGGAGCTTCTGGCTCATCCCGCACTTATCAACTATATTGTCAAATTATCAGAACCAGGGTCAATTTTATTCTTTGTTCGCCCGTCCAAGGCAACGCTGCACGCCGATGGCGTTCGAGAATCTATAAATTGGGATTCAATTATAAAAATTGACAGTCAGATTAAGTTTATGTTGCAAATGTGGAAAATCCCTCATTTTCAGATTAATGTGGATAATATGCAAGAACGAATTGCGCTTATTGATAATGTTTTAGCCTTGGTTAAATGATATACTAAAAATCTGGCATTCCTTTGAATAACAAAACCAAGGGAATACATGGGCGATATATTACATCCAGGATTTTTATACTGGGATGGACTAAAATACATTACTACCGGTGGAAGCAGCCTAGCATCAGGTCCTGCTGGTGGAGATTTGTCTGGTTCTTACCCTAATCCCATAATAAGTGGTTTACAAGGAAACCCTATTTCTAATGCTGCCCCTACTGCTGGGCAGGTTTTAGAATGGAATGGTACTTCATGGACACCAACCACATTAGCGAATTCATTTTCTGCGGCAGGAGATTTAAGTGGAAATGCTACCACTCAAGTAGTTATTGGTATTCAAGGTAACCCGGTAACCGCACAATCTTTAGGTATTGGTCAAGCTGATTATACTTTTGTTTGGAATGGAAGTAGTTGGTCTGCTCAGCCTCTTGGTGGAGATTTAGGCGATGGAATGCCCAGCCCAACTGTTAGGAAATTGTGGGGAGCATATGTGCCAGAAGCTGGAACTGGAGTTCCTCCAGGATACTCTTTTGCTGGCAATGCATTTTCTGTAGGCAATGTATTACAAATTATTAATCAAACCCCTCTTAATTATGCTTTGGGTTATGCGCCGTTAAATCTATCTTATACCTCTGGCACTTTATCGGCTGATAGGCAAGCCGCCCAAACAATGAGTGGAAATGTCACTGGCACAACCAGTTCAAATACGGTAGTTAGCATTCAGGATAATCCAGTTTCCAATTTACTATTAGTTTCAAATATATTATATGATGGATATGTTTTAACTTGGAGTTATGCTGATGAGCGATGGGAAGCTAAACCATCTGTTACTGGATCTACATTATCAGGCGATGTTAATGGCGCTGTTGGGTCTAATACTGTTGACAAGATACTTGGCATACCATTAGATTTTCCTGGAATATATTTAGTTGCTGGAGCCGCCCTAGAATATAATTATAATGGAAGCGAATATGTATGGGCTCCACAAATGCCAAATATTACTCTTACTGGAGATACAACTGGATCTTATACCGGAAGTATTCACTCGGCATCAATTTCAACAACGCTTGAAAATATTAAAGGTAAAACATTAGATACAGCATTAGCATCTTTAGGATCAGTTCAAGATGGATATGTTTTAACTTGGAATAATACTGCTAATAAATGGGAAGCCTTACAAGCTGCTGGTAGCTCAGGAGTTAGTATTAGTGGGGATCTTGGTGGATTTTCTGGAGATGTATTAGTTATTGGTATTCAAGGCAATCCTATTTCAGCTACTGCCCCATTAGCATACCAAGTCTTAGCAGAAAATAGTACCGCAACAGGTTCCGCATGGAGTTTAATTACTGATAATAATGTGGCTGCGGCTGCCGCCATTTCTGGTGATAAAATATCTCCAAAATTTTATGATAATAATCCAGTTCAATGTAATTCATTCTTAGCATCAGATACAGTTGAGACATATCAATATACTGTTGGGCACGGTTTATCTGCCCCACCATCAATTACTGCTGGATCTGGATTTCCTGGCCCAGGTGTAAATTATGGTGCTGCAACATTAAATAATGGTTCTATTTATTTAAGAACTGATGGTATAGCAGATGGATATGAATCGCTTTATGCTTATGCCGCTGGAGCATGGGTAGCTATAGCCGCATCGGCAGCAGGCTCAGCTAGTGGAGATTTATCTGGATCTTATCCTGCTCCAACTGTTACTCATTTACAAACTCATCCTATTCAATATACTTCTGGTATAACCAATGGATACATATTAACTTGGGATGGTACCAATAATTGGTGGTCTCCGACAGAAAATGTTATTTTATCAACAAATTTTAGTGGAGATTTAAGCGGATATTTTCCAACAATATCTGTTATAAAACTTTATGGTAATGCTGTTAAATCTGAAGTGCTTTCATCTACACAAGATGGATATGTTCTTACATGGCAGCATGCAACTGGAGGTTGGCAATCAGCACCAAATAATATAACTGGAACTGCTGGTGGAGATTTAAGCGGATCATATCCAAATCCAACTGTTGTTAAGCTTCAAGGACATGCGATTGCCTCCACAACGCCAACTGATACATATGTTCTTACTTGGAATGGTGGAGCTAGTCATTGGCAGCCATCCGTTATTCCAACTCAAACGGCTACTGGCTCTGCGAGTGGAGATTTAAGCGGGTCATATCCTGGACCAACCGTAGCTAAAATACAAGGCAAAACACTAGCATCTTCATTATCTTCTATTGGATCTGCTCAGGATGGTTATGTTTTAACTTGGACATATGGTTCTACAGACTGGGAAGCTAAACCAGTTCCATCAACAAGTACAATAACTTTATCAGGAGATGTTACTGGTGCATCCAATTCCAATACTGTTGTGAATATTCACGGAGCATCTGTTCCAATTGCAGGCTCATTAATAGATGGTTATGTACTTCAAGTTACTGGTACATCTACATTATCTTATGCTCCAATTAATATTGCTGGTGGATCTAATTATATTACGGGCGTTCTTCCTAATGGCAATCAACAAGCACAGGCCATGGGCGGAGATGCTACTGGAACAACGGCATCAGCAACAATAACAGCTTTACGAGGTAAGGCATTAGCAGCTTCATTGGCAAGCCTTGGGTCATCTCAAGATGGTTATGTTCTTACTTGGAACAATTCAGTTCCAGATTGGGAAGCCAAACCTTTAACATCTGGTTCTTTTACTGCTGGTGGAGATTTAACTGGCACATCAACATCTCAAACAGTTCATAGCATTCAGGGCGTTGTTATAACTGGGGCTGCGGCTACTGGTTATGTATTAGAGGCATCATCTCCAACGGCTGCTACTTGGGTTAATGCTCCTTCTGGATCATTTACTGCTGGTGGAGATTTATCTGGAAGCTCTACAAGCCAAAATGTAATTGCTATTCATGGGCATGCCGTTTCTAGTGTGGCGCCAACTGATGGCTATGTTCTTACTTGGGATAATGCTGATGGATATTGGAAACCAGAACAAATTTCTGGAGGTGGCGGAGGAGAAACTGGAAAGGTAATTTTTACATCCAAGACCGTTACTTCGAGTTATTCAATTGATGCTAGCGAGTATGATTACTATATATTCTGTAATCATTCTGCTCCAATTAGTATTACTTTACCAAATCCAACAATTGGTAGAACTGTTGTTATAAAAGACATATCTGGAAGTGCATTTATAAATAATATTACCGTTCTACAATATGCAAGTGAAAATATTGAAGGGGCAAATAATAGTTTTGTAATTTCATCAGATAATGGTTCAATAACATTAGCTGCAGATAATGCTGGAAATTGGTGGATTGTATGACTTATTCTATTAATAATATAACTAACTATACATTAAATCTTAATGGTAATTATATTCAGATTTTTCCTTATAAAATTGAACCTTGTATGAATATTACAATACAGGCTTTATCTACCACAGTATCTTTGACATCTACAACTATAACATCTACTCCATTATCAACAACAATTGCATCAGGATCAAATGGTTATGCATTTTCAGGATCATTTAGTGGTTTAACTATTCATGTAAATAATACTGCCGGTTTTCCATCTTCTGGCACAATTATAATTATGGGTGATGTTGGTAATCAGCTTATATATGCGACATATACTGGAATAACTGGAACATCATTTACTGGATGTTCTGGATATGCTTTCGCAGAGATATATACTAGCAATATAGTTTATCAATCAGCTGGCGATTTAAATACAATTAATGTGGTATCTACTGCTAATTTTCCATCATCTGGAAGTTTTTATATAGATGCATCTGGAGATCCAACATCAAGATTTGGGCTTAACTATGCTGAATTTAGTTATACTAATATAACTGGAACATCATTTACTGGTGTATCAATTGTATCTTCACAAAGTCCGCCAGCATTTTTTGGAAGCTCTATTAGTCCGCCAGCATCAAACTTAACAACATTAAATGTTGCTTCTACTATTGGGTTTCCTTCTTCAGGAAATTTAAGAGCATTGTCTTTTATAGGCTCCTATATAAATATAGAATATACCGGAATAACTGGAACATCATTTACTGGATGTACTTTCCCAGATGGAATACCATATAGTTCATATCCGCTAAGAAATCAAGATATTCTTTATTATAATTCAAATATTATATATATATTATTTCCAAATAACATTCCATTTTCAGCAACAATTAATAATGCATTTGGATCCTATTGCAATATTGCATTAGCATCAGCTTATGGTTATACTGCATCAATAGTTGATGTGCCAACTACTACTGTAGCATCAGGATCGGGTGGAGCATCAAGTGGGGAGCCAACACTTTATGTGATTGATACTACAGCATTTCCATCATCTGGACAAATTAAAATAACACATGGAGGAAGTGATACCGAACTTGCTTATACTGGTAAAACTATGACGTCATTTACTGGATGTTATAAAATTGGTAATAGCTATTCTACTTTAAATACTGGGGACACTATAACTGCCTATCCTTTTGGAAGTGCAACTGGAGCTTTAATAACTGGATTGAGTAATGTTAATACTACCATCGAACAAACGCATTATATTTTAATTGGGAACAGTTCTACAAATAATGGACTTTTTCTTATATCGAATATAATTGGAACAACATCTGTATCTATTACATCCCCGACGACTATTCCAGATCCAAATAATGGAAATATTTACTGGGCAACTTTAAATTTTAATTCACAAGCACCATTAATCGATATAGTTCCAGGAACTGGCTACATACAAAATTATGTATCTGATGGTACATATATTAGTCTATCCGAAACTCCCCCCGTTCAACAGTTAATGTGGGCTTTAAGCACTTTTACGCCGCAGAATAATACACTTGTTAATTATACTGCATTTGAAGGCAATTTAGAAGCTTTAGTTTTACAATCAGGCATGGTTACGGCCCCTTTTGCCATCCCATTAGCACCTTATCCATTTTCAATTACTATAGAAAATCAAACATCTTATCCCGTAACGATAGGCTACGGATATCCAACAATTACATCAGATAGTGTAGTTATACCTTCTGGACAAATAGCATTTATATTTGGAGATGGTGTTAATGTATATACACAGAAAACAGTTGGGCCGCCAGTTATTGTTAATTATTTAAATTCAACATATACTATTATATCGGATCAATCTGGAACTACTTATTTAGTTGATTGCTTCACGACTTCCCAAGGCCCTCGTATAATTAATTTGCCATCAGCTCCCGCCAATGGAACTCAGTATATTTTTAAGGACAGTAATTATTCATTTAATGATACTTATTATCTTACTATTAATTGTGCAGGTTCTGATTTTTTTGCTAATGGTCCGGGAATAAACACAATTACATTAAACTACAATGCAACTGATTTGTGTTTTACGTTAGAATATGATGCTATAAATTTTTTGTGGAAAGTTATCAATAAAAATAAGAATGAACTAACTCCAATTTTTATCAGCTCATTAGTCAGCTCAGGCTCAGTTAGTATAACTGATATTAGACAAGAAGATTGTCTTATATATACAAATCCGTTAGATAGTGTATCTATATATATGTATGATTATTTTTATGGGCAAACACCATATGATGGGCAAATATTTAGTATTAAAGATATCTATCCTTATGGATCTTTTGCAGAGTCTGCTGTTTATTTATATACTGGTAGTCAAATTGAATTTCCAATCGGAAATTTTTCAAATACTGTATGGTTAAATATTAATGGACTTTGTGCTAAATGGAGATATAATATAGGCACTGCTACTTGGTTTTTAATTGAAACTAATCAAACATTTCAGGCTGGCCCCGTTCGTCCTTCGTCTCCGCCTGTTGGTTTTATGTTTTTTGATACTACTCTCACATCAGGAACTGGGAGTGGTGGGCAACCAGTTTGGTGGACCGGAACTACATGGGTAGATGCCAATGGAAATATAATTTAATTAAAGGAATATATGAATATACTTTTACATCCAGGATTTGTATATTGGGATGGATTAAAATATACTACTACTAAAGGTACTAATAGTAACGCCGTTGGACCAGCCAGTGGAGATTTGTCTGGCGCTTATCCTAACCCAACAGTTATTGGAATTAATGGATATCCTATTTCTGGTCCTGCCCCAATATCCGGGCAAGTTTTAGGGTATAATAGTGGTAATCTTATTTGGACATCACTAACTGTCGGTGCTACCGGGCCAGCAGGCCCAACTGGCGCAATAGGGGTAACAGGCGCTATTGGGCATATTGGGCCTACAGGAGTTATTGGTCCTACAGGAGCACAAGGAGTAACTGGCGCTCAAGGTATTCAGGGAGTTACCGGCGCTATGGGCCCAACTGGCGTTCAAGGAATACAAGGAGTAACTGGAGCTATTGGACCGGCAGGATCTGGAGCCTCAGTTTGGCAACAACCAGGAGGTATTGGAACAGTAATTAAACCAATTGATTCGACTGGTTCATTGCAAGCTGTTGGTGGAGTTGCGGCAGGCACAAATGATGTCGCAATTGGTCCATGTACAACTTCTGGTGTTGGTAATACTTATAAGTTTGGCCAAGATGGTTATGGGCTATTATCAATAAATAATGATGGATATGGTACAGTTGAAATTGATTGCGGAGCTAATGGATTTCTTGCTATTGGATCTACTGGTGGCGTTGGGAATGGTAGCATAGTAACGGTGTCTGCCAGTGTTTTATCTGGTTTGGAGGGGTTAGCGCAAGGCGGCATAGGCGTAGTAATAAATGGCGCTACATATTATATTCCATATTGGAAGCATTCAGGCTAAAACCCACATACTAAACATATTGCATAAAATAAAGGAAAATATAACCATGCCACAGCACAAACAAAGACCACTAAATATCTATCAATCAATTAGTCGAGCACTTAAACTTCAATGGACAGTTCCATTATCTTCTGACGGCTATCTTAATTATGGTTCGGGAAATAATTTAACAAGTGATGGTTATGGCCCAAATGGTTTTGCAAATCCTAATGCTTGGTGCATTTTGAGTAAAACCATTAATAATCAACAATATCAATTTTGTTTGCAAACTGATGGTTATATGGGATTAAGACTTAAATTCTCTAAGGTTGGTTTTAGTGCATCTGTTGATAATTTAATACAAACTCCAAAAGCATCTGATGAACAAATTTTAATGGGTAGTGGAACCGATGCTGCGCCAGTTTATCAACAAATTATGGGCGGGATGTTTAATTTTATGCCAAATGGAGTTAATATTTCATTAGAGACATCTGCTAATAAAGTTAATTTTATGCTACAGCCACCAGCACCGCCACCAGCCCCTAGAAAACCAGTTATAAACAAAATCTTAAAATAAGAAGACCATACTAAATATCCAGCATATAATAGCAATCTATAAACTGGAATGGTAATCAATGGCCTTACAAGATGAAATTAATGCAATTTTAGCAGAATTGGGACCAGATCCTCAGGGTATTTATGCTAGCGTTAGAACTCGTTTAGATATTCTTGAAGCTAGAATTAATAATCCAAATGCTCCGGCACCTAATGTTTTAAATCCATTTTATCTTGGCAATGATGGAGTTACTATAAGAGATGGCTATGGTGATCCTAATATTGTTCTTCCACCATCAGCCGCTGTTCCAGGTTCTCTTTATTTAAGATTAGACGGTTATAATTATCAAACTCTTTATATGATGGGTATTGATTTATCCTGGCATTCTGCTGTAGAGTCGTCCGCAATACCTACAGCCAATCAAGTTCTTGCTTGGGATGGCTATGCTTGGACTCCAACTACAATTCCGACATTTAGTACAAGTTTATCTGGAGATGTTACTGGCACGCTTGAGAACAATGTTGTATCTAAAATACAAGGAATAACTATTAGTGGAATATCTGCTGATGGATATGTTTTAACTGCAACATCTTCTACTGCCGCTGATTGGCAAAAACCCGCACCAGGATTTACTGCTGGTGGAGATCTTTCTGGAACATCAATTAGTCAAAATGTAACTGGCATTCAAAATCATCCAGTTACCTCTACTACTCCAGTAACTGCACAGTCATTATTTTATAATTTAGATGGAACATCTAAATGGGAGCCAAAATATGGTAACGGTCCAGTATATAATGTTCTTGACTATGGATTAAAAAACGATAATTTAACAACAAATGATACTGCATTTGCAAACTTAATGACACTAATAACAGCAACAGGCGTTGGCTGTGATATTATATTTCCATCTGGATCATATATTTTTAATAATCCAGTAACATATACTGCTCCAGGTTGTAATTTTAAAGGATTTGGAGATACTGGTGCTTCTCTTATATACAATGGAACGGGGTCTTTTTGGAGAGCCAACTCATATCAAAATTATGAGCACCTTAATTTTGGAACTTTTCTATTTAATAGTTATTCAAGTCATCCAAGTCAATCAAATATTATTACAAATGCAACATCAGGGTCGTCATCTGCAAATACAGTTATAACTTCCGGATCAAATGGATTAGCATTTCCACAATCTACTATAAATGTAGCATCAACTACTGGGTTTGCAAGTTCAGGGACTGTTGTTGTTTGGACTAATTTTGGTGGTGTTACAATATCATATTCTGGTTTGAGTGGTGGCAATCAATTTACTGGTTGCTCTGGTGGTTCATTTTTAGATGGATATTTAGTTACTGCTGGGCCCGATCCATCAGTGACAACAACAATTTCTTCTCCAGGATCTAATTTTCCATCTACTATAAATGTCGTTTCAACAACTGGATTTACTCCGCCAAGTGTGAGCCCAAGTGGTGTTGGATCATTTTATTTACAAACAAGTTTAGGTACGATAATTGTTACCTATACTGGAATGACTTTAACAACATTTACTGGCTGCGCTTACGGTGTTATGGCAACTACTGATCCTGTTGGTCATCCAATTCAGATAACAACTGCAACTCCTCATGGTTATACTACTGGCGATCAAATTGGCATTTATGGAACTCAATATGGTCAGCCACCTTCCGCTCCTTGGCTTAATTGTGATGCCAATAATCTTTGGACAATTACCGTAGTTGATGGATATAATTTTAAACTAAATAACTCTATTGCTTGGCAAACATTTACGGCAGGTATGTTTAATGGGGCATTTATAAGTCCTGGCACATTAAGTATTACTGGCGCAACAAATACTAGCCCAATTCATATTACAACAAGTTCTACTTCTGGATTATATAATGGACAATTAATTTATATTTCTGGTGTTGGCGGAAATACGGCAGCTAACGGATTAGTTCGTATAGGACAAGTGCTTGACACTTCTCATTTTACAATTAGTACAAATGGTAATGGAAATTATACTACTGGCGGAACAATTACTACTGGAGGAGTTTGTCTATCATACTCTCATAATTCACAAGTTTGTTTTGATATGAGATATACCGCAGCATCATTAAATGGTGGTGGAACTAATGTCAAGAATTGTACATTTGGGGGTTTTAAATATGGCATTTCAGTTGATGGATTTGAGAATGTTTCAATAACGCAATGTCAATTTGGAAATGGATCTAGTGGCTATTATTACAGTTTGCCTGATAATGATTCAACACATAGTGCTGCGGCAATTAGAATAGGCGGGTTTGAGACTATATTTAGTCAATTTGCTAATGTTGTTTTTATAGATCAGTGTAATTTCTTTTATTCTTATACTGGTGTATATCATCACGATGGGCTTACACATAATATTCAACGCTGTAATTATGAAATACCATCTATAGCTATTATTGGTAATGATGTTGTTAATGTTAGTTATTCTGATTGTGAAAATGATGGGAGTGGTGATAGTCAAGGATTATTTATTTGTAAAACTGATGGGAAACAATCTGGTGATACAAATAATTTATCAGTTAATCAATGCACTTTTACTGGCGGTAATTCTATGATATTTATAGATCCGAGTGTAACTATATATGGACTTACGCTTATTGGTAATTTTTATAGTGCAAATGAATTTTTAGGAAGCAGCTATTTTGTTAATAATACTACTACTTGGACTGATAATTATGCCGTTATTGGAGGCGGAGTTACTATCCAAGGAAATCAATTAAGCAATGTAATTACATTATCGGATATAATTTCAATTCCCAATAATATTGGCGCTGGAACTAGCGTAAATCATTATCTTAATGCAACGGCAGCATTAGATGTTGGGTTTCAGCCAGAATATCCAAGTTCATCAAATGGAATTATATTACAAACTCCAGGAGCTGGATTTATTTGGTCTAAAAAAACTTGGACGCCTGCCGCAGGTTCATTTGGTGGTAGTTATCAAGAATTTGATAACGTATTAAGTCAATATTGGGAAATATATCCATCTGCAAGAAAAGCTGCCGGATTAGGATCTATTACAATAACTGCCGCAGGATCAAATGCATATATTGCTCAAACAGATGTACCAGGTTATGATAATTGTGGTATTATCATAACAACAGTTCAAGCTTATAATTCTTCAAGCCAATCTTTTTGGAAAATTAAACAAAGATATATAAATGTAGGTGGCGGTTTATATCTATTCCCACAAATTGATGATATGGAAATATATGATCCAATTGGGTTAACTAGACCAATATTAAATGCAATTGGAACAGAGCCAGCGTGTCAAGTTCAAGTAGAAGTATTTGCTCACGCAACATATAATATAACTTATGCTGCAAAGATAGAAATAGACCATTTAGGAACATAAAATGACAACTCCTCTTACAAAATATTATTATGGAAATCTTGGTATTGGCGGCGGGCTTCTATCTAATATTACTACAGTTACAACATCTTATACTATTGATTCTGGTTCTACTCCAGATTATGTTATTCTATGTAATTTTTCTGCTGCTCATACGATTACTTTACCAGTTCCAACCGCTGGAAGGACTCTTATTATTAAAGATGGTTACGGTACTGCTGCAACATATAATATCACAATAGCAAGACACGGATCAGAAACTATTGAAGGTAAAGCTGCTAGTTATATTTTATCTGGTAATTATGATAAAATTACATTATTATCTGACGGGACTAATTGGTTTATCCAATCAAAAGTATTATCAAAATATGATAATGGGCCAGTATATAATGTTTTAGATTATGGTCTTGTAGCTGATGGCAGTACAGCTAATGATACTGCTTTTGCATCGCTAATGACTTTAATAAATACATTAGCTATAGGGGCAACAGTATTATTTCCTTCTAGTCCTCATAATTATGTTTTTAATTCTCCAGTTACATTTACGCCAGAAAATTGCATTTTTAAAGGTAGTGATTTTGGACAAAATACTATACTTCAATATAATGGACCCGGTATTTTTTGGTACGCAAGTGCGCAACAAAGATATGAAAATCTAACATTTTCAGCTTATTATAGGAATGCTGTTTTTGATGGATACGTTCAAGGACAATTTGGATTTGAAAACCCATCTCGTCAATGTCCAATATCTAATGCCAGCAATACTTCACCAATTCAAATTACAACTCCATTTCCTCATACATATAATAATGGAGATTTAATTGGCATTTATGGTGTTCAAGGAAATGTATATGCTAATTGTGACCCGGCAGCGCCATGGACAATTTCAGTAATTGATGGGTATAATTTTACACTACATTTTTCAACTACGGTAGCAGCAGCTTCTAATAGTCAAGTTTTATCTGGCACATATGTACTTAATGTTAGTTATACCAATGGAATGCCATCTAGCGGTATTTTAACTGTTGTTAGTACTGCGGGCATTCAAACTGTAACATATACCGGTAAGACTACTACATCATTTACTGGATGCACTGGCGGTACAGGAACAATACATACTGGCAATGCAGTTCTAGTTAATTCTGCTGGTAGTGGGGCTTTTACATCTCAAACTCTCTCTATTTCTGCTGTTACTGGAAATGGAGTAAGCCCAATAGTAGTTACAACATCTTCTACTGCTAGTCTATTTAGTGACCAACAAGTTTATATTTCTGGCGTAACTGGCAATACAGCGGCAAATGGCCCATTTAGAGCGTGGCCACAAAACTCTACGCAATTAGCTTTATATCCACAAGGTAATCCAAGTTACTCTACTACTGGAAATGGAAATTATACTGGTGGTGGCACTATTTATAATAATGGAACTTGTCTAAATTATAGCCAAGTGGCTTTAGTGGGATTAAATCTTGGAACATTATCTCAATTAGGTATGGGCCCAGTTGTAGTAGAAAATTGTAGTTTTGGCGGATTTAAATATAGCATTTCATTAGATAGTTGTGAAAATATTACAATTAGTAATTGTTTATTAGGATATGCGAATGCTAATGGATATGTATATGATATGGCTGCTAATGACTCAACTCATAGTTCAGCAGGAATTAGAATTGGTTGCTTTTTAACGTGGCCTCAGGTTAATTGGACTAATGTTATTTTTATAGATGGTTGTAATTTTTTCAATCATTATACTGGAGTGCATCATCACGATAGTTATTCTCATTTTATTACAAACTGTAATTATGAAAATCAAACTATAGCTCAACTTACTCAAGGCCCAATTAATATTTCTTATGAAAATTGTACTAATGATGAAAGTGGAGATACTAAAGGTCTTATTCAGTTTGCGAGTGATCAGTCTTATACTTCTTCATTTGTTAATATATTTTCAATAAGAGGATGTTATGTCACTGGAGCATCAAGCCTTATTTATAATAATATGGGAGATGCTGTTATTGGTATAAGTATTAGAGATAATCTTATTGGCGTTCCACAATATCTTATAAATAATGTATTTGGCGGATCTGCGCAGCCTCCAATTTCTCCTATTATTATTGATGGTAATTCGGCCCCAAGCACCATAGCTCCTACTAATTCTGGTTTTGCCTCACCTAATCTTATTGATAATCAAAATCTTATTTATACTCAAATACCCGGTACATCAATAAATCATTATCAAAAACTTGCAGCTTCATTAGATGTTGGTGTAGCATTAAATACAACAGAGACGCCTACATTTGTCACAAGATTGCCTAATACTTTATCTTATCCAAATGCATATTATTCTTACCAATCATATACTGGAGCTGGCGGCACATTTACTGGCGGTTCATTACAAAAATATGATAATGTTCTTAGCTCAGTAAGCGTTGATTTTTCTGGAGGATCTGCTGGAGCTAGAGTCGGAATGGGCTTAGGATGGAATTATATTAGTATTGGCGGAAGTAATATTACATTAGCTCCAACTAATATTCCATCAAGTTTTTGTGCTGGAGTCATTAAAATGACCGTGCAAGCCGCATTAGTGGAATATGAAAATGTTAATGCTTTTTGGAAAATAACACAAAAATTTTATAAAACATCATTGGGGATTTCTTTTGGAACATTAGAAGAATATGAATACAATGATCCTATTGGGCTAACTGTTCCAACTATGGCATTTATTGGAACATATCCGTCTTATAAAAATCCTGGAACTCAGCAAGTTCAAGCTACAGTATATTCATATGCACATTCAACAACAATTGCTTCTGGATCTGATGGATATGCTTGGTCGCAATCAACTATATATGTAGCATCAACAACAGGTTTTCCAAGTTCGGGGACCCTTCATACAATTCTTGATAATGGAAATCAGGTAATGTTTAATTATACTGGAACTACTACTGGAGCTAATCCATCATTTACTGGCGTAACTCCTCCTTATGGTGGCGGCGGTGGTAATCTAAAACTTGGAAATGCAGTTGGTATAGCGCTAGAATATTCAGCAAAATTTGATATTGAACAGGTTGGATTTTATTAAAGAAATGGTAAAAAATGACTAACTCTAAAAAAATATATTATGGTTATACTGGAATTGGAGGTGGGCTACTTTCCAATAATGTAACTAAAACTACTTCTTATACCATTGATACTGGAACATATCCTGACTATATTATTTTGTGTAATTTCACGGCGGCACATACTATAACATTACCGGCACCAACTGTCGGAAGAACTCTTATTATTAAAGATGGTTACGGTACTGCCGCAACATATAATATTACAGTGGCAAGATATGGTAGCGAAAATATAGATGGATATGCTAGTAATTATACTATTTCTGCAAACTATGGCTCATTAGAGTTAATAAGTGATGGCACAAACTGGTTTATTAAAGAATATATAGTCTCACCAACGCCAACATATTCGCAAAATTATACTACCAAACAACTGGCGATGAAGAATTGGCCGCCAACACAGGCATCACAATCTATTACAGTAGGAACTACTCCATATGGTGCGTGTTTTGATGGAACTAATATATGGGTTACGAACACTGGCGATAATACTGTATCTAAAATTCTTGCTAATACTGGAGAAGTACTTGGTACTTATACGGTTTCTCCTGGTGGGAGCCCTTATGGAGTCTGTTTTGATGGAACTTATATATGGGTAGCAGATTATACTGGATATTTGACAAAATTAAATCAAAATACTGGTGCTGTCGTATCAACATATAGCGGAGTTGTTGGTAATGGTGGTGAAATACTTTTTGATGGATATTATATTTGGGTATCTGATACAGGATATAGCCGCGTTGTAAAGGTATCTACAAGTGGCGTTGCTATTGGTTATTATACTACCGCTGCATCTCCATTTGGTATTTGTTTTGATGGAACATATATTTGGGTGGCAAATAGCGGAGCAGATAACATAACAAAAGTTCTTGCAAGTACTGGAGCGGTTATTGGAACATATAATACCAACATAAGTACTCCAAGAGGAGTATGTTTTGATGGTACATATATTTGGGTAGCAAATGGTGGAGGCACTTATTCTGGTACCGTAGTTAGATATTTGGCAAGTACTGGCGCATATGTTGGGCAATACACTGTTGGTACAACGCCTTATGGTCTTTGTTTTGATGGAGTAAATATATGGGTTGGTAATTATGGTGATGGCACAGTAACCAAATTATTAGCAAGCACGGGAGCAGTTCTAGGAACTTATTCTGTTGGTACAAATCCATATCAGATTTGTTTTGATGGCACTAATATTTGGTGTGTCCTTAAAAGTGGAAGTATAGTAAAACTTCCATCATCTGAAACTTCCGGAAATCCGATAGCTCCAATTTTTACTATTGGTGGCGATCTAAAAGGTACGCCAAGTTCTCAACAAGTCGTTTCTATTACCGGACAAGCTGGAACAGTTAATATTGGGCCTAATGGTAATATTATAACTTGGGACAGCACAACAACTGCTCCATGTATTAAGCAAGCGACTCCGTTATCTGTAACTATCCCAGCTAATTTAACAATTACCACACAGGCTCCAAATGGTGGATCAGGCTCTGCCGCTCAAAATACACCAGGCTCACTTATAGTTAATTTACCAGTACCAGGGGCAGTTGGTACAGCCGGTAATGAAGCTTATTTTACGCTCGAAAGAGGCACTACTCCTCAATTAGCTGCGGGATATTTTTCAACTGATTCTACAGAGGCAATATGGTTATCATCCACACCTGCAACAACACCATCTACTTCTAATTATGCTATAAAATCAGGTAATGGATCTGGAAGCACATCTGTTTCGGCTTGGTATACTGGTTCTACCGGATTTTTGCGACTTTGTAATAATGATAATGCGCAAATGATGATAAATGCTAATGCAACTCAAATTGGATATCATTTAGCATCAACGGTTGGAACTGGTGGAGTAAATGTTGCTGGAGGCATAGGTGTTCTTGGAATTGCCGATGCAAATACGCCCCCATCTGGAGCTTTAACTGGTGGCGGTGTCCTATATTCATCTTCTGGTAATTTGAACTGGCTCAACTCTGCTGGAACGGTGGTACCATTATCGACAAATACTTTATCATCTCCAACAATTTATGACGCCTCAGTATTTAAACCTACTACAGTTTCTCCAGATACTTATAATGAAATACATTCTGTAATTGATGGATATCAAATACCATCATCTTCGTCTTCTGCTTGTACGGTTAGAACAATTCCATTACCAGGAACATCAGGAGCGCCATCTACACGAGGAAGTCTTTGGATTGATTGCGTAGCTATTATGACAAGCACAACAACAGCAGTTGGTGCCACTATAAAGTTTTCTTTAGGATGGTCAACTAATTCAAGTGGAGCACCAGTAGCAATGGGCACTGTATTACCATTATTATCTGCTGGGACTAATAGTGGTCTTCCACCAACATCATGGGCAGCATCTATTGTTCTTACAGGGGCAAGTTATGGAAGCTATAATGCATTAGTACAGGTAACTGGAGATGGTGCATTAACAATTGATTGTAGCGTTCAGACGGAATATAGATATGTTCAATAATAGGATAAATATATGAGCCCATCTTGGACTGGTGGAATTATTTTAAATAATATTTTCTCCCCCAAAATATTATCTCCTTTTGCATGGTTTAGATCAGACCAAGGCGTGACCACAGTTTCTGGTGCAGTTTCTCAATGGAACGATCTTTCTGGTGATGGATATAATGTAAGTCAATCAATATCTGCACAAAGGCCAACATATAATACCTCTGGTGGAATTAATGGAAGACCAAGATTAACATTTCCAACAGTAGATGGCAATTATGGTTTATTTAATTCAAGTTTTACATTGGCCGTCTATCCAGTTGAAGTATTTGTTGTAGCAACAACTACCGCCACTAATCCAACATATCATGCTATTATGTTAGATCTTGGTAATCAAAATAATATAGTTTATCAAGTTTCTGGAACTAATAATTTAGGATTTTATAATGGGACGGGCCCCGATGCTGTAGCAATTTCAGTAAATACCCCATTTATTGCAGATGCTTATAATGATGGAGACATTACTTCATTTATTACAATAAATGGGACAACCACATCAACTAATTATGTTGGAATTACTGCGCAGGCTGCAACAAAATTAACAATCGGTAATTATAATGGAATTGCTGCGGGCGGTAATGGTTTTGGAGGTGATATTTATGAAATTATTGTTTTTAATTATCATCTTTCTTCCGCTCAAAGAACACAAGTTCTAAATTACTTAAGCTCTTTATATAAAATTACTATATAATAATTTAAAAGGAAATGTATGAAATCTCTAAATAAACTATTTCTCTTAGCGGCTATCTTTGAATCTAAATTACAAAAATATTCAGGCTTAATGGGCGCAGCGCCAGAAGATATTGAAAATGCTCTTAGAGCTGCTAATTTATTTGAAACATCAACGGCTGTAGGGCCATTATTAAATGCTGCTAAAATACCAGCCGACTCTTCGGTATTATTAAACATATCTTTTGATACTGGTAAAAATCCAAGTTATCTTATTGATTTACAACCACCAAATCCTGCACAATCTGCTAAACTTTCAGACTTATTAAAAGGTAAATTTTTTGCCCCTATGAAAAAAGCAGTATCAAATTTAGACATTAAAGACCCCGTAGAAATCAAATGGCTTAAATTTTAAAGGAAATCAAATGGCTTTTCAAGATTTGGTAACTGCAGCTCAAGTTTCAAATCCTCAATCAGATTTGCTTTACATTTCTATGTCAGAAGATAATTTTAAGAAGTGTTGGGCATTAAGCAATCTTCGCCCTTATTCTGCAAAACAAAACCTATTAGATAGTAATAGAAAATAAATATGAGGTTATAATTATGTCATTTCAAGATCTCACTACGGCTGCTCAAATATATTTTCCGTCGTTAAAAATTAGTTATAAAAATAAGTCTGTATTAATGAAAATATTGGGCAGAATATTATTTTTTAATCCGTCCTTTATGACATCTTACATAACAACCATCGGAGATACTATTTATTTCCCAACTGAGAGCTTTGTTAATCAAGAACCACTTAATGCTTCTATTGTTCTAATGCACGAGTTAGTACATATGACAGATGAAAAGACATATACTAAACCAGTCTTTGCTCTCTCATATTTATTTCCACAAATATTGGCACCTCTTGCCGCTATATTATTTTTCTTTATTCATTGGTATATTGCTTTACCAATAATGCTTTTCTTTCTAGCTCCATTACCAGCTCCATTTAGAATGCATTGGGAAAAAAGAGCTTATATTGCTGCCCTCTATGTGCAACAAGCCTTATCTCAAAAATTAAATTTTACTCCCAATCTGCCAACACAAGTAATAGATGATTTGCAGCAATTTACAAGTGGCTCATATTATTTTATGTGGACATTTAACAATATAGATGCTGATTTTAATAATGCAGTCACTGCAATTCAGGCTGGACAACGCCCATATAATGATGCAGTATTCGATATGCTTGATAAATTGATACCAAGCGTATAAACACACAATTTAGTTGATATAAGTGGTGTGTGAGTAATAATATATTTGATGTTGGTATTGTAGGTATGGGCGTTGCTGGCGTCTTTTGTGCTTATAAATTGGCAAAAGAACATAAAAATATGAAGGTTATCGGGTTTGACCTTGGAAGACCTCCACAAAAAAGAAGAAGACAATTAGAAGGATTTTTAGGATGTTTGCCCAATTCTGATGGTAAGCTTTTTCAATCTGATATTGATAAAGTAGCAGAATTAACTGGACTTCGTAAAGCTAAATCTGCAAATACTTATTTAAAACATATCCTAGATCAAATAGATACATTCAAGATTATTAAGGATAAATCTCCGGCAGTATCTCTCGATAAAAAATTAAAAAAATTAGGATATGATATTTCTCTTAATGATTATGTTCAAATGTATCCTAAAGAAATACATATGTTATCTAAGTTCTTATCAGGATCAATTGAATTAAATAAAAATGTTTCATTCTCTTTTGATAGTGAAGTTATTCGTATTGTAAAGCAAAAGAATCTATTTATAGTAACTACTGAAAGCGAAGAATATCATTGTAAAAAATTAATTATTGCCGTTGGTAGGAGTGGGTGGCGTTGGGCTAATGATCTTTATAAGAGTTTTGGTATCATTGATAATAATGATATTGCTCGTTTTGGAATTAGAATAGAAGCTAATTCTAGTATAATGAAAGATTTTAATAAATCTAATTGTACTATCTATAAAGGAAAAGAATTAGAAATTGGGCCATTATCTTGGTTTGGCACGGTTATTCCAGAAGATCATGTTGATATGGCAATATCTGCTTTTAGAGGCAATGAAAATAGATGGAAGACAGATAAGGTCTCTTTTTCTTTTATTGGGAATAGATCTTTTCCGGGAACTGGATTTGAACAAACAGATCGTATTAGTAAATTAACTTTTATTTTAGCTAATGATAGAATAATTAAAGAACGAATTTCCACCATTCTTAATGGTAAAAGTAAAATTTCAATTATGCCAGAATATGATTGGTTAAAAGAAGCTATTATTGATTTTGCTAATGTTATTCCTGAAATTGCCACTAAAGCTCATTATCATTCTCCAACGATTGTTGCATCAGCCCCAAAAATAATCTTAGGAGATAACTTAGAATCAGAAATTAGCGGCATGTTTGTTGTTGGCGAAAGTGCCGGAATACATGGAATCTTAAGTGCCGCTTTAACAGGACTAATTGTAGCAGATTCAGTATGCAAATAACCTATGAATTTATTTTAGGACAATTTCCTAATTGGGCAATACCTTTAGCGCCAAAAACAATTGAGTACACAATGTCAAACACAAAAAATAATAATACTTCAGATACTCTTAATACTTCTACCGAAGAGTTTAAAGACCAAAGCGTCAAACATAATTTTAGCAAATTTGAACATGATCTCTACCACGAGGAAGATGATGTTGCTTTGCCTGTTATTCGGGTAAAACGAATTAGTCTTCCCAATAAAGGGGACAAATGGAAAGTACTAACTGATAATAAAATAACCTTTATTCTTGAAGGCTCTAAGATTTCTAATAAAGAAAAAGAGTTCCTTTATACTATAGATGGTTTTAATTTTCTGTTAGCACAAGCTAAAACTGGAATTAAATCATTTAATAACCTAAGGGGCGAAATAAAAAAAGCAATTTCTGCTAGGAGTGATAATGCCATACAAGAACAAGGAAGATCTAGCAAAGAACAAAAAAAATTACTACCTAAAAAACAAAAGCGAGATTCTAAGAAAACAAAAAATACAAAATGAAATATACAAAAAAGAAAAGTCAGAATATGATAAGGTATTCTATTTAAAAAATAAAGAAGAAAAACTAAATCAAGTAAAGGACTATTACCATAATAACGCTAATATGATAAAAGAAAACAGAAAAGATATTAAAAGTAGGTTTCAACGGGCTCGTTCTGTGGCCAAAAGAAAAGGTAGAGAATTTTCACTCACTTTAGAGGAATATATTACAAAAATTGATGAGCCATGTTATTATTGTAATGATTTCTTTCCGCGCGTACAACTAGGTATAGGTTTAGATAGGTTAAACAATTCACAAGGATATATCCTTACTAATGTTGTTTCCTGCTGCAAAAATTGCA
>Ga0316217_10001996_pt1 | contig 25363 bp, 22 predicted proteins | sample 1anoAmetaG_FD_203633 | JGI IMG/M metagenome (GOLD analysis project Ga0316217, IMG submission 203633) | Freshwater microbial communities from Trout Bog Lake, Wisconsin, USA - 1anoA | ecosystem: Environmental > Aquatic > Freshwater > Lake > Hypolimnion/Profundal zone | place: USA: Wisconsin...
ACGCTTGGATGGATGCTTACAAGGGAATTTTGATAAGATTTGAAAAACTGACAATAACTTGGTGGAATATGCTATGGTTAAGCGTTATAGCTATATTTCTTAAAAAATTAAAATGTTAAACAACTTCTATATGATTTTAGTTAGTTCGCTACATGACGAATGTCATAAAAACGCTGTACAATGTGTATTTATTACACATTTCGTACATTAATTAACTGTTAAATCAATGTAAAGACTTTAATTTGCGGTCAAAATAAGCTGCTTTCAAACATGTTTGTACATTCAAAAATATCTACCGGACACCTTAATACTTTTGGGATTGATGTAACCGCCAAAATGTTTTCGCGCTGTAGCAGCCTTGAAGAACTTGTAGAACTGAATGATTGTTTTGGTGGTAATATTCCCATTCTGATTATTGGTGGTGGCAGTAATATTTTGTTTACAAAAGATTTTGATGGCATTATTATCAGAAATGAAATTGAATACATTTATGTTGTAAAAGAAGATGAAAACCATATTTATGTAAAAGCAGGTGGCGGTGTAAACTGGCACAACTTTGTATTGTATTGTATCGATTATGGTTATGCCGGTGTAGAAAACCTTAGTTTGATACCGGGTACTGTAGGAGCCTCTCCTATTCAGAATATTGGTGCTTATGGTGTGGAACTGAAAGATGTATTTTATGAATTGTCTGCCTACAATTTGCTGACAAAAGAAATGATGCACTTTAAGAATGAAGACTGTAATTTCGGTTACAGGGACAGTATATTTAAACATGAATATAAAAACAAACTGGTTATACTGGATGTAACGTTTAAACTGAACAAAATACCCGTGTTTAAAACAAGTTATGGCGATATAGAAGGATGGCTGGCAAAGAATAATATTACACAACTTTCTATTAAAGCTATCTCCGATGCTATCATTTCCATCAGAAAAGAAAAGCTGCCCGACCCTAAAGTATATGGCAACGCAGGTAGTTTCTTCAAGAACCCTGTAATTGATAAAAATACATTTGAAAGGATCATCAGTCTGAACGATAAAATGCCACATTATATACTAGATGAAAATCATTACAAAATACCTGCTGCATGGTTGATAGAGCAATGTGGCTGGAAGGGCAAAACCATTGGAAACATTGGCTGTCATGCAAAGCAGCCGCTGGTATTAATCAATTACGGTGGTGCCGATGGCAAGAGCATCTACAACCTGAGTCAGCAGATTATTGAAAGTGTAGAACAGTTATTTGGTATTACACTGGAAAGAGAAGTAAACATCTTGTAGGAGACAGAATATAGGAGTCAGGAGTCAGAATGTTCATGTCTGCTATAAACGATTTAGTTTTTAGTTCCCTTCTTTATTTTTTAATTTTTACTTTTGACTTTTTACTTTGATAACATGAAGATATTTATAGCACAACAGAATTATCATATTGGCAATTTTGAAACCAATACCACCAAAATTATTCAGGCTATTGAACAGGCTAAGGCAGAGGGTGGCGATCTGATTGTATTCAGTGAAATGAGTGTGTGCGGTTACCCTGCCCGCGACTTTGTAGAGTTCAACGATTTTATTGATAAATGCTATCAGAGTATTGATGCCATTATGAAACATGCCGATACTATTGGTGTGCTGATTGGTTCTCCTGCACGCAATACCAACCGTGATGGCAAAGACCTGTTTAATGCAGCTTTCTTTTTATATGATAATAAGATTCAGGCCGAAATACATAAAACCCTTTTGCCCACTTACGATGTGTTTGATGAGTACCGTTATTTTGAACCTTCTTTCGACTGGAAAGTAATTGATTTTAAAGGAAAGAAACTGGCCGTTACCATCTGTGAGGATATCTGGAATCTGGGCGATAATCCATTGTACAGAATCTGTCCGATGGACAAGATGATGGATCAGCATCCCGATGTGATGATTAATCTGAGCGCATCGCCGTTTGATTATACGCAGAACAATAACCGCCGAAAGATAATAAAGGCCAACGTAACAAAGTATGAATTGCCTATGATCTACTGCAATGCAGTGGGCAGCCAGACCGAGATTGTTTTTGATGGTGGATCGATGGCTTATGATAAACAAGGCAAGCTTTGTAAACTAATGCCCATTTTTACTGAAGCATTGGATTCAGTGGTATTGAACGATGATGGAACTATTATTTCTGCCGATAATACGGATATCGAAATCAGCACCGAAGTGAATACCGAAACCCTGCTGCCTGAACTGAATATCCATCATATATACAATGCATTGGTTATGGGTATAAAAGATTATTTTGGCAAGATGGAATTTACTAAAGCCATCATTGGATCGAGTGGTGGAATAGATAGCGCAGTGACTATTGCGCTGGCCTGTGCAGCCCTTGGAAAAGATCAGGTGAGGGCCGTGCTGATGCCATCGCCATACTCTACCGATCATTCGGTGAATGATGCGGTGAAGCTGAGCGAAACCCTGGGTAATCCTTACGAAATAGTTCGTATAAACGACGTATATGAAAGCTTATTGAATACCTTGAAACCGCAGTTTAAAGACCTTCCGTTTTCATTGGCGGAAGAGAATATGCAAAGCAGACTAAGGGGTAATATACTGATGAGTATTGCCAACAAGTTTGGTTACATATTACTGAATACTTCCAACAAGAGTGAGTTAGCTACCGGCTATGGTACGCTGTATGGCGATATGGCTGGCGGACTAGGTGTACTGGGCGATTGCTATAAACTACAGGTATATGCACTGGCAAGATATATCAACAGAAACGGAGAGATTATTCCCGAAAATATTATTACCAAAGCACCGAGTGCGGAACTAAGACCCAACCAAAAGGACAGCGATAGTTTGCCCGACTACGAAGTGCTGGATAAGATACTATATCAGTATATAGAACGCAGACTGGGACCAACAGAAATAAAGGCGTTGGGATACAATGCTGCACTGGTGGACAGAACCCTGAAGATGGTCAATGCCAATGAGTATAAACGCAATCAGTTTTGTCCCATCATCCGTATATCTCCCAAAGCATTTGGAGTAGGAAGAAGAGTGCCGATAGTGGGGAAGTATCTGGGGTAGGGAGAATTATGAATTATGAATTATGAATTAATACAGAGCATGATTTGATAGTTGATTTGATGGATTTCATAGAAGGGAGAAAAGTATTACTACCACTTCGCCTTTTATAAATTTTTCCATGCTTTATCTTCTTCTGCTGTCAGCCAGTCTTTAGCTAATGTTTTTTCACTCGCCAGGTATGTTAAAGGAAGATCCTGTATTTCATTTTGATCAATACATTCCTCCATCGAATATACAATCACTTCTATTTTTTTACCTATATAGTTTGCTGGTAACGTAATAGAAATATTTTGTTCTCCCGGTATTATTTGTGTCCTTATCATTTTGATTGTTTTTAAATCAACACTACAAACCTAACTATAAATAATGTATTCCAATAATATTCTGATACCTATTATTTAAACAAGCAACGCTTTTGTATGCTAATCATTTATTTAACTGACTTGTAATAGATTCTTTGATACTAACATATCTGTTTTAGTTTGCTGTATTGATTTTCCTAATGCTAAATCCTCTATTATTTCTTTATCCAGTACTTTTATATTTACGCCTGTATGTCTGGCAATATCCATAAATAATTTCAACTTGCTTTTTGAAGTAGTTTGTATTATAATAGTATCCATATTTTGTGTTTAGAAATATCCTTCTTTTTCAATATCATTATTTAACTTTAAAAGTATAAATAAAATAATACTACAAGATTTTGTATATAAATATCATTTGTCCATTGTATTCAAACCCTGCAATTGGTCGTATGTTTATAGCAGTTTCTCAAGCACTGTAGGTACTGCCATTTTGTATTCAAAGTAAACTTAATATACAAACAAAAACTAGTGTTTATTTCTTCACTCCTTAGGGTCATATACTTTTTATTTTCAATTGCAGTACCTGTATTTATTATTACCAATTAGTCATAAATAGAAAAATATTTGTTAAGTCAATTAAATAAAATTGAAAATATTTTGTAGTTAAAATAAATAAATTAATATTAGCAAACTGATATATCAGTTCAAATAAGCTTTAATAATTAATGATAATCAACTTGCTATTTTAAACACTACATTTTAAAAAATAAAAATCTCTTAAATGGATAATTTTATAATAAGTCAGATTAGTAATGATGACAAGGAAACTTTAGAAAAAATATACCGCCTTCGCGTTGTTTGCCGGCAGGAAGAAGGCTATATAACTTTCGAAAAATTCCCCAATGGTTGGTTCGATGAAGAAGACAAAACAGCTACTCATTTTACAATTCATTTTCAGGATCAACTGATTGCTGCAGGTAGAATAAATTTTTATTCTAGCTTATCTCTACATCCAAATTTTCCTGCATTGAAACATTATAATAACATATCCTTTGATTGTCCTATCGGATACTTAAGTCGTCTGGTTGTTGTAAAAGAATTTCGAAGAAGAAATCTATCTAAGTTGCTAGTAAACAAAAGGGAAGAATTTGCAAAATACAATAATATAAAATCTTTATTTGCTGATGTTCATGGGTTTCAGGTGGAAAACTTTATAAAATATGGTTATCATAATATAGGCAAATTGGATACTACAAAAATAAACTGGATACTTGACCCACTTGATCAAAATTTAATGCACAAACAATTATGATAAAATTTGCAGCTATTATTGCCACCCTCACCTTTATTTTCTCTGTTCTAACCAAAGTAGTTGGCTTCCCTTCTCAGGCAAGGCTTATCTTCAAAACCAAGAATGTTTCCAACATCTCATTATCTTTATATGTTATTACTTTCATATCCTATATATTATGGACAATTCATGGTTTCATTATCCACGACCAATCATTAATATATGGACAGGGACTTGGTATCATCACAACAGGTTTTGTATTAGGGCAATTGATTTATTATCGTAAAAAAGGAACAAAATAGCTTTTGTTATTTATAAGTACAATTAGCAACTTTAGTAAGTGTTTAACACCCTATAAAGTATATTTATCACATAATTTTAAAGCACATGAATAAAATAATTTTGCTTTTTACTACTTGCTTTTGCATTAGTTTTTATTCTTTCTCACAAAAGCTACAATCCAACTTTAAATACTTTTCTACGACCGATATTCACGATTCCCTTTTATTGCAAAAAGATACACTGTTTTTCTATGCAGATAAAAACAATCATTTCGCTGCTGAAAAAGATGGAAAAGGAAAGTCATTTATTATTTTCAATACCGCTTTCAATCACATGGAATTTCAATACAATGTATTGTTAGACACATCGGAAGTATTTAATTTAAACGGCGAAAAAGAGCACGATGCTGTTATTATCAGACCACAGGGTGCTGTTTTATTTGATGCAATATTGAATAATGAAAAGCTGATGCTAAGAAACAAGGAACACGAAAATTATCCACCTTTTAAATTCAATATAGCATTCCTAAAGGGTCGTCTGAGATTAATTAAAATAAAATAATCTGTATCAATTTCTGAATTATAAAAGCATTCAAAATGAAAAAATATTTTCTGTTATTAATATCAATAACTTTCATACTGATTCAGGCAAAATCGCAAACACTAAAACCAGGTTATTATCGCTCCATGTCCTGTATAATCAATCAACCATTTATCCAGGATGCCGATACTCTTGATTTTTTCAAACCCGATACTATTATTATCAGTCCTTGCTCAGTAGGTGTAAGAGCATATCTTTTTATAAACGATTCATTGTTGCATTCAATTTCTTTTTACTATTACAATTCAACGTATGAAAAGAAAAATGATACAACTATGGTCTATGATATAAAAGGCAATCTCAATCATTCCCTGATTTATAGTGATGCCAATGCAGTTATTGATTATAAAGAAAATAATTACTCAAATCATATTTTAAAGCTGAATCCCGTCATCCCCGGAAAAGGCAATCCTGCTGTATTATCGTTTTCTTTTAAAGTATTGGAACTTTCAGACAGAATAAGACTTATAAAAGTAAATAGCAAAAAAGAATGGATTATAAATTTAAATTCAACTAACTAAAAGGATTAGCTATAATGTCTTTATTATAAATCAGCTATAAAATGATAAAGAAAATCATATCACTTATTTTACTTCTCAGTCTGATAGTATTTAATTCTTTCGCACAAATACGCCCTGTAATGGTACATGTAGAGGGTGGAACATTTATGATGGGAAGCGATGAATATGGCAACGATGCAATACCGGTGCACAAAGTAAAATTAAGTGGTTTTTATATGGGCAAATTCGATGTTACTATAGGCGAATACAAACTGTTTTGTAGCAGTACCGGACGGAAAATGAAGGACACACTCAGCCCCGACTGGAATGATAACTATCCAATAGTAAATGTTAGTTTATACGATGCTATAGCGTATGCAGAGTGGTTGAGTAGTATAACAGGAAAATCATACAGGCTACCTACCGAAGCAGAATGGGAATACGCAGCACGTGGCGGTAGGAAAAGCAAGGGTTATAAATTCAGTGGTGGACAAAGTATGGATACGCTTGGCTGGTATAGTAACAATAGCGACGGACACCCACATCCTGTAGGCTTAAAAAAAACGAATGAGTTAGGCTTATTCGATATGAGTGGCAATGTTATGCAATGGTGCAGCGATTGGTATAGTGCCGACTATTATATACATAGTCCTTTAGTCAATCCAAAGGGAGCATCACTTGGTATGTTCAGTGTTTGTCGTGGCGGTTGCTGGTATAGCGATGCCGGCAGTTGCAGTGTTTCCTACCGAAGCGACCACCATACGCCCGATTCCTGGTACACTTTCATTGGTTTCCGCTTAGTGTCTCCGGAATAAAAATATTTTGTCAATACCAGTTTCAGATTTTCAAAACTTATACAAATAAAGCTCAATCAGCAATAAATGAATTTTTACTTTAAGCTCATTTGGTAATTCGGTTTAAGTCATCTTGCAATACACACCTTCCATTAGCTTTAAAATTTTCTATCAGTGCAAATAGACTATCATACCCCCTCCAGTCTTTATCAGCTATCCCAGATTGTTCTTTTATCTTTTCTTTATCATAGCCAGAAGCATCATAGTCATATTTAGATAATAGTAATTTCCCATTTATTTTATTGGTAGCATCATACAACATTGGTACACAAACTACCTTTCCAAATATCTTTTGTAATGAAGAGTCTAAACTTTCTTGGGGATATTTATAATATAAACAGCTATCTCTTGTATAGCTTTCAATGGTCGTCATATATTCATAAAGGGTGTCTGTTTGGTTCTGTTTATTTATTTGTAACTGTACAGTCACACCAATATAGCTTCCTTTATTATTGTAATATATTTTATCAGCCTTATGTTGCAGATACCCGATTCCCAATCGTTTATTTTTCTCAAAGCTGGCAGACAATTGTGCATTATAAATTTGCTGAAAAGAAAACATAAATATTGCAGGTATTATAAAAGTAAGAAACATTAATAACAATGCTTTTATACCATCATTTTTTATATAATATTTATTATCTCCGTAAATGTTAGAATTCAATTCAGGCAGTTTCTTTTCTATTAATACTTCCGATATATTTTTAGTATAAAATATTTTGTTTACAAATTTTTGTAATGGATTATATAGAATCGTCATTGATAATATTGCATAAAATATAAAGACTACTTTATTAAAAAATAAAAATACCCATATCGCAAAAATTAATAGCAACATAGGAGCAATTGGCTTGGCAATTTGCAAAAATTTACACTTATTACATCTATATAGTTCAGCAACTTTCAGTTGCCAGCCATATTGCGGATTAAAGTTATTTTTTTCCTGTTGAACAAAAATATTTGCAATGGTTGTTTTCCCATATTTTCCGCAAAATTCACACTGACCTTCCATTAAAAATATATTTTAACCGTAAAAAAATTCCTCAATATAAACCACTATGTTAAGTTGAATAAGTACAACAATTATAGTTGCTAAATTCATAATGATTAATGCCTTTATCATTATCATTTGCTTTTTAGAGTATAACTTATTTTTTATAAACCAACTGTAAATTTAGGTTTAAAATATTTTTTTCCACCATGGCTTTCTGGCATTCTGTATAGAATCACCTATTAATGAATCCTGAATTAGTCTTTCATGTTCATTTTTCAATTTTTCCAGTTTATCAGCATGATAGTTTAACTCATCTTGCTCTGCTAAAGAATCCTCACTGTATTCGGCTAAGGAATCTTTATGAGAATATATTTTTTTCCCATTATACCGCATAAACCCTAAATTATAATCATTGCAGTATTTATTAAATTCCATCATCGTCTTATGGCTCATTTGCATATAAAGCGTTTCGTTGGTAGTATATATTTTATGCCAAATCATATTACATTCAAAACAGACTTCTACTCTCGCAGTAGTGTCCCCAAGTTTAATGAAATAAAAAAACAGATGTGGATCAAAACACATAGAATATCTGAAACTGTAAACATCCTGATTTTTAAGAGTCATCAACAAATCATTAATTTCCGTTTGTTTCATACAGACATTTATCTTCGGGTAGCTTCTAAATTTACTTAGTCTGTAATAATTAGTCACATATACAGAATCATAAGGAACAGCAATAATCTTTTTAATAAATGCTACTCTCTTTTCTATAGTTGTATCCTTAGCCACCCAGGTTTCTTTTACAACCGTAGTTTTAGCCTTATGTCCACAGCTAATTATCAAAGTAGAAATACTACAATATAATAATAAAATAAAAAAGCATTTAATTTGTGTTTTCATATTTCTATTTTTAAAATATTCCAAAGGGTATTTTGCTTGTTTAGTCGCAAATGTATCTATAATCATTGTTTAAATATTTTCTTCCACCATGGCTTTCTGGCATACATAATAGAATCCTTCATTAAGGAATCACGAATATGTACTTCGTGTTCCCCTTTCAATTTTTCCAGTTCATTAAAATGTTGCTTTTTCCCTTCCGCTTCATCTACCGAATCTTTATACACATCAATATCTGCTTGTCTGTTCATCAAAAAACCTAATGCATACTTTTTGCTATACTTATTAAATGCTACCATTGTTTTATGGCTCATTTTCATATACAATTCTTCGCGGGGATGATTGATTTTCTCCCATATCATACTACATTCAAAACAGACTTCTACACTGGCAGTAGTATCCCCATGTTTAATAAAATAAAAATACAAATGAGGATCAAAACAATTAGCATAAGAATCCCAGTATGCACCCTGATTTTTAAGAATACTCAAAACATCATCAATCTCTGGTTGTTTCAACCAGTCTTTTTTCTTTTTATAATCTACCAATTTATCTGGTCTGTAATTAGCCACATATACAGAATCATAAGGAACAGCAATAATCTTTTTAATAAATGCTACTCTCTTTTCTATAGTTGTATCCTTAGCCACCCAGTTTTCTTTTACAACCGTAGTTTTAGCCTTATGTCCACAGCTAACAATTAAGGTACATAAACTAAAAAATAAAATAAAAATACTCACTGCTTTCATGATATAATCTTTAAATTGAAAATAAACTATTAAATTATATAGTACTATTATTTTGTAATATAAACATACTCTGTGTACTTGATATTACCCCCCCCATGTATAATTAAACAAACCAAACTTATTAAATCCAATCTTAATTAATCCTTCGTTTCTATCAGAAGTAGCCCATGCAATTGCAAACTTAATATTTTCATTACTGGTAATGTATTTAACACGAATTTCATCTAATTCGTTTACTATCCCAAGTTTTCTATATTGATGATGAACAACCAGTCTGCTATAATAAGCAAAGGGTCTTTCTTTCGGAATATTGTAATTATCAAAATCACTATCAAGGTCTTTAATATCATTCAATTTATAAAGAATAGATATTCTTGCAGTAGCCACAATTTTTCTATCATCTTCTACAATCCAATGAATTGTATCTTCCTTTTCATCTAACTCGTCAAACAATCCATTTGGAAAATTCAGCCTGTTTACATAAATGCTTTTAGGCGAATTTTCATACGCCTCAAGCCGCAAATCATAAATCTCTTGCAATCTGCTTTTATCGGTCAGTATGGTAGGCTTTGTAATGGACATAATATTTGATTTAATTTCATAATACGCACAAATTATTTATAAATTCAGATATCTCTCCTTTAACCATTTTTTTTAAATGATTATCATTTTCAAAATACTCAAATATAAAAGTAGTCATTATATTTTTTTTCAGTTACCATCTCCATTAAAAATCAGGACAATAAAAGATATTATCCTGATTTTTTAATAAAGACAATTACAATCAATTCATCACCGCCTTATCATAATCTGTTCCGTTACATTCAATCCGGTATTATTCGATATTTTTACATAATAATTTCCATTGGTAAGTCTCGATAAATCCAGATTATAAATCTTCAAACCTTTTACAAGTTGGGCACTCATCACAAATTCACCATTCGAATTTAATACTGTTACATTAGCATCATAAACCAGAGGATTCACAAATTCAATATTAATATTCATAAAAGTAGTAGGATTAGGCCATATTAATTTCAAGGAATCTCCACCAGTAATTATAACTCCTCCATTATTACCATTTCCATTGCCGTTTCCATTGCCATTATTATTCGAATTATTGGAACTATCAGTTACATTCTTTGGTCTTACGCCCTGTACAAATACTACATAGTTATGTAAATTTTCCGTTTCTATCGAACTAACATCAAGTTTACCAATTCTGTTAATCAATGAATCTGGTTTTTTATCAAAGTACAACGAAATAGTAGTGTCATTTATTCCCCTTAATGCTCCCGAATCATGCAGCCAGCTACACATGGTAGCTATAGAATCCAGATTCCAATATATTGGTCCATTGCCTGTATTTTGAATGTGTAACTGATAATGTAATGAATCACCAAGAAATACAGTATCTGGCAAATTCAATATCGGTCCCTGAAATACATACTTAGCTTTGAAAGAACGGTCAGTTGCTGTAGAAAAACGTAGCATATTTTTGCCTCCATTTGCACCTGAAACAGTATCTACATCAGTATTAAATGATACCGGATTACCTGCTTGGTCCGACCATGAATCAAATTGATAGGCTCCCATTTTCATAGGCGCAGTTGCAGTTACAAAATTGCCGGATGATAATGTATAGGCCCTATGTACATCCCCAATACCCGATTTATTACCATTATTATCTTTGGTATCTATCTGGAAAGTTGGGGCAAACCATTTATTACTGGCATTTATTTCTATGTTTACCTGATTAGCTGGCTTGGGTTCATATTGATAATTTACTTGTATCCAAACACTATCCGCAGTAACTAAATCAGTACTGTCGGTAAAATGGGTCATAGACAGATTAATATCTGCCCAGGCTCCAGGTAAAGAATAGAGCAAAACATCATTATCTGTTGCTGAGTGACCACCATTAGATAAAAGTTGTGCTATCAATGAATTATCTTGTGCACTTGTTTGTGCATTACTCAATTGCTGACTGTTTAAATCATATCGCGATGTCCAGTTGATTGGATTAGTAGTATTAAGATTATAATTGTTAAAATTAAAAATAATACCATTCTTCTTTAATCTTGAGTAATTTGGATAGGCAAAATTAAAATCAATTTCATCAGTATTCCCTAAACGATTACTGGCTATGGGATTAAAGACAATTTTACTAACCCCAAGACCAACAATTCGAATATCCTCCTCTGAAGGTGGAAAAACACCATCCTGTACAAGATTCAGCGTTACAGAACCCCCACTATTCAGCGTAGCAACTTCTGCATTACTCAATCTGTATGTTGATGTGATGGTTTGTGCTGGTTTATTAGCTTCATAGTAGTTATAAATACTATCCATAATATTGGTTACCTCCTGATTATATACCGTGGCAAGGACATTTGTATATACACTTGGCTGAACCCAGGTATAATTAGAGTCAATCAATAAAGTTTGAATCTGATTAGAAATACTTTGTAAATTCAAATTAGTATTCAAAGGTTTCAACGTTCTGTATTCAAAAGCTTTCACCATATAGTAATGATATAGTTTTAACCGCTCCATAGCCTTACTCGCCAGATTGTTGGCATATACAGATAGATAATGGTTTATAGCCGCATTGGCATTATATTCTGCCGAACTTAAATTACTGACAGCAGCCAGATTAGAAAATACATTATTTTGTGCTACCAGCATTTGTTGTGTAGATTGCTTTATTTCCTGTGCAAGTTGTTGTTGTGCACTTTGAATTTGCTGTATTTCTTCTCCATACTGTTGTATCAATGGATTGCTGGTTATTAATTGATTTTTAATTGCACTTAATTGGTCTTTTCCTACATTCAATACACTATTGTATAAATCTACTACTGAATCAAGTGAATTGGAAACGCCACTTATCTGATTTTGTGTATTAGCAAACAAACTTTTATATTGATTGGAAATATCATCTCCTATATTAAATGCATCTGAAATATCATTGTTACTTACATCACTGGCCAATGTACCCAGATTACTGCCAATGTCAGATACTCCATTCGAAACATCGCTTGCAATTCCTTCTACATTACCTGCTGCTGTACTTACAATTGATGTAATTGGTCCTACAACACTTACAATATTATTGGCTAAACTCTGCCCGTTATTAAAGGATGCAGCATAATCTCCTCCCACTATCTGAGAACTTAAATCCAGTACTTCTCCTGCACCTTCTGTAATAGGCGTAGGAATCATAGAACATACTGTAGCTAACCCTCCCATTATTTCACCAAACGTACTGTGTTGATTATCATATTCCTGCTGTGCCTCGGCATTTATCTGATTTTTCAGGTTTGTCAGTGCTGCTGTAATACTATCTATTTTGGCCTGATTATTGGCAATCTGCTGTTTTTCATCCGGTATTACCACATTAGCTATGTTATTGTAAGTTGCCAGATTGGAAGTTGCCAGATTATTGGCTTGGGTTACTAAATCTTTAAACGATTTCACCCTGTCTTTTAAGGAAGCATTAGTTGAGTTGATTAAATGTTGTAAATAAAGAATATTCATATCATTATTCACTTCCGTCTGATATACATCTGCCGACACCTCAAAAGATAACATGGGTACCCAGCCTGGTGGATTACCAAAATAATCCAGATTATTAGCAAGGTTATAAAATATCTGCCTTATTTCATTCACTGATTGACTCAGCATCATCAAATCATTTGGTGCTATCTGATTAATACTGCCATTAGCACTATAACTGTCAAAAATATTACTATACCATTGCAGGTTTTGCGATATAGGCGTAGTAATACCATTATAAAAAGCATCCTTGTAATAGTTGACAATAATTTGAAAAAAATTAGGATGTAGCCACGTAGCTGCAGAATCGCTGTAATAATTATAATTACCAGAATTACCTTTATAAGTAACACTTCCTGTTACGTCATAACCTTCATTACCAGAATACCCGCCATCGTTTAATACAAACTGACTGATATCTACATTAGACGATACATTTCCTCCATTGCCCGGTGTACCCATATAAGAGGTGGCTATCCCACTTATGCCTTGTCCATTACCTCCTGAGGTTATGAACCTTTTACCAGGATCAGCAACAAAATTTAAAATATGTAAATTTATATTGCCTCCATTTAATCCTGCAAGTCCCTGACTTGTATTGGATGAATTAAGTATTATTGGGTTTTGAAGTGGTGTGGTACAAATAAATGCATGTTTACCATTCACATCCTGAAATATAAGGTTTTTGGCGTAAATGTTAATGGTGGTACCCGGAAAAAATAATCCATCATCAATTGTCACCGTTTCAGCATAAATATTCAAAGTATCCAGATCATAGTTAGTAGTGCCGTATGTATAACATAAAGGAGCAATATCGGTATTGCTGCCATCCAATGTTACCGATACTGCCGAATAACTATAAGTAGTTAGAGAATCTGCTCTGAAATTGAACCTATTGGGGTACAAAGCAGTATTATTAGCATGCCTTGATTTTGTTTTTACTATATATGAAGGGTCTGTAACGTCAGGTAAACTTTGCTGCCCGCCTATTCCAAAAGTGGAAGTTTCAAATGGCAGGGTTGGTACAATATTAAACAATACGGGTGCCGATGTATCTGCAACTCCATTGCTATTAATAAGTACAAACCGCAGATAAAAATTCAGAGTATCAGTATTAGTAGTATAACTAAAATATTGACATCTGTTAAACAATAATGTCCCTAAAGGTCTCCTGCCTTTTATAATACTGGTATCCACATACCAGCTTTGTCCTGTTATGTTAATACCTAGCTTTGCACTTTTTATAAAAAAAGTACGGGGGGTATTATAAAAAATCATTTGCTGTGGTATGCTGTCTATATCCAGTGAAGCTGCCGAAGTTAAATCGCAGTTGTTGGTAGTATCCACATACAATTGCATAGGACCACTGTTTATATAGTGTACTCCTGTATCACCTGGTAATACTACACTACCTGCAGCCAGTGGGTTATAAAAACTAAAGGTTAAACTACTATCCCCCTTGCCACTACCCGAAAAACTAAATATACTTTGCCCCCTTGCTGAATATACCAGCAGAAAACCTGTCACCATCAGACAACAACTTATCCATTTTTTCATATTTAAAAGTTTATAGTTTGATTATATAATATACATTGATATTTACAGGGCGGGTTTCACTAGAAATACTTGGTATACCATGAATTCCATCAGTAAAAGGTGCTCCTGTAGTATTATATTCACCTATAGCAGAAGATCCATTTGCAGCACCACCACTCCCGGATACTGTAAGAAAAGCAGTACCTAATGCTGAATGTAAATGTCCCTGAAATGCATCATACTCTAAACTACCAACTGCATCTCCGTGATTACTTCCAGGTGCTATTGGATTTCTTGTATTCCTATCTGGATCCCATGTAGCTCCTTGGGCTACACCTCTTAAAAACATTCCATTTGTATATGGCAATACAAAATCTCCAGTTGTGGTCTTACCCCAATAATAATTGATAGCATTAAATAAATTGATGTATTTTGGATCGGATGGACTATGTGATTGTCCGCCGCATGGCTCCCAACCTGCTGGTATAGAACTTAAACTTCCACCGTATGCTACAATAGTCCCAGTTGGTACTCCACCTCCACTTGCTGTTAATGCACCTGCCACTTTTGCATATGGTACCGCCTGTAATGCCTGTTTAGCCAATGCATCATATACTTTAGTAAAAGTGTTATATACTTCTATCAACAACCAGTAATTACCTGCTGTAAAATCTATGGCAGAAAAACTGGCAGCAGTACCGCCTACCTGTGTTCCACCAATCCCAATGGTGGCATTGGCAAATCCATAAGCATCTGTTTGAATAGCTTGAGTTTCCGACCATGGATTATTCACACTGCTTTGCGAACTGGTCTGATTTTGCAAAATAGTAAACCTTATTGTTACTGGTTTATTAGGTTGTACATGCCCTGCAGTATCCCTTACCAAAGCAGAATAGCTAAAACCCATACTGGTAATGTCAGCTTGTGAAAAACAAGGTATTGCAAATAGTATAGCAATACAAAAAGAGAGTAATTGACTTTTTTTCATTTTTGTTGTTTTTGTTTAATATTTAATTGTATTATTTTCATTCGATAAGTCTTTCCCAAAATTCACATTCAGCCCCAGCCTCAATGTATTACTCAACGGGCTTCTGCCAGTTCCATCACCCGTAGGCACAATATAGGCAAAGTCAAAACCCCATGTTTTCTTATACTTAAAGCCCATACCCACTGTAAAATATTTATTATTACCATTGGTTTTATCTTCAAAAAAGTAACCGGTTCGGGCAAAAAATGTTTGATCATAATTAAATTCTACTCCAAGTCCAACCCTCAAATCAGTCAGTTGATTACTGCCGTCAGCAAACGAACTTACCCAGCTACTCAGTACCCCTTTCTGCGAGTAATCTATCATCGCCATCGAATCCTGTTTATAATTATTTGTCGATGCAGGTGCAGCAGGTACCAGCATCTTATTAATATCGGCAGCCACAGTAAAATAAGAGTTGTCCGATACAGGTGATTGATACGATATTCCAATACCTACGTTTGCAGGTATAAAACTTTTACCGCCATCACTGTTACTATAGCTAAGTTTACTGCCCAGATTAGTCAGCGTTGCACCATACGAAAACCCTTCATTATCACTACCTACATTATTATAGATAAACGAAATATCACCTGCAACAGCATTTCCTGCACTGTAAGTTGTCCCACCAATAGTACCATTTGCCAGCGACGATCTGATATACTTCAAGGTAAGTCCCAGACCAGCAAATTCATTTAGCTTCATGGCATACCCCAGTTCCAGAGCAAGTTCATTAGGAGTATAGGTGTTCAGTGCATTGCCACTATTGTCAGCATATTGAATACTACCTAAACTAAAATATCGAAAAGCAGCAGAAAAAGCATTTTTATCCGACATTTGTTTATAAAAACTAAGGTTACTAACAAAAGCATTTTTAGCACCAAAGTCACTCAGCCAGGGTGTATAGGATGCTGTAAGAGCAGAAGAGTTTTGCTCAAACATTATCTTAGCATTATTCAGCAATGGGCTGTATTCATTACCACTTGTGGCAATGCCTGTATTCCCCATTCCGGCAAACCTTATGTCAGCAGGCACCCTCAAAAATCCCGCCGCAGTATTAGGCACCGAACTATAATAGGTTTGTGTAGATCCTGCTACAAATATTAAGCTTAATATAATCAGTAAATTTATTTTCATAACGTTTTAATGACATATTGATTTTTGAATAAAAAATTGTTATTATAATATATTTTAGCCACCCTCTTCTTAACCCTTCTGGGTAAGTACAGAATTAATCTGCCATATTCGTCAGGAATGCACTTATATCGTAGATTTTTATTTTTATTATTTCCCCCGCTAATCACTTTTCGCGAGCTGCTAATGTCCGTTACAAAACATTCTGGATTTAAAGTATATACACCATGTTTCAGAATTAGAAGTGGAATATTCTTAGTTTGATAAATATTTTTAACTTCATCAGCACTTCCTGCCTCTTGTATGTATTGCAATCCATTATTGTTATCAAAAGAACTATTATCAAATTTCGGAGTACTTGTAGTTGCTGCAATATTGTTATTGGTACTATTGTCAGTCTTTATAGCAGGTATTGAAGTAGAAACATTGGTTGTATTCAATGGTACTAAAGGTTTCCATTCTTCATGTACCAATCCACTGTCTATTCCATTTACATTTCCTTTATCTGTTGCAGAAGTTGGATATAATGTTGAATTAACTGTTTGATTATTTGTGGCAGATGCAGGTTGTTGAGTTAATGGTTGCCAATCCTCTTTTACATTCTGTTTTGTATCCGTATTTAACCCATTGGAATTATTATTGTTTTGTGTTATGTTATCTGCACCTCTTACAGGTTGCTGTTTTGCGTATAATGCATTTACATGTATATTCTCTAATACTACATCTTTTATTCTGTTAATAAACAATGTTTGAGCATATCTTACACCTTTACAATCTGTCTCTGTCACCACTCCGGTCTGGCTGTTCCCCTTCCCAAAATTCCCTCCTGAAGATTCCTGACCAGGTTGAAGTGTAGTACTGAAACTGGTACTAACATCATTGCCACAAACAGTCTTTGCAATTACTTTACCCGAAACTATTACTGCTTCTTTTCCATTATTTTTCAAGTAAACAGAAAATCCCTGTCCACCTGTCAGACTATATTCATGCCTTCCCGGTCCAAAATACACACCCGATACATTTTGCGAAGTAAGATTTTTCCACGGACTATTGTTTTGTGCGATTACATCAATTGGCACAAAAAATATCAGGAATAATATGATGTTATAATATTTCTTTACTTTCATAAATTCATAATTTCAATACAATTATTAGAATTTATCTTCTGTAGTTGGTTTTATTTTACCTCCTCCGCATGATCTGACTAAAAATTCATAAGTTTTATCTAATCTTGGTCCATAATTATTACGATTATAAATATCATTCACTTCAATTTCATAGTAAGTTGGGAATAGAATAAGCTGTATAAGTGCATCATTATCATATACTCTTAACCCTAAATCCTTATTATCCCATTTTATAGAATGGTAGTCCATATTATGATCATATATATTTACTTTATGTTTTGAGCTAATAAGATATGAATTATCTTTTATTGCTCCCTTGTGAAGTGCAATCATTTTACTATTTATTTTATCATAATAAACATTCGACAAATCAATTGTTAAAGTATCAATTTTTTTATATACAATTTGCTCGGTTTGGCTTCCATTAGAAGTTTCATAAAAACAAGTTGATTCATATAATACACAATTGTTAATCCAAATATTTATTCCATCATCATGCAATAGTTTATCATTAGTATTTTTTCCAACTTCTGTAAAAACTTTCTTAATAAAATTTACTGCATCCTGCAAGGTTGGATCTCCATCCAATTTACTAAATTCTGGTTTAAATTGATAGTTTTGGCTTTTTAGATTAATGTTGTAATTACCAAAATTTTTCATTAAAATACTACCTCCTATAAGTAGGACTAACAGAATAATACTAATCTTCTTTTTCATACTGTTTTATTTATTTTTATTTAATTTAAAACCTCTTTTATCTAAAATCCCATATATAATATCTACTTAATTATATTCATTTATTTTACTTCTAAAACAAGTATATTATCATGTTTTATAGTACTTATATTCATATCCCAAATCAGCAGGTATAAATTTATTTCAAAAACTTTCTAATATCATCATTAACATTATCTCTTACCAGCCTTTTATGTCTTCATTTTCTTAAATGTGTATGTTTATTATTTACCTCCTTTAAGTTTCTGATTCATTCTCTTTATATCATCATTTACATATTTATTACCTAATTGCAGTGCTTTTTTATACCATTCCAAAGCTTTTGAAAAATCCTGCTGTACACCATAGCCATTTTCATATAAAGTCCCTACTGATTTAGCAGCATTTGCATCACCTGCAATTTTATTTGGAACTCCATTTGCAGCATCATTATACCATTTCAAGGCTTGTGAATAATCTTTGGCTACTCCTTGTCCATTAAAATATAAGTTTCCTAACTCGTTCATCGATCTATACTTATTTATCGTATTCTTATCAGAGTTAGAGGCATCATCCCAATATTTTCTTGCTTCTTCAAATTGCCTTATTTTGTATGCATCAAATCCTTTATTAAAAAGAATATCAGGATTTAAAGTATTTGGTAATCCATTATTAGAATTTGTACTACCTGAATTTTCAGTTACCCTTTTTCCGCTTTCTATAGTAATATTATTATTTTGTGGATTATTATTGTTTATATATTTCTGATTGCCATAAATATTTGCAATAGAAGTGTTATTTGTTTCTGTTGTATTAACTAATATATCATCCTTCCAGATACCTACTTCTTTTTGACCATTAGGATGTGTAAGTACACCTTTTCCATTCCTTTTATCTTCCTTAAATTCACCTTCAAATTTATCACCATCACTAGTGGTCATAATACCTTTACCACACTTTTTCCCATCTTTCATTTGTCCTACATACCTGTTTCCATTATCGTATGTAATAGTCTTTTTTTCAAAACCAGCATTATTGTTAATAAAATTTGGGTTGTTATATGTGTTTGAGGAAGTAGTATTATTTGTTATACTAACCAAAGCGTCATCTTTCCAGATACCTTCTTCCTTCTTTCCATTTGGATATATTTGCATTCCTTTCCCATTTCTTTTTCCATCTTTGAATTCACCTTCATATTTTTCTCCGTTCTTCCATGTATATATACCATATCCATTTTTAATGCCATCTTTAAATTCACCATCATATTTTCCGCCATCGGGAACTGTATATATGCCATGTCCATTCTTTTTATTGTTTCTAAACTCTCCTTCATATTTTTCTCCACCCGGCCATATATATATACCATGTCCATTCATTTCAAAATCCACAAAATCCCCTTCATATCTATCTCCCTGAGGCGACGTTAAAATTCCATGCCCATTCAGATTATCATCCCTGAATTCTCCTTCAAATTTGATTCCATTATGCAATGTCATTATACCTTTCCCATTTCTTTTCCCATCTTTCATTTGTCCTACATAAATACTCCCATTATCATAGTTAATGGTCTTAGTTTCAGTAACATTATTAATCTGTGTATTATTATTCTCTGGTGTTACCTTAAAATCAATATTTATTTTACCATCGGTTGATATACTTGTAGTTATTAAACCTTTTTGTTTTGTTCCATCAATATTTGTACATGTACCATATCCATTTGGATAACCATTTTTCATTGGTGCTTCAAATTTTATTCCATTTGGTAATTTGTAAGTGCCTAAATCATTTGTACTACTAGCTGTATTTGTCTCATTATTATTATAAAAAGAAGATGTATTGTATTTACTATTATCTGCACTATTATCTTCTTCAAATTTTTGACCTATACCACCACAACTCCTGCAAATAAGATGCCCAAACCCAGAACAATTTACACAAGCAGTTTTTCCCTTGCCAAAACAGATGGAACACTCATTCGCTCCTTTTCCTCCACACATAACACATACCCTGTTATTACTTCTGCCAGTTCCGCTACATATGGGGCAATTTTTATTACCATTGCCACTACAAACTACACATTGATTATAACCATTTCCTTCACAATCATTGCATTTCAAACTTCCGGTACCATTACAATTACTACATTCCACTACATTACCACTCGAATTATTTATTTTGTCTTTTAGTTCTCTAGTTGCATCTTGTCTGGTATCCTTATCCGACCTTATAATTTTGTCCTGCAGGTTCTTTTGCAATATATCCGCTATACCATTTAATCCTTGTTGTATAGCATCATTCTTTGTATGTATGTTTTCTGTTTGCCGGTCAACCTTGTCTAATTGTTCCTGTCTTTTCCGGTTATTCTCTTGTTCTGCATTTTCCCTTGCATTTTTCCTTTGTTGTTGTAAATTTTGTTGTTCTTGTTGACAGTTTTCTTTAGCAGTGTTTAAATTTTGTTCCTCTTGCTTTAAATTATCAAATTCAGTTTTTATTTCAGTTAAATTATCATCTGTCATATTGTTGACAAGTGCACTTAATTTATTTACATCATCTGTAGCTTGTCTTAGCATTGCACTATATTCTTTTGTAGCAGCCCCTGGCAAATAAGCTTGCATATTAAAATATCGTCGGTAATTAGAAATTTCGTCCATATATCTTTTTAGAAAAGGTTTAATCTTATTTTTTAAATCTTCTTTTACTACAGCATTTCCATCAATACCTGTTTCACATAATTTAGCTTCTGATAAAATAATTTTATTATACTTAAATAGATATGGACAACTTGCTGTAGCTTGTCTGTTACTTGCTTCTTTGGCAGCATTTACACATTCGTCATAAGTATTATACCAATTTCCCCAGATTGTATTTTCAAAACTCCCATTACATTCACTATAAATTACATGCCAGCATTTATTGCATGTAAAATTTGACGGAACACACTTTTTTGATATACTACCATTACACTTTACATCTCTTTCTTCATACCCAGATGGACATCCTGATTGAGCAATTATGTTAATTGCTTGAAAACTTAGAATGATAATTAATATTACTATTTTCATATTTTTATTTAAATCACTCATAAACTAATATTCATAATTACATTTCTATTATTTTGATCTGCCTCCATTAAACAGGGTAAATGTTTTACTAACATTAATCATAAAAATATTCATATCTTTATCTGATTTACCTGCTATACTATATGTATGTGTACCTGCAAAGGAATATTTAGGGAAAAACATTAAATTTAAATCCACAAGACCTCTTATAGAAAATCCATACCCTGAAAATGCTTCACTTGAATAATCTGGTTTTTCTAATATATAAGAAAATTTGACGAATCTTTCTTCTTCATCTGTTTCATCATCATAATGATAAATAATCCCATAAGAATTCCTGACAAAACTGTAATTTGCACTTCCACTCTGATATTGAGTATAGACTGAAGCAGATGTATCTACCAAACTGGTTTGTACAAGTCTTTGACCATAAATAATACTGGAAAATGCCTTTATATTTTTAAGTCCTACAGCTACTTCTCCACCCCAGTTATATTCTAAAATCTGGTCTGTAATTGCTTTAGTTCCACCAGAACTATAAAAAGATGTTTGAAAGGAAGCAATTCCTTTCAAATAAAAATATTTACCATACCATGGATACAATTCTCCATCCGCACACATTCCATATATAGATAAAGCTTGGCTCTTGTCAGAACCTGTGGCAATAACTCTTCCATTCAAATCAACATTTGATTCATCAATATAAACAGGTATTCCTTTTATAGCTAACGGTGTTATAGATATGTTCATTCCGTAATTGGATTTAACAAATTTCGAACCCACTAACAGGTTATCAGATGAAAATATTGTTTCTGTAAATTTTTCACCTGCATTATTCATTTCATTAGATACTCTTGTTCTATTATCTTGTTCTTCCTGTCTTGCTTTTCTTTTTTCATTTTTATCGTTTTCAATTGCTTCTCTTTTCTGTTTATCAGTAGCTTCTTTTTTTTGTTTATCAGCGATTTCATTATTATCTGTATTTTTTTGAGGTGTATATTTTCCTTCTCTCACATCATTCAATAAATTTAGTATTTTATCATTAATCTGTTTTAGCTGTTGAACATTATTAACCAACTCATCCCCGTTTGTAGCATTTATATTTTGTTGAGCAGTATTTCTTAAATTCTTAAACTCATCATAATAACCTGATAATTTTCCCTGTGCTTCCTGTCTGCCACTAGCGTCAGGTATATTAGCTATAGTTCTGTTAGTTTGATTATAGTTATTATCAAAATCTTTTGTTGAATTATTGAAATTAGCTAAAGCATTTTGAATGTTAAGTTTTTTTTGTTGTTGCTCTTGGTTAAATTCTACTTCTGGTTTATTGTTAATATATAATTGGTTTATCCCTTTTTCTTTATCATATTCATATCTGTAATGATCGGTGCCAATATCATAATATAGTGTCACACCAATCACTTCTGTTACTTGCTTAAACAAGTGCCAGTTACCAATATTTTTGTATTCTTGATTTGCTGGTATCTGATTTGCGGATGTATTAAATGAAGCTGTAGAATAATTTCCATGGCAATCATAACCTTTTAGTTTAAGACCGATTGCAGTATTGTACGGAAAAGTATGTTGTAATGATATTTGTGGCCAACCACAAATATCACCACCAATACATTCTGAGTATTGTACTGCATAATATAACGTACCATTTGATAATGAAATTGCTTTATCATAAGGTGTCCATGTCATCTTACATCCATTACTTTGAGTGTAGCTTTTAGCAGTTAAAAAAATAAAAAAGACCACAAATACTTTTTTCATTTATTTATATTTTTATTATTTGAAAATGATCGCGCACCCATTATTATTTATTAATAAAGAATATACATTTAATAATAAAATAATTTATTTCATTTTAAGGTTATATAAAAATCTAAGACTAAAATAATTCTGATTCCCGGGCATGAAATTATATAAGTAATTAGTTGATCCAACAGAAGGATAATTACCACTATAGTTTATACTAATCATCCACTTTTCCTTTATCATCATATCTAAACTTTCAACAGTTGCAGAATTTATATCCGATGGTGTAAATGTTCCATGATTCCAGAATATTCCTGGTTGTATCCATAGTTTTTTGTTTATTGTAAAACGCATTCCAAAACCATATTTCAACAATCCATAATTATAATCCGCCTCTTGTATTCTATTATTAGAATTATTTATTTGCCAGTTTCCATTTCTTCCAACATAGCCAATACTGCCAGATAATTGCACCGGTGAATTATGTCCCAATCTTCCCAAAAAACTAGCACAACCTCCATATTCCATAAAATGCCCGTTGCCACCTGCAGTATTAAATCCATAACTTAAAAAAGGATTCACTTCAGTAGAAAAAATAGAATTTATAGGTATAGTAAATTTACATCCTACTTGCAATACAGGATGTGAGTTAACTCCGGTACTGGAATTTCCATTATTATTATTGATTACAATAGGTATTATATCCCAACCAATACCCATTTGAAAATTAATAATTACTCGCTTTGAATTGATTACTTGTTTATTATAAACAGATTTTGTTGTAGTGTTTTGGTAATTATTAATAGCAATAGTACTAATCTTCACTTTTGGCTCTGCAGCTACAGTTTGTTGGTCAGATAAAAGTGGAGTACTTATTTCCTGTACAATTACATTCTGTGAGTTATTATTCTGATTTTTTTCATTCACAACATTAGTGTTTTGTACCGGAGTGTTTTGCTGTGGTTTATTCAAATCACTTTGTAAATCTCTTTTCTTCTTTTCAAGATTATTAATTTCAGCTAACAAAGAATCCTTAGTTTTTTGCAAACTATTTTGTGCATTAATCAATGAATCCTGATTAATTTTTGGATAACTATTTGCAGGTGCTGTATTAACAGCAACTGGAGGCTGTACATTATTTTGTGCAACTATAATATTTGAATTAGTTTTTAAATTATTTACATTCTGTCCTGCTACATTCAAATTATCTATTCTTACGTCTTTAATTCTATTGATATAATTAGTTTGCGCGTATCGTACCCCTTTACAATCAGCTTCTGTCACTACGCCGGTCTGACTGTTTCCACTACCAAAGTTTCCTCCGTTAGCAACCTGTCCGGGATTCAATAAAGTACTAAAATTGGTAGACACTTCATTACCACAAATAGTTTTAGCTACTAATGTACCAGTAACAGTTACAGTCTGACTACTGGTATTTTTCAGATAAACCGAAAACCCCTGTCCACCTGTCAGACTGTATTCATGTCTTCCCAATCCATAATATACGCCCGATACATTTTGCGAAGTCAGATTCTTCCACGGACTATTATTTTGTGCATAAATCCCCAATGGAAGAACTAAAAAAATTACATAAACTATAAAACTTAACCTCATATCATTATCAATTTACCTATCAGTTGTCTTCCCCACTAACCTGTATAAAATTATCATTTATCCATTATCCCGTCAGTACGCCCTAAAATCTTCCTCAAATTTAAAAAATCAAGCGGGGCGTCAGTCGGGCAATCCGTCATTGCGAGCGTAGCGAAGCAATCTGTGTCCCAATTAAATACGCTTCCTTCTCCGCATTCTCATTGACAAAACAAAAGAAGAACTTATATTTATTTTTTAACCAGAAAGGTTATCAACAAAAGTTGAATAGTTGAAAAAAAACGTC
>Ga0316217_10001997_pt1 | contig 25357 bp, 29 predicted proteins | sample 1anoAmetaG_FD_203633 | JGI IMG/M metagenome (GOLD analysis project Ga0316217, IMG submission 203633) | Freshwater microbial communities from Trout Bog Lake, Wisconsin, USA - 1anoA | ecosystem: Environmental > Aquatic > Freshwater > Lake > Hypolimnion/Profundal zone | place: USA: Wisconsin...
GCGCTCGCGCTCCAAAGCGCTCATCGCAAAAAGCCCCTCCGACATCAAATACCCCCCCTTTACAAAAACCACAAAGGGGACATTCTCACGTTGCTAAAAAGGGGACATTCTCACGTTGCGCTAACACCGATCAAATAATTTAAAACGCAATTTTATCTGATTAAAAGGTAACGATAGACATCTAAAGTGGCCTGCGTCATCGTCTCAAGCGAGAATTGCTTCTCAACATGCGCTCTTGCGCGATCGGCAAGTGATTCTCTTGCGGAGGCACCAAGTGTCAGTGCTTCATACAAAGCATCGGCTAAAGCTGAAGCATCAGCAGGTGGTACATGCCATCCTGTGCGTTGCGAAGGAGGCTTTACCAATACCGTTTCTTGCACCGCACCAAGTTCGGTTACAACAACGGGCGTACCCATAGCTTGCGCCTCAACAGCCGAGCGACCAAAGGCTTCGGGCTCTGTTGAAGGAACAGCAACTGCTGATGCAGCTAAAAAGGCGGCCGGCATATCCGAACAATGGCCAACAAGATGGACGTGATGGGTGAGATGTCGTTCAATAATTAAGGTTTCTAGCTCGCTGACATAATGATTGCGACTTTGTGAATCGCCTGCGAGGATGGTGACGATATCGTCGAGGCCTCGTTCGCGTAGTAAAGCTGTGGCCTCGATTAAATATTTCTGACCTTTCCATCCGGTGAGGCGGGCAGCGAGTAAAAGAATACGTTTGTCTGGCGCTACTTTCCAAGCTTTGCGTAGAGCCTGAACGCGGGACTGATCGACGGTTGTTGTTGAGAATTGCCGCATATCGGTGCCGCGATGGATGACTCGGATCGCGTCTGAAGCAAAGGGATGCATCTGGCGAATAAGGTCGGCGGTGTAATGCGAGTTTGCAATAACAACATCGCCACGTGCCATGACAGAATTATATAATACTTTCATTGCAGATGTGCCGGAATAGCTGCCGTGATAAGTGGTGACGAAGGGCGTTTTGGTGCGGTTTGCCGCCAATAAGCTTGTCCAAGCCGGGGCACGTGAGCGAGCATGCAGGAGGTCAACACTCTCTTGGCGCATTATTTTTTCAAGACGAGTGATATTGGCAAGAATGCTAAGCGGATTTTTTGTGGCCGCTGGAAATGGAATCCATATCCCGCCTTTGGCTTGCAGTTCTGGGATCAGGCGACCACCTTCGGTAGCGACCAAGGCACGGACACCTGCTTGCACCAGAGCGTGAGCAATATCAACAGTAGTGCGCTCCGCCCCACCAGTATCAAGATGCGGGATGATCTGCAAAATCGTGCGACCGGATAAAGGACGGTCATCCTCTGACGTGTAAAAAGCTCGGTTCATAACCGAGCTTTTTATTGGGTTGGGTTGGAATTGGCAATTTTGCTAATCCCATTAATGTAAACTAACCGTTTCCAGATCATGTTCCCACGCATTGGCCATAGCGGCATCTTTTGAATCGGTGATCAGGATCGGCGAGCCATCGGCGGCGAGTAGCATAAACAGGTTGAGGCCCGAGGCCATGGCAGGCGCTCCTGGAAACAAGGTGCCGATTTCATCGGATTTGATGGATTTTAAATAGGCCACTTTACCGCCACCTAAGGCTGCAAGTTCCTGGGGTGTAAATTCAATCGTGGTTTCGTTCGTCTTGGTCATATGGTTCATATCACCCTCCTTGAGCGGTGTATTTTTTAAGTTACTCACGTTCTAAAATCGCTATTTTACGAATGATGCGGTCGGGTTCAGGTCTGGCGAGGTCGACGGATAGGAGGCCGTTTGAGAGATCGGCACCGAGCACTTCCATACCATCGACCAAGAGAAAACTGCGCTGGAATTGGCGTGCCGCGATACCGCGATGCAGATAGACGCGGGTTTTATCGTCCGTCTGGCGTCCGCGAAGGATAAGCTGCTTTTCCTCCACCGTCACCTCTAACTGATCGCGGGTAAAGCCTGCGACGGCCAGCGTGATGCGAAGGCGTTCCGGCTGGGCTTCATCGGGGGCAAGCCGCTCGATATTATAGGGCGGATATCCGTCCGACGCCGTTTTGGCGACCCGTTCCAAAGCCCGTTCAAACTCATCAAACCCGAGCAGAAACGGGGAAGTCAGCGACGTCATGCGTGTCATAGCGAAGCCCTTACTTTGGCACTTCGTGCGGTATTACTAAGGAAAAGAAGCCCGCTTATGCAGCACTCCATGGCCTTACAGCCACGAATGAAATATGGTCATGCTTTGAGCCAAGCGCAAGATGGGATGGAAGAGGCCAAGTAGATGGGGCAACAGATTGATATTCTCGCCATAGGCGAGCCGATGGTGGAATTTAACGAAAATCGGACGGGTACGGAAACCGTCTATCGGCTTGGACATGGAGGCGATACGTCGAACACCATTATTGCGGCGGCCCGGCAGGGCGCTCGAACCGCCTATTTTACCCATATGGGGGATGACGCCTTCGGCCATCAATTCATTGATCTGTGGGACAAAGAGGGCGTGGCGCGTGACCATGTGGTGCTGCGCTCTGACGCGCGGACGGGGATTTATTTTGTAACCCATGGCGTGGATGGCCATGCCTTTAGCTATTATCGCGCCGGATCGGCGGCGAGTTTGGTGACGCCAAAGGATATACCCGAGGGCCTCGTTGAATCCGCACATGTGCTGCATGTCTCCGGCATCAGCCAAGCAATTTCAAATACCGCGTGCGATATGGTGTTTGAGGCGATTGGGCGGGCCAAGCGGGCGGGCCGCACGGTGAGTTATGATACCAATCTTCGCCTGCGTTTGTGGCCGCTTGAACGCGCGCGCGCCGTGATCCATTCAGCCGTTGCGATGAGCGATATTGCGCTGCCGGGGCTGGATGATGCCGAGCAGCTCACGGGATTAAAGAGTCCCGAGGCGATTTGTGATTTTTATCTGGGGCTTGGCGTTAAGATTGTCGCCCTCACGCTTGGCAAACACGGCACGATGGTGGCGGTGAAGGGCGAGCGACGGTTGATCCCCGCGCAGGTCGTGAATGCGATTGATGCGACGGGGGCGGGGGATACGTTTGACGGCGCGTTTTTGGCCGAATGGTTGCGGGTGGGGGATCCGTTTACGGCTGCGACTTATGCGAATGCGGCTGCCGCATTATCGACACAAGGCTATGGTGCAGTTGCTCCTATTCCAACGCGCGATATGGTTGAGGCTTTTATAAAGGGCTGAACTGGGAATTGAGCGTTGGCGTATGTAACAAAACTCGCGGTGTGAACGAAGAGTGTATGAAGCCCGTCGTCCCTAACCCTTTGGAGTGTCATCATGCCCCGTTATCTATTTCCGACGCCTAAAGGTTCTGAGATTACACCACGCGAGGTTTATCTTGATCGGCGGCGTTTTATAGCCGGGGCCACGACGTTAGGATCTCTTTTGGCTTTTGGCGGCTCGGCTGAGGCCGCGGCATCCGCTACTGAGCCTTTGAAATTCAGCAAAGGCACGGCCCCAACACCCTCCGATAAACCGACGGCACGGGAATTAGCGACGACCTACAATAATTATTACGAGTTTGGCACGTCAAAAGCCGATCCGGCGCGTAACGCTTCAACGCTTAAAGTGAAGCCTTGGACGGTTGAGATTGGCGGCGAAGTTGCAAAGCCCCGCACCATCGGCATCGAAGATCTGCTTGCCATGGAGCTCGAAGAACGCGTTTACCGGATGCGCTGTGTTGAGGCTTGGTCCATGGTGATCCCGTGGGTTGGGATGTCGTTTTCGAAACTGGCAACGCTTGTTGAGCCAACCTCAAAAGCCAAATATGTAAAATTTACGAGTGTGGCGCGGCCCGAAGAAATGCCCGGTGTGCGCACACGTGTTCTCGATTGGCCTTATACGGAAGGCTTGCGGATCGATGAGGCGATGCATCCGCTGACATTTCTTACCCTTGGCATGTATGGCGAGACGCTGCCCAATCAGAACGGCGCGCCTGTGCGCATTGTAACCCCTTGGAAATACGGATTTAAAAATGCCAAATCGATTGTCCGGATCGATTTTGTGTCCGAGCAACCGCGCACGGCGTGGATGACGGCGGGGGCGAATGAATATGGTTTTTATGCCAATGTTAACCCTGAAGTGGATCATCCGCGCTGGAGCCAAAAACGGGAGCGTTTATTGCCCGCGTTTTTTGCGAGCCGTGAGACGGAAAAATTCAATGGCTATGGCGCCGAGGTCGCATCGCTTTATGCGGGTATGGATCTAGCGGCCAATTTTTAAAAAAAGATTGGTACGCTCATGGCTTATGCTTTGCCAAAATCCTGGATTGCGCCGTTAAAAGCGATTGTGTTTACGCTTTCGCTCGTACCTTTAGCGCGGATTATCTATGCAATTGTGCTTGATCCCTTAAGCCTTGGGGCCAATCCGGCTGAAACGATTTTGCATAGGTCGGGCGATTGGGTGATTTATTTTCTACTGATCACACTGGCGATTACGCCTTTGCGCAAGCTGACGGGCTGGAATGATCTGATTAAATTTCGCCGCATGATGGGGCTTTACGCCTTCTTTTATGCGTCGGTGCATCTGCTCTCTTATATCGGGTTTGATCGCTTGTTTGACTTGAGCGATATGGCAAAAGAGATCGTTAAACGTCCCTTTATTCTCGTTGGATTTGCGGCCTTTGTGTTGTTAATTCCGCTAGCGGTCACCTCAACGCGGGGCTGGGTCTTGCGGCTTGGCGGGGCGCGGTGGTCGACGCTTCATAAAGCGGTTTACCCCATCGCAGTGCTTGGCATTGTGCATTATTGGTGGCTGGTGAAGCGCGATATTACATGGCCTTTGGTATTTGCGCTTGTTCTTGGCGTCCTTCTCGCTTATCGCGGGTTTAAACGCGGTGGAAAAAAGAGTCGTGCCGCGGCCTCTTAAGCGCGGAGTGGATCGTGAACCTGTCTCAACATCGTTTCCAAGGAAAATTTGCGCTTGTAACGGGTGGCTCGCGCGGGATCGGCCGGGCGGTTGCCGAACGTTTTGCGGCGGAAGGCGGAACGGTAGCGATTAATCATTATAAGGATTCCGCTGAGGCTGCGGAGACCCTAAAGAGCTTGAACCGGATCAGCGATGCCGAAGGGCATGGCAAAAAAGCACATCGCGATGCACCCGCGGATGTAGCGCAGCTTTCCGATGTTAAAGCGATGATCGAGGGTCTCGTGGAAGCGTGGGGCAGGCTCGATATTTTGATCAACAATGCGGGCGTACAGGCCGAGACGCCCGGGGATGGATTTGATGCGGCGACTTTTGAGCGCATTATCGCGGTGAACATTATGGGCCAAGCCTATTGCGCCGAACACGCGATTGCGCATTTTTTAACGCGGTCAGGCGGCGGCGTGGTGGTAAATACAACAAGCGTGCACGAGATTATTCCGAAGCCCGGTTTTCTGGCCTATTCGGTGAGCAAAGGCGGCATGGGTAATCTCACGCGCACCCTCGCACTCGAATTTGCGGATCGGGGTATTCGGGTGAATGCGGTTGGCCCCGGGGCTGTGCTAACCACGATGAATGATGCCTGGCGCAATGATCCTAAAGCCAAACAAGGCGTTGAAAGCCATATTCCGATGGGGCGCGCGGCGGAGCCTGAGGAAATGGCCAGGGTCTTTGCGTTTTTGGCTTCCGATGATGCGTCATATATGACGGGACAGACCTTGTTCGCCTGTGGCGGATTAACGCTTTATGGCGAATTTAAGCAGAATTGGTCGAGCTAATCCTTATTGACAGAGCCGCTTTTGCCTGAAAACTGGCGCTTGAGCGATAGGTGTCATGATGCCGTCAAGGTTTTCTGGCCCTAGTCACAAGACTTTGATTCGCTCCTTGGGAGACTAAATTTGTCTGATATCGCCTTGCGCAAGGTTCGCACGCTGTTCTTGTCTGATGTTCATTTGGGAACAAAAGGGTGCCAAGCCGATTTACTGCTCGATTTTCTCAAACATGTTGAAGCGGAAACCATCTATCTCGTCGGTGATATCATCGATGGCTGGCGCTTAAAAGCATCCTGGTATTGGCCGCAGGCGCATAATGACGTGGTGCAGAAATTGTTACGCAAAGTGCGCCGTGGCACCAAGATGATTTATATCCCCGGAAACCATGATGAGTTTTTACGCGATTATGTCGGACATCAATTTGGCGGTGTCGATATTGTCGAAGAAGCGATTTTCGAAACCGCCGATGGCAAACGTATCCTTGTGTTGCACGGCGATAAATTCGATGTCGTGGTACGCAATGTGAAATGGCTCGCGCATTTGGGCGATTGGGCTTATGATATTGCCATTGGATTGAACATCACCATTGGCTGGTTCCGGCGTCGTTTGGGCCTGCCTTATTGGTCCTTTTCCGGCTGGAGCAAACAGAAGGTCAAACGGGCGGTGAATTTTATTGGGGCGTTTGAAAAAGCGGTCGTCAATGATGCCAGAAAATCGGATGTTCACGGCGTAATTTGCGGCCACATCCACGCGCCCGCGATGCGCACAATGGGCGAGTGCCTGTATATGAATACGGGAGATTGGGTTGATAGCTGCACGGCGCTGGTGGAAGATCAAAATGGGGCGTTTGAAATCATCCGCTGGACCTCGGTGATGGCGAAAGCTGCGGTTGAGGCGACGGATGATGCGCCGGTCAGGCAGGCGGCTTAATGCGCATTCTCGTCGTCACCGATGCGTGGCGGCCGCAGGTCAATGGCGTTGTCCGCTCGCTTGAACAGCTTGAGGCCGAAGCGCGCCGTAGGGGCGATCATATTATCTTTTTAACGCCTAACCAGTTTAAAACGCTGCCTATGCCGGGATATCGCGAGATCAGGCTCTCGCTGGCACGGCCCCGTGTGATGGCCCGTTTGATTGAAGCCGCTAAAGCCGATGCGATCCATATCGCAACCGAAGGTCCGCTGGGATTGATGGCACGCAGGTATTGCAAAACGCGCAAAATCCCCTTCACGACCTGCTACCACACCCGCTATCCGCAATATCTGCGCGCCCGTCTACCCGTGCCGGAACGCGTGACCTATTCGCTGCTTCGTCGCTTCCACAATGGCGGCGATGGCGTGATGGTGGCGACCGAAGCATTGGCGAGCGAACTCCGCGCGGTGGGGTTTGATAATCTCATGATCTGGTCGCGCGGGGTGGATATGGAACTCTATCGCCCACGCGATAAGAAGGTACTGGATGGTGAGCGGCCGATTTTTCTGTGCGTTGCGCGGTTGGCGGTTGAGAAAAATCTGGATGCGTTTTTAAAGCTCGATTTGCCGGGTACCAAAGTGATGGTGGGCGATGGCCCTGATCGCGGGCGGCTTGAAGCCGCCTATCCCGAGGCACGGTTTTTGGGCGCAAAATTTGGCGAGGAACTGGCCGCGATTTATGCCTCTGCCGATGTGTTTGTGTTTCCCAGCCGGACGGAGACCTTCGGGCTTGTGTTGTTAGAGGCGTTGGCTTCCGGCCTACCGGTCGCGTCTTTTCCGGGTGAGGGACTGTTGGCGGATATCGAATTGGCGGGCGTTGGTATTTTAAACGAGGATTTGTCGCTCGCCGCCCGCTCAGCCATGGTACTATCGCGTGAACAATGCCGCGCTTTCGCAGCGCGCTATTCCTTCGAACGCTCGACGACGCAATTTATTGAGAATGTACGCAGCTCCTTAGGGTAAGCGAAAGTTAAAGCGCTTCCGTCTCTTCAATTTCAATCCCGAAACCCGCCAGCCCCACAAAGGAGCGCGAGCTGGAGGTGAGGTTGACAATCGAGGCGACGCCCAGATCTTTTAAAATCTGTGCGCCAAGGCCGATTTCGCGCCATTGTTGCTGGCGGGTGGCGTCCGAGCCTTGGTCCTCGTTTAAGGCCTGCACGGGAACGCCCGCCGTTCCATCCCGCAAATAGACGAGAACACCGCGTCCTTTGATGGCGAATTTTTGAAGCGCCGAGGAGATGCTCTCGCCGCCGCCGAAAATATCGGCCAGCACATTGGCGCGGTGCAGGCGGGTGGGCAAGGCCTTTCCATCGCCTATTTTACCATGGACGAAGGCAAAATGGTGAACGGGATCGAACGGGGTGACAAAGGCATAGCCGGTGAGTTCGCCGATTTCGGTTTTCACGGGGAAGGTGGCGACCCGTTCAACAAGCTTTTCCCGTGATTGGCGGTAAGCGATCAGGTCAGCTACCGAAATCCGCTTGATCTTGTGTTTCTCGCCAAACGCTAAGATTTGTTCGCCCCGCATCACTGTGCCGTCATCATTGGCAAGTTCGCAAATGACGCCGACGGGCGGCAGGCCTGCAAGCTTGCATAAATCAACGGCGGCTTCGGTATGGCCGGAGCGCATCAGCACACCGCCGTCTTTGGCGATCAGCGGAAACACATGGCCGGGACGCACAAAATCATTTGCGCCCATATTGCCATTGGCCAACGCGCGGACCGTGTTGGAGCGCTGCTCGGCGGAAATGCCGGTGGTAAGGCCGTGTTTGACATCCACCGTAACCGTAAACGCCGTTCCGAGCGGAGCGTCGTTGGAGGCCACCATCGGGTTCAAATGCAACCGTCTGGCTTCTGCGGAAGTAAGTGGCGCACACACAATGCCGCAGGTGTTGCGGATGATGAAGGCCATCTTTTCCGGCGTGCAATGCGAGGCGGCGATGATGAGATCGCCCTCGTTTTCACGGTCATCATCATCAGTAACGATCACAAGTTCGCCCTTGGCGAAAGCCTCGATGGCTTCAGAGACGGAATGGTGCATAACGCTTCTTTCTAAGCTTGTCGGTGTAACGGAGAGGAAATCATTGGGGGTAACAACGCCTTTGGTCTCGCGCGAGATCAGTTCGGCCGTATCGCGCGACAGCCAGGCGTCGTCCTGATTACAAAGCTGAGTGATCGTGCCGGGCGACACACCAATGCGACGCGCAAAATCAACACGGCTGACAGCATGGGTTTTGAGCCACTCGGCAAGTTTCATAAAACATGTTTAGCGCGAATGAAGTTCAACGCCAATGAAATTCGGGTTGCAGAGATGCAAAATTTAGTTTGGCTGAAATATGAGCTTTGTCGGGTGGCGAGATAGGCAATAATATGGACCACGAGCCTCTTTAGGCATCGCATTCTTGCGCTGGCCAAGAGCCGCGCGGTCCGGTTTTGAAAAGGCCTTACGCCATTGGCTCATAATTTTGGGCGAATGTCGTGTCTTTCTCTTGGATCTTGATTTTTGGAAGGATATTGGCAGCGCGTTTGATTTTTTCTTTGGGCGCGAGCACTTCCGCCTCGCCCGATAGGACGGTTTCTGCGGCTTGATTGATGCAAACGCAATTGAGCAGAACCCGGCCTTTTTCATGGTCAATCGAGGTGATTTCCACCCGCGCCGTAACGTGATCGCCAAGCTTGATGGGCTTACGGAAGCGCAAGGACTGGCCGAGATAGATCGTACCCGGCCCCGGCAATTTGGTGCCAAGGACCGCTGAAATCAACGCCCCGCTCCACATGCCGTGGGCGATGACGGAGTGAAACAAGGTCGTTTCCGCATAGGCTTCATCAAGATGCGCGGGGTTGATATCACCCGACACGGCGGCAAACAGCTCGATATCGGCGCGCTGGAGATAGCGGCTCAACTCGGCAGATTGACCAATTTCCAATTCAGACAGCACACGGTTTTCAATCACCTCATGATGGGTGTTAGATTGGGTCATGATTTGGCCTTTTCTATAAGTCTCAACGGGTTACGGGACTAAAACATAGCTGCCCGGCGCGTCTTCTTGTGCCGGGAACCCCGCTTTCGCGTTTCCTTGAGGCGGTGTTGGTCCCGCCTGTCCCGAATGTTGCGCCAACCAAGCGGTGAGCGTCGGCCACCAGGAGCCATCTTGCGGCTTCACGCTTTCAAACCATGTATCAGCGTCGATAAACGGCGCATCATGGCGATGCGTAGCAACCCGATAGCGGCGATGGGGGTGGCCGGGCTCCGACAAGATACCCGCATTATGCCCACCATTGGTGAGAATGAAGGTGGTCTCCGATTCCGTCAATTGATGAATTTTGAACACGGATTTCCAAGGGGCCACATGATCGCTCTCGGTGCCGACGGCGAGAACGGGCAAATGCAGATCGGTGAGCGAAATTTTGCGCCCTCCCACCCGATAGCGGCCATAGGCCAGCTTATTGTCGAGATAAAAATCGCGTAAGTAGTCGGCGTGCATCCGTGCAGGCATCCGCGTCGCATCGGCGTTCCATGCCATGAGGTCGTTGGGTGTGGGGGTTTCGCCCAAATAAAACTCATGAATCATGCGCGACCATACGAGATCGTTGGAGCGCAACATCGTGAAAGCGCCGAGCATTTGTTTACCGTCGAGATAGCCTTGCTCCTGCATCATATCTTCGAGCAAGGTGACTTGCGCCTCCGAGATGAAGAGCTTTAATTCGCCCGCTTCGGAAAAGTCGGTTTGGGCGGCAAGCAGGCTCAGCGTCTGAAGCCGATCAACGCCATCGCGCGCCATTCGGGCTGCCGCGATGGAAAGCAGCGTACCGCCCAGGCAATAGCCGATGGCGTGGGTTTTTTTCGTGGCCGTAATCGCTTCAATCGCATTGAGTGCCGCATCGGGGCCTTGGGTAAGGTAATCCTCCATCGTCAGATCGCGGTCTTCCGAGGTGGGATTGCGCCAGGAGACCATGAATACGGTAAACCCTTGCGCCAGCAGATAGCGCACAAAGGAATTACGCGGCGATAGATCAAGAATATAATATTTCATGATCCACGCCGGCACGATCAGAACAGGTTCGGGGTGCACCGTCTCTGTTGTCGGCGTATATTGAATAAGCTCCATCAGATGCGTGCGCGCGACGACTTTTCCCGGTGTGGTGGCGAGATGTTCGCCAAGGGTGAGGGCCTCCGGCAAGGGGCCATGGCCTTGCGCGTGATCGACCCATTCATCGACCGCATTTTCCGTGCCTTGAACCCAGTTTGCACCGTGAGTCTCAAGCGATTTGGTGAGAATATCCGGGTTAAGCGCCGGGAAATTCGAGGGCGAGAAGATATCGAGCATCTGCCGTGTGGCAAAACTCAACGCGTCCTCGTGCTCTTTCGACACGCCGCGCACGCCTTGGATGGCACGCAACCACCATTGTTCGTGTGCTAAGAATGCATTGCGATAGACGTTAAACGGATAAGCGTTCCACCCCTCCGATTGAAAGCGGGCGTCACGGATCGAGGCATCGCCACTGCCTAACCGATTCATGTCGTTTAACAGTTTCATGCTCGCGTTCGCCGCCTCCTCAGTGAGCAGAGATTGTTTTCCGGGCGAGGTCGCCAGATGCATCGCCCAATCCATCGCCGCTAAGGCAATCGTCGATGGTGCAAGGCCGAGCGTCATTTTGGCGATGGCTGCGCGAGAGGATTGATCCAGCCGATCAGCCCATTGTTTTTTATCGAAGGGTTGGGTCTGTTCATTCATGGCGTCAAACCTTCCAAAAAGGGGTATCAAACGAGAATGTTTTCTAGTTAGAACGGATTTTTTCAAGCAACAATCGAGTAGCCCCCATCGATTACATGCACACCACCCGTTAAATTGCGCGCTTCTTTCGATGCTAAAAAGGCCGCGACCGCGCCGACATCATCAATCGTTGAAAGATGATGCGAGGGCGCTGCGGCAACGGCCTGAGCCATCAATTCATCAAAATGATCAATGCCGGATGATGCACGTGTGGCGAGCGGTCCCGGAGAAAGCGCGTGGACCCGAATGGCTTTTTCGCCAAGCTCGGCCGCCGCATAGCGTACCGCACTTTCCAGCGCTGCCTTCACCGGCCCCATCATATTATAATGTTTCACCACATGCGAAGAGCCGAAATAGGAAACGGTGAGGCAGGTGCCGCCCTCGCTCATCAAGGGTTCGGCCAAATGGATCATGCGGAGGAAGGAATGAACCGATACATCCATCGCCAGCGCAAAACCCATCGCGGAGGTGTCGATCACACGACCATGCAGATCGTCTTTTGGGGCAAAAGCGATGGAATGCAACAGCGTATCCAACCGCCCCCATTGCGCTGCAATTTGCGCGAAAAATGCCTCGGTTTCACCGGGCTTTGTGACATCCAGCGGCCCCATGATCTCGGCATCCAACGCCTCGGCGAGCGGGCGTACATAAGGCTCGGCCTTCGCATTAAGCCATGTCACCGCAAGATCAGCCCCCTGCGCCCGAAACGCCTTGGCGCAACCATAGGCAATCGAATGCTCGTTCGCGATACCGACCACGAGGATTTTTTGGTTTTTTAAATCAAACATCATAAAGACCTTTGCTCCTCAATGAGGCGTAGATAAGGCCAAAATCGCGATCAAGCTCGACTTTAGGTCGACAGAACAAGATGATAGCGCTTAACGCACCCTTATGACAGAGCGATGATGCGTGGGCTTAGACTTAATGCCTATCGGCTTTATGTGATGAGAAAAGCCGCCCGGACCGCGAGCCTCCCGGCTCGCCTCTTCACAAGGGTGCGGGCCGGGAGGCCCGCGGTCCAAGTACATGCCTTCATGCCCTCCGGCGACCCATGCCATATGCGATGCTTGCTGCCTCCGTATGGCTGTCCCAGAGCAATTCGACGAGTGTATCGATGCCTTGCTTTTCTTCCGCCGTGAGCTTGGCTTTTCTGGCGCGTTGGCGTGCTCTTGCAAGGGTCAGGGTTTGTCGAAGCGTTGCATGGGTTTGGGCTATCGCTTCGGTTAAGGTGGATTCGGGCTTTGATCTCGACATTGGGTTTTCTCCAGCGGAAACGTAAAACGGCACCAAAGCGGATGCTTTGGTGCCGGGGTGCTCAAAAAACCACAAAAGCATGGCCGCGACGCTTTTAGCCTTGCAGCCTGGACATGACGCCGCCACCCCGACGCGGGAAACGTCTGGTGGCAGTTTGATGACGGCAGATGCACTGCCGGCTTTTGTGAGGTTTTTGAGGCCCCGAACCATGCTCTCGCACGATCTGATATGAAGCTAAACGGGAAAGCAGAAAAACTCAACTCTTGGGGGTAGCCTGTTGGGGGGTGCTTCGACACGCGATGCTTTTGCATCGCGGCTCAGCATGAGGGGTTTATTTTGGGACCACGAGCCTCCTCTCCCTCATCCTGAGCCACGACGCGAAGCGGCGTGAGTCGAAGGGCGGTTGCCGTGCTTCGACACGCGATGCTTTGCATCGCGGCTCAGCATGAGGGGTTATTTTGGGGCCGCGAGCCTCCCCTCCCTCATCCTGAGCCACGACGCGAAGCGGCGTGAGTCGAAGGGCGGTTGCCGTGCTTCGACACGCGATGCTTTGCATCGCGGCTCAGCATGAGGGGGTTATTTTAGGACCGCGAGCCTCCTCTCCCTCATCCTGAGCAGCCGCGAAGCGGTGTGTCGAAGGGCGGTTGATCATATAAATACCGTGGTTCGATAAGCTCACCACTCGGCTTTCGTCTTTTACGCGGCCTGATCTTCCACTTCGACATAATCGGCTTGACTTGACGGGAGTGGGGGCGTTTCGCCGCTGGCGCGGATCCCTTCCAAATGAAACGCAATGGCCTCTGTGATGGCCTGTTTTACTTCGGCAAGCGTATCGCCGACAGAGACGCAACCCGGCAAATCCGGCACATAGGCTGAATAATTGCGTTCTCCTGCTTCGATCACAACCGCATAGCGCATAGGTTACTCCGATAATCCGGCCTGTTTCAAAATGCTCTTTAGCGTGCCTGGTTGCAAGTCCGCGCTTAATTTTCCCGGCACTGTGACTTTTCCCCGCTTCGAGCCATGAGAATATTGGCGATGACTGCCTCTGGTCGCGACCAAAACCCATCCATCCTTTTCCAAACGGCTAATAATATCTTTAACGCGCGTTGGCATGGCGTCGATCAATCATGGGCTTAAGTAAGGAACCCTTTTTCACCCCACCTGCCCCCGATGCCGTAAAAAGTGATCCGCTAACACACAGGCCATCATCGCTTCACCCACAGGCACTGCGCGGATACCCACACAGGGGTCATGGCGGCCTTTGGTCAATATATCCGTCTCATGGCCTGTTTTATCAATCGTCTGGCGCGGGGTGAGGATGGAAGAAGTCGGCTTCACCGCAAAGCGCGCCACGATGGGCTGGCCGGTTGAGATGCCGCCCAAAATGCCGCCTGCGTGGTTGGCTAAAAAGAGCGGTTTTCCGTCTGGCCCGATCCGCATCTCATCGGCGTTTTCTTCGCCGGACAATGCCGCCACTGCCATGCCATCGCCGATTTCGACGCCTTTGACCGCGTTGATACCCATAAAGGCCGAGGCTAAATCCGCGTCCAACTTACCATAAATCGGCGCGCCCCAGCCTGCGGGGACGTGTTCGGCGACAATTTCGATGACGGCACCAACCGATGAGCCGGATTTGCGGATGCCGTCGAGATAGTCCTCGTAGAATTTGGCCATCTCCGCGTCGGGGCAGAAAAACGGGTTGTTGTGGACGTGCTCCCAATCCCAACGCGAACGATCCACTTGATGCGGCCCCATTTGCACGAGCGCGCCGCGAATGAGCACATTCGGGATGATTTTACGCGCAATAGCTCCAGCGGCTACACGGGCTGCAGTTTCACGCGCCGACGAGCGGCCACCGCCGCGATAATCGCGGATGCCATATTTGGCGTCATAGGTGAAATCGGCATGGCCCGGACGATAGGCGTCGCGGATATCGCCGTAATCTTTTGAGCGCTGATCGGTGTTTTCGATCAAGAGCGCAATAGGGGTGCCGGTAGTGACCTGCTCTGGTGTGCGGTCATCGGAGAAAACGCCGGAGAGAATTTTGACCTGATCCGGCTCGCGGCGCTGCGTGGTGAAGCGCGATTGGCCGGGTTTGCGGCGATCAAGCTCGATCTGGATATCGGCTTCGGTCAGCGGGATCAGCGGCGGGCAGCCATCGACCACGCAGCCAATCGCAACCCCGTGGCTCTCGCCAAAGGTGGTGACGCGGAAGAGATGACCGAAACTGTTATACGACATGGGAGGACCGCCTTAAGATAACGCGTTTCTTTTAGAAGCGCCAAGGCTACGGGTCAAATCGGGCAGGCATCAATGCCATGTGAAGCGGCTATTCTCGAACACCAGAACGCGGCCTTGATGAATTTCGTGACGCGGCGCTTCGTGCGGCGGCACATCGGCGATGAGGGTCATCAGCGCGCGGGCAACGCCGCCATGGGAAACCACGACCGTTTCCTTGGTTATGCTTTCGAGCCATGGCCGTAAACGGTCCACCAACATGGCGTAGCTTTCGCCGTTTGGCGGCAAATAATCCCATTTGTCGGCATCCCTCGCCCGTTCCGCATCCGGAAATTTGCCGCGCAACTCGGCCCAGGTATGGCCTTCCCACAGGCCGAAGGTGATTTCCTTCAAACGCTGATCGATCTCGTAGGATTTTGGCTCAAGGCCAAGGGCTGAGCGAACAATTTCGGCGGTTTCGCGGGTCCGGCCCAAAGGCGAGACGACCCAGCGCGATTGCGCCGGATCATCGAGCAGTTTGATCAGCCTGCGGGCAACATCCTCGGATTGATAGCGACCCAGCGCATTGAGTGGAATATCGGTCTGGCCCTGAAGGCGGCCCTCCACATTCCAATCCGTCTCGCCATGCCTGACGAACAGCACGCGAGGGAGCAAGGCCATCTTATCAGCCCTTGTCGAGCGTAATATCGGGGGCTTCGGGGTTTTTCATGCCGACGACGTGATAGCCCGCATCGACATGCTGGATTTCACCCGTCACACCACGGCCCATATCGGAAAGCAGGAAGGTGGCGGCGTCACCCACTTCCTCAATCGTCACCGTGCGGCGAAGCGGCGAATTAAGCTCGTTCCACTTCAGAATATAGCGGAAATCGCCGATACCGGAGGCGGCCAGCGTCTTGATCGGGCCTGCCGAAATGGCGTTGACGCGGATATTGCTCGGGCCGAGATCGGCGGCGAGATAACGTACCGAGGCTTCCAGAGCGGCTTTGGCGACGCCCATGACATTATAATGCGGCATCCATTTTTCGGCGCCGTAATAAGTCAGCGTCAGCATCGAGCCGCCATCCTTCATCAGCTTTTCGGCGCGTTGCGCGACAGCGGTGAAGGAGTAGCAGGATATCAGCAGGGATTTGGTGAAATTGGCTTCCGACGTTTCAAGGTAGCGGCCCGTCAACTCGTCTTTGTCTGAAAACGCGATGCAATGGACGAGAAAATCGATCTTGCCCCACGCCTTCTCGACTTCGGCAAACACGGCGTCGATGGAGGCGGAATCGGTGACATCGCAATGGCCGACGACCAAGCCACCAAGCTCGGTTGCCAGCGGGCGAACCCGCTTTTCCAAAGCGTCACCCTGATAGGTGAAAGCGAGTTCGGCCCCATGGTCACGGGCGGATTTGGCAATGCCCCACGCAATCGATTTGTTGTTGGCCAGCCCCATAATGAGGCCGCGTTTGCCCTTCAGGATCGAGGAGGTCGTATGCGTTTCAGAGGTCATTGCTTGATATTTCTAGCGTTAGGACGGGACGAAACCGTTGTTAATCAGGTCTACTCCTTAGCCCAAGGCTCGGACCATAGGAAGCTGCAACAAATTTTACTTATCTCAAATCATGTCAATTGTGTTGACGAAATGTGACAAAGAATGATGTTTTTTGAGTTTTTAGTGGTTCCAAAGGCGCTGGGGCGGCAAAAAGAGGCGGATTGTATCGCCGGAGGTAATTTTTCCCTCCCGCTCAACCCATGCGACAAGGCCGCGTTTGTGCTGCGCCATTTTTGGGAAAGCCAAGCCATGACCGGGGTGGTGCCTCTCAATGACGTCGGCGGGATAACGGCAGGGTTCGTTTTCAAGGTCGATGATCAAAGTGGCGCCAGAGGAAAACATCATGCGGGTGGAGGGCGGCAAAAGCGTGAGATCCGGAATACCGGAGACAAGCAGATTGGCCCCGATCCATTCGGGTGGCAAAGCGGGAATATCCAGTTTTTCAGCGATTTCCGCCATTTCTTCAACGGATACGAGGGAAACTTGGCGTCGATTTCTAAGCGTTACGCCGCGCGGATATTGCTTCAGCGTCCGCGCATCCGACAGCATGGTCGGCCCCGAATGGCAATCACCTGTAATGCCGTCAAAGGTGAGGGTTAGAGAATCGGTTGGTAATTTTTCAAGCCCCGTCGCGCGATCCGGGTTCAGCAAACACGCCTCGACGCGACCAATGATGCTGATTTCTTTGACGTAGGCCATTTGAGGCTCCTTTGGGATAGGGGAGCCGATTTAGGCAGAGGTTGATGATTCGCGTAAGCTTCAGGCTTGATGGGAACGCCGATCCCGCCAACGCCTCATCAATGCGTCGAGTTCCAAATCTGGTGTCTTTGGAATGGTTATTTCAAGCGTTGCGAAGAGATCCCCCATGCCATCGGCAAGTGGCAAGCCTTTGCCTTTCAACCGCAAGGTTTGACCGCTGGAACTATAGGGCGGGATGGAAATCTCCACCGTGCCATCAAGCGTTGGCACCCTAACGGTGCCGCCTAAAACCGCATCTTCAAGCGGGATTGGCAGGCGCGTGCGGAGATTTTTACCCTCAATGGTGAAGCGTGGGTCTTGTTTGATGCGAATTGTGATCAAAGCATCGCCCGGGACGCCGCCCTCCGCGCTCGGATGGCCCTGCTTTTTTAAGCGGATCACTCGGCCGTCTGTGACGCCTTGCGGAATAGAGACATCCAAAGTGCGCCCATTCGGCATGGCGATGCGGGTGGTGGTTCCTTTTATCGCGTCTGTAAGGCTGATCGTTGCCACAACGTTTAAATCAGCGCCCGGTGGAGGGGTACGCCGTCGCGCCGTGCGAACATCAGCGCCACCCATTCCGCCGCGGAAAAATTCGGCAAAAATATCAGATGCGTCAAAACTGCCCCCAAAGGGTCCGCCGCCCACACCAGGACGCGCGCCACCAAAGCCTGCACCACCAAAGCCTGCGCCGCCGCCCGGAAAGCCTTGAAAGCGGGGCTTACCTTCCGCATCGATTTCGCCCGCATCAAATTGCTTGCGCTTTTTAGCATCGCCCAAGATTTCATAAGCGGAATTGAGCTCGGCAAATTTATCTTTCGCCTTCGGGTCCGACGTGTTCCGATCAGGATGAAGGACCTTCGCCTGACGGCGGAAGGCCTTCTTAATATCCTCTTCGCTTGATGATTTTGACACACCGAGCACGGTATAAGGGTCGCGCATTCCAATATATCCTGAAATATTTGGCTTGGATCGGGGCCGCCGATCTTTTGATAACATCCGAATGTAAGGATGCTATAGCTTGGACGCAACCTCGGGGTTACACGTTTTTAGCCTTGTTTGACCTGTCGCTTGATGTCGGAGATTTTCCATTCGCTCGCGCCGCTACGGCAGGCTGTGCCTTGCATCGGCGGGCGGGCGACGTTTTCGATGATGATTTGCGCCGAAAAGTAACGACATAGATCACCCTCTTGCAAGAAGGCGATGCCTAAGGGACGAAAACTACCCTTGGCAGCCGTTGTCTTATTCTCCCAACTGACGGGTGCGCCGCTATTTTCGGGCCGCAAAGCGGCTTCGAGCGCCAAATTGGCTTTTTCCCAATCCGTTGCGTTAAGCTCGGTTGAAAGCGTTGCGGCGGGGGCAAAGATTGATCCGGTGATGGTAGGTCCATTGTCGGGCATCCATTCGGAGAAAATCGGCAGAGAATTGGCGCAACCGCTGAGGCCGATCATTGATAACAACAGAGGAAACAATGTGTGGCGCGGTAATGTTTTACGGATCATTGACTTGCAACCCCTGAACGATCGAAAACCAAGCGGCGCGTTGCGTCGTAAGTGATATGCGACATATTGGTTCGGCTGGAGCATTAGAATCGTGAAAAGTTTAACAGATGGTGACTTTACCGAGGCAAGTGAGCCTTTTTTGCTCTTTAAGCAGTGGTTTATGGATGCAACGGCGTCTGAACCCAATGATCCGAACGCGATGGCGCTGGCAACGGTCGACCCGTCGGGGTTGCCGAATGTGCGCATGGTGTTGATGAAGGGGTGGGACGAAGCGGGCTTTGTTTTCTACACCAATACCGAATCAGCCAAGGGCCGTGAGATTTTGGGAGCGCTTAAGGCGGCGCTGGTGTTTCATTGGAAAAGCCTCAAGCGGCAAATTCGCGTACGTGGGCCTGTTGAACAGGTTTCTGAGGCGGAGGCCGATGCATATTTTCAATCCCGCCCGCGCGATAGCCGGATCGGCGCGTGGGCAAGCCAACAATCGCGTCCTTTGGAAGGGCGTTTTGCGCTTGAAAAAGCGGTCGCGACACATGCCATGAAATATGCTATTGGAGAGGTTCCGCGCCCACCGCATTGGACGGGATTTCGAATTATGCCGGTGGAAATGGAATTTTGGCAGGATCGCCCGTTTCGACTGCATGACCGGATTGTCTTTCGGCGCGAGAGGGTTTCTGAACCATGGACAAAGGCGCGGCTTTATCCGTGATGTTGAGATCCTTCTAAAGCACGTTGTGTTTTGATGGAATCAAAACCGTGCTTTAGTCCTTTGTTTTATCGCATGTTTTTTCGATTAACCGGTTTCCACTTAATCGAAACATGCTCTAAGGAACGGCTTATCTTATGCCCCAATCCAATGAGCCAACACGGCGCAGAACGATGTTGCTGACGGGTGCCAGCCGTGGCATCGGACATGCGACGGTAAAGCGCTTTTCCGCCGCAGGCTGGCGGGTCATCAGTTGCTCGCGGCAGGCTTTTCCCGAGAATTGCCCGTGGGAAATGGGCGCGCAGGACCATATTCAAGTCGATCTGGAAGACCCGAAGAACACACGCGAGGCGATTGAAGAAACTCGTCGTCGGCTGGAAGATGGACAGCTCGACGCGCTTGTGAACAATGCGGGTATATCGCCCAAAGGGGAAGGTGGTATCCGCTTGGGGACGTTGAACACCGAGCTCCATGATTGGCAGCGCGTATTTCAGGTGAATTTTTTTGCCCCCATGATGCTGGCACGTGGTCTGCTTGAGGAATTAAAGAGGGCCAGAGGATCGGTGGTGAATGTTACCTCGATTGCAGGCTCGCGCGTACATCCCTTTGCGGGGTCGGCCTATGCGACGTCCAAGGCTGCCTTGGCTGGGTTGACGCGCGAAATGGCGTCCGATTTCGGCCCGCTGGGTATCCGCGTCAATTCAATCTCGCCGGGCGAAATCGATACGTCTATTTTATCGCCCGGTACGGACAAGATTGTTGAACAAATTCCGATGCGGCGTCTTGGTACGCCCGAGGAAGTGGCGAAGGCGATTTATTTTCTCTGCTCCGATCAATCGAGCTATGTGCATGGTGCCGAAATTCACATCAATGGCGGCCAGCACGTATGAATGATAGGCTCTACCCGCAACGGCCGTTGATTGGGACAAGTGTTGCGGTTTTTCGAGAGGGTAAAGTGTTGTTAGCGGCGCGTGTGAATACCGATCACGCGCCGATTTTTTCGCTCCCCGGCGGGCTTGTTGAAATTGGTGAGACATTGGAAGAAGCGGCCCTTCGTGAGTTGAGGGAAGAGGTTGGCATATCCGCGCGCATTGTTGGTTTTGCGGGTCATGTCGAGGTGATTGATCGCGATGGCGATGGAAAAGTGAAGCGACATTTTATTGTCCATGCCTTTGCCGCCGAATGGGTTGAAGGCGAAGCTGTAACGGGTCCTGAAGCGCCTCATATCCAATGGGTTGATCCGCATGTGATGGGCGGTATCGCGGTAACCAAAGGATTGGGCGCGATTTTGAAAAAAGCCGTAACGCTGATGGCCAATGCGTCAGGGTAGACGATTGAAAAAACAATGGGATTTGTTCCCTTATCTCTGAGGGAGAAGGGGGTTGCGGAGCAACCGGATGAGGGTCTGGTGTTCATGATTGATTACGGCGGAAGTTGCGTTTTAAGCGGCAAACATTAGAACCTCATCCGCCGCCTCTGGCGGCACCTTCTCTTACAAGGAGAAGGATTTTTTTCTTAAGTTTTTTAAATAAAACGTACCGCTTCACCTTGTGCTTGTGTCATCAGCTCACCTTCCCACATCACGCGATGACCGCGTATAATGGTGCCGATGGGCCAGCCTTGAACGCTGACCCCATCATAAGGCGTCCAGCCGCATTTTGAGGCGATCCATTGATTGGTGATGGTTGCATGGCGCTTTAAATCAACGATGGTTAAATCGGCATCATAGCCTTTTGCGATGCGGCCTTTATGGGCAATGCCGAAGAGCCGTTGTGGTCCTGCGCTTGTCATATCGACGAAGCGTTGCAAGCTCATGCGGCCTTTGTTGATGTGATCAAGCATGACAGGCACCAGTGTTTGAACGCCTGTCATGCCGGAAGGCGAATGGGGATAGGGTTTTGCTTTTTCCTCTAACGTATGGGGCGCGTGGTCCGACCCTAAAACATCGGCCACGCCTTGTGTAACACCCTGCCAAAGCGCCTCGCGCACCTCTGCGCCCCGAACAGGCGGATTCATCTGCACCAACGTGCCAAGGCGTTTATAGGCCTCATCCCCATCGATTGTTAGATGATGGGGGGTTACTTCGCAGCTTGCAATGCCTTTATGCTGTGCAAGAAACAGCATTTCTTCCGCTGTTGAAATGTGCAGAACGTGAATTTTAGCACCCGTTTCATGCGCGATGCGCACGAGCCTTTCGGTGCAGCGCAGCGCGACTTCGGGTGAGCGCCAGATGGGATGCGAGGAAGCGTCCCCTTCAATGCGTAACGCCTTTCGAGCGCGCAGCATCATTTCATCTTCAGAATGAAACGCCGAGCGGCGGCGGGTTTTTTGTAAGATGGCCGTGACGCCCGCATCATCTTCGACCAAAAGGGAACCGGTCGATGACCCCATAAACACTTTGATACCCGCCGAGCCGGGGAGGCGTTCAAGCTCGGGAATGTCACTTGCATTGTTATGCGTACCACCGACCCAAAAGGCAAAATCGCAATGCATACGGTGTGTGCCGCGTTTGACTTTATCAGCGAGCGCTTCGGCGGTTGTGGTTTGCGGATCGGTGTTCGGCATTTCAAAAACGGCGGTAACCCCCCCCATAACGGCGGCGCGGGAGCCTGTTGCGAGGTCTTCTTTATGGGTTAAGCCCGGTTCCCGGAAATGGACTTGGGTATCGATGACGCCCGGAAGGATGTGGAGACCCGTACAATCGACCACTTCGCCCGCTTGATTGGGGTCGAGCGAGCCAAGCGCCGCGATCTGGCCGTGCTGAACGCCGATATCCCTCATACCTACACCGTCTTGATTGACGACGGTACCGCTTTTGAAGAGAATATCGAAAGTGGGGGGCATGGCGCGTTTTCTCCAGCGGCTGATCTTCAGTCATAAATCGTGGGTTCATTTCTCATATAGCGACGGAGCCGCTTCCCGTATAGAATGGTAATATGAACAAAGCAGATGCCGTTTCCAAACTAAAAGCTTTCGCCCCCACGATTAAAGCAATGGGGGGGACGGCTTTGTTTTTATATGGGTCAACAGTACGGGGTGAGGCTTTGCCGACGAGTGACATTGATCTTTTTCTGGATCTTGATCCGTCAGGCCCTTTTAACGCTTTGGACCTCGTTGCGGCCAAAAGACTCTTGGAGGAGGGATTGGGAGTACGCGTCGATCTAACGACACGGAATGGGTTGCATCCTTTGATCCGCCGAGGGATCGAGCAACAGGCTGAGCAGATTTTTTGATGACCTCATGGCCAGCGTCTACTATTTTCTAAAACTATTTTTATTGATGGATAGAAAAATATGCCCACCTGCCTTCTTCCCCATCGCGGAATGATCAGCGTTTCAGGCCCGGATGCGGCTTCGTTTCTCGATAATGTGCTGACGGTTTCTCTTATTGGGCTTGAAACCGGCGCGGCGCGGTATGGCGCGTTGTTGACACCGCAGGGCAAAATCATTTCGGATGGATTGATTGCCGCAACCGATAATGGATTTGTGATCGACTGCCCGCGTCAGATCGCGGCCGACTTGGCCCGTCGGCTTGGCTTTTATAAATTGCGGGCGAAAGTGGATATTACCAACCAAAGCGATGATTGGGTTGTCGTGGCTGGCTGGCAAGATGACCCTGTTCCACACAATGCGGTTGTGAGCTTTACCGATCCGCGTTATCCGGCGCTTGGATGGCGATCTTTTGTTGATGTCGGTCATCGGCCCGCTCTGGCTGGTTCAGACGCGGAATATGATGCGCACCGCATAGCCCTTGGTATCCCAGAAGGTGGTCGTGATTTCATCTATGGAGATGCCTTTCCGCATGAGGCGGATATGGATCAACTTCATGGCATTGATTTCACGAAAGGTTGTTATGTAGGCCAAGAAGTGGTGTCCCGGATGCAGCATCGCGGAACGGCGCGCACCCGCTGTGTGCCTATCCGGTTTATGGATGGCATAAATCCGCCCGAAGGTACCGATGCCTTGGCCGGACAAAAAATCTGTGGCCGCATAGGCTCATCCGGTTCAAATGGATCGGCCATTGGGCTTTTGCGCCTAGACCGTGTGGCAGAGGCAATGGCAGCGGGTGAGAGCTTATCCGCAAACGGGCATGTCTTTGTAATAGAGCGGCGGGATTGGATGGTGTTTGACCTCACAGGTGCAGCATGACAAAGGGCCTCATCGAACATGCCGACGGCAAACAGCGCTGCCCCTGGCCGGGGGTTGATCCGCTTTATGTTGCCTATCATGATACGGATTGGGGGGTGCCGGAATATGATGACCGGGCTTTGTTTGAAAAGCTTATATTGGATGGCTTTCAAGCGGGATTAAGTTGGATCACGATTTTACGAAAACGTGAGAATTTTCGTGTCGCCTTTGATGGCTTTGATGCCGAAAAGATCGTGCATTATTCGCCCCAGAAAATTGAAAGCCTTGTGCAGGATCTAGGCATTATCCGCCATCGTGGTAAAATAGAAAGCACGATAAAGAGCGCATACGTTTATCTCGCTATTCAAGAGCAGCAGGGATTTTCTCATTATCTTTGGAATTTTACGGATGGGCGGGTCATTCAAAATACGCCCCGCAGCATGGCCGATATTGCAACAGAGACGGCGGTTTCAGCACGCATTTCAAAAGATTTAAAAAAGCGTGGTTTTAATTTTTGTGGGCCAACGATTGTTCATGCCTTCATGCAAGCGGTAGGTATGGTAAATGATCATCTTGTCGGATGTTTTCGACATGAGGAGGTAAAGCTATTGGAGCGTCAGCGCTAATGGTTACACCAAAGCAAGAAGCTCCTCGTGCATGGCAGCGCATGTTATCGGGACGGCGGTTGGATTTATTGGATCCATCGCCGCTTGATATTGAACTCGAAGATATTGCGCATGGCTTGGCTCGTGTGGCGCGTTGGAATGGACAGACGATTGGACCCGCAATTTTTTCTGTTGCGCAGCATTCATTGCTGGTCGAAACGATTTTCTCAGAAGGCGAAAAAGCAACCCGTGAAGAGCAACTGGCGGCTTTACTGCATGATGCGCCGGAATATGTCGTGGGTGATATGATTTCACCCTTTAAGGCCGTGATTGGTAGCGATTATAAAGCGATTGAACGTCGACTTTTATCCGCGATTTATGTGCGGTTTGGTTTGAAAGCAAGCGTCCCAGAGGCATTGAGAAAGCGCATTAAACAAGCGGACCAGATTGCTGCTTATCTCGAAGCAACGCAATTAGCCGGATTTGATGAGGATGAAGCCAAATATTTGTTTGGTAAACCGCCCGTCATCAAACCCGATTATGCTTTGCTGGTTATGCCTTGGAAGGCTGAGGAAGCCAAAACGCGGTTTATCGAACGATTTTTGATGTTGGAGGCACATTAATGGCTAAGCTACATGTCTGTTCATTGTCGCGGCTGCAAGAAACTGTTCATCAAACGGGCGCAAAACATGTGGTTACGCTTATGACCGAAGCCGCAGGCGTACCCAGCCCGGATGGCATCGTGCCGACACAGCATTTGAAACTCATCGCGAGTGATATTACAGCGCCGATGGAAGGCCATATTCTTCCCGGTGCCGAGCATGTCGAAGAATTGATCGCTTTTGTGAAGGCGTGGGACCGGGTTGATCCCATGGTTATTCATTGTTGGGCTGGGATTAGCCGTTCAACCGCATCGGCCTATATTGCCGCAACTGTGCTTAATCCCGATTTGGATGAAGTGCATTTGGCAAACCGATTGCGGGCAGCCTCACCGAGTGCGACGCCCAATCCGCGCCTCATTGCCTTAGCGGATACGATCTTAGATCGGAAGGGTCGGATGGTGGACGCTATCGCCGCCATTGGCCGCGGCGCAGAGGCTTTTGAAGGCATACCCTTTGAACTCGTCTATGATAAATGATGATGCGTGAGCACCAGCCTGATACGCCGATTGAGATTGGTCTGGCCGCCGCCATTGTCGC
>Ga0316217_10001998_pt1 | contig 25341 bp, 13 predicted proteins | sample 1anoAmetaG_FD_203633 | JGI IMG/M metagenome (GOLD analysis project Ga0316217, IMG submission 203633) | Freshwater microbial communities from Trout Bog Lake, Wisconsin, USA - 1anoA | ecosystem: Environmental > Aquatic > Freshwater > Lake > Hypolimnion/Profundal zone | place: USA: Wisconsin...
AAATTACTTAGAATGGCCATCGGGTGACTAAATTAACGATTTTTGAATGCTATTTATTTTACTCAAAATGCCTCATACTACTAATAAATCATAATGCTTTGAGTATAAAATATCAACGCAAGTCATTATTTGCATTTACTTTACTTTATTTGTCTCTTGAGCTGCATGCATCTTTCTTGGTCCATAGATATACGCTAGGAAGGTATTCCAAAGTCTTCTTCTACTTCTTACTCTTCTTTTTGTGATTTGTATAGTTTGAGTTCTTATTGTTTCCCTGATAATTCTCCTTGAAGTTTCTCTATCATGGACTTCAGAAAGCGCTATCTCTCACTTTTTGATAGCTCCTATTCTCTCTTTACTCTTATATTCACCTTGCTCAAAACTTCCTCAAATAGCTTATCATCATTGAATATCGGCTCATCCAGCCTGAGAATAGAGAAATTGTGAATGCTTGTGATGTTTTAAATGAAAATCTCTTGCTAAATTAAGAGTTGAGCATTATGAGGTATGTCGGAAAAGGGGTCTCTCAAAATGAAATAAATAGTGCTACTATGATTTGCGAATTGTACTTTAGCCAAAGTCTAATGAACTCCAATCTATTTTTACTTTTCCATTGAAAACCCAAATACTCTTTTCATCAAATTCTATTTTTCCAGCTGAACTTTTGATAAGCAGTTTTTCCCTTTCCAAAGCTGTGTGCCTTAAGAATCCAGAGAAAGTAAATCATAACGCTTGTTATTAGTAACAGCTGCAACAGACCACACTCCTTTCCCAAATTTGAGCAGAGGAAGGGCATAGTCTATAAAAGTTTACATAAACTCATATTTTTTGGTAGATTTGGCGATACAAACCTCAACAATAAGAGATTTGCGGTTATCTTCATTGATTGGTTTGTCCACAGTGATTACACCGAATTATTCATTCAAATGAGCATCTTGAAATATTTTGCTGAACTAAATGATCCCTAAAGGCATCGAAAGCCAGTTACTAAATACATTACGTGAATTGCCAAATGTCTTTATCTCTCTACAGTCTAAAAACCAGCGACTGTCGCTTGATTGTTGGTTGGGTTGATTGATACTTATTTAAGTTTTGTTGCGCTTATTCTTCTTAGTTGGAGGCTGCTGGTTAGGCTGGTTATTGATATTTTCTTTGCCTTTGGCATAGAGCAATGCTGTTTTTTCCCGATCCTTTTCAGCAAGTTTTTTTATGAAGGCATTGGTTGAAGAATCACCCTGCATATGCTATAACGTTTATATTATATAAATAAGAAAGTACTATTTATGAACAGGCATCATTCCTATGCCAAATTAATGATCTGTCTGTCAGTGGGGCAGCTAGTCTCGATTTTTTGGATGAGAGAAATAGCATTTGATATGATAAGTTCTGAAAAAGAATTATCTTGATTTAATTATTACAATGTAAGATATTTCGCTGCTACCAACCTGGGACAGAGCTCAGTACTAGGCAGCACTCCTCAAAACCCCGCTCGATCAGAAGACTCTCAAAACCAAACTTGAAAAGATCTATCAGATAAGCTCCTACAATGAACTTTAATATGTCGACTAGGTACTGTAGGCTTATGTTTGGATTAAATTAACGCATTAGAGCCCAGATCCAGGGCGATACTTTTCCAATTAAAGGAGTGAAAAGTGGTTTTACGAAGAGTTCATCGGAACTGCCATTCGATATATGATCATTTGCAGGCGTTTTCAAAACTTGGTGATGATGGTCCTCACGCAGCAAATGATGGTTTAGGCCCTTGTTCTATACTCAAAAAGATTCGATATTCTCGACAAATTCCCCAAAACTAATACCATTCTCAAAAATGTACTTGAATTCGATAAACAATTCTTCAAGCTAAATTACATCAACAATTATTCTTACATCTTTCCCCACCCTACGCAGCAGGAACTTAACGAAAACGATGAATTTTCTCTCACCCTGAAACCTGAGTCAAAAGTAGATATTATAAAAGTTGACCCTCATACTAGACGTTTCTGTTGGTTACCTGGAACAGTACGTAAAATAACCGCCATAAATATCCACGTTTTGCCTGACAATGACAGAAATATCTACCCATTTGAAAAAAAGATGATGTACGTACATCCTCATAACTCCAAAAAACACCTTTATTAATGGCGATACGCACTATAGAAAGGAAATTAAGTCGACTTTCAAGATACTAGGACTTCTTCTTGGGTCAAAGCAAAAATTAATGAAGTCCGAGTTGAATAGCTTTAACCAAATGGTCAGTATGTAGACTATTAGCTAGTGTGGGAGAGTGAAAGTGAATGGATTGCTCAATGTGACCCCAGAATACAGCAGGCAGGCACCTATACAGGTAAATCAAACAACATTACCAGAACATTGTCTGAAAGCTATATTGATGATTTCAACGATATTTTGCTTGATCCTGAAGTAAAAAGTGTCGCAGTTACTCGATCAGAATACTGCAGATCATATCTCCTAACTGATCTCATCAACTACGTGCATCGTTAGCTTAATTTATTTGATAGAGTGGTCAGCGCTATCGAGAACAGAAAGTTCGGAATATAAGTAACTGCTGATTTGGTTTCATCGATTTCACAGCTCCATCCTCTTTTACATAGACAATTCGCCCTTCAGTACTTGCCCAGACTAAGCCATGCCTTGCTTGAGTATGTAAACAATGCAGATGAAATCACTATCCGTAATTTCTCGAAGTAACGTTTTGAGCTAGTAAATGCTGCCATTACCTAATTTCTCAAGAGAACTAAGTCAAGTGCTGAAAGGAAAAGCATTTGCGAAGAATTACAACTAGGACTGGCGAATAGGTTTTTGCAATCTGACTTTTTGGATAGAAAACTCTACGCTGTTACGGTTTTGACTGCGTTGTTAAAGCAAAGCAAACATAGGAGCTTAAAGAGAAGCTTTGAAGAATTAATTCAGTGGATAAAAGAAAAAGGAGTTTTAGGCGCGATTTACAACTAGAAGTCTCATTCTTAGCTTATTTCGAGGTCTGCGGAGTTCTTACAGTACTATTTGCTTTCTCATCCGAGTTTTGAAGAACTTAGTCCCTTGTTAGAGTGGAATTAATCAATTTTGAAATTACTTAATGATAACTATGAGTATTTTCCCGAAAACTTTAGGGAAGAAGTTCAGCAAAAAATTAAGAGCAGGACTAATGTAACAAATAAAGATGCATTGTAAATTGTGAAAAGAACTCCTGGCTGTGAATCTTGGTTGCTAGCTAATGGAGGATAAAGCTGGGTATCAGTTGTTCGAGAAAAGGTCAAGCGAAAGAACGATATTGTTGAAGTTTTCAAGGCTCCTTTTGCTGTGGTCTAAAAGATAACACATTAAGTTGCTGAACTTTATTAATGTAAGTTCAAAACATAGTATTTTCTTCAATTGCACGAAGCCAGCTATTTACAAGCAGTCTTAAGAGATGACTCTCTCCCTTTTCTCGAAAGAGTACAATTTGCGACCTTAGCGATTGAACCTCTGATGCAGATAAAAGATGATCTCTTTTTGGCATTAGCACCTTACACTCGCAAAATAGATTAACTTCCTGCATAAGCTCAAGCATTCTTCATCGGTATTCTGCCTAAATTAAGCAGTCGAAATATAGCTCAACTCTTCAAGGATAACTTTACCTAATAGCATCAACTCGAATCGATTGGTCCTGGACAGTTCGCCCTTTTCAAAAATTGCTTCCTGCGTGTGAATGAAGAATAAAAATTGATTTAAAGAAGAGTAGTGAATGTTTACCCAACAGCCCATTCCTATAAGAAGTAAAGAAGATAACTCCTTACTATTAAAGCTAATCCTAATCAGCTCTCAGGAATGAAATAACTGATGATTATTGTATTTGGCACTTCTGACCTCAAGGTAACCCAGATTGCACTTTAATTTATTGGATATCTCTTCGATCACTTATCACCAGAACTCAGTGAGAGTATTCCAATATTTAGAAATACCTTCCTGTAAAGTTGTCTTAATAGGCTGTATTCAGCACCATCAGCAAGTCAATAAAAATACTTGAGAATAGTATAAGGGTTACTCGATGAATCCTAGAAAGCAGGTATAGATCAAGAAGCCTCCTTGGCTGGGTTATTTTTACCCCAAACTTTAGTTCTAAAGCTAGTTGATCACTTTAATGTCAATAAATCAAGAGCTTTTCTTGAAGTTTCTGCTAGCCTTACTTTACATTAGCTTAGGGCTCATATTTCTAGACATCTCAATGCTTATCCTAATTAAGTTCGTTTACTTTTGGGCGATAAATAGCTTGATCCTAGGTTAAATGGTCACATAATTCATACACTAAACCTTACGGGGCATGAGCTAATCACTGAAAGAAAAGTGACAGTTGAGAAGATAGGCCTTTGTGAGGCAGATGGAAGCTTAACATAGAAGTGCAAAGGTGTTTTAAGAAGAATGTTCAAATAATACAGTCAATGTGGGTTGATGAGTAAAGCTCTTTGCCAAAAATATCATCAAAGATGTGTTGGATAAGTAAGTTCAATGAGCTAAAGTAAAGTAGATAAGATCTATTAAACTTATGATACTGATAAAGACGGCTACCTCACTTAGGAAAACTTTTTAGCATTCTATTAACAGTCAGCGAAAAGTAGGGAATTGACTGTCTGGAGCAATTTGTAAACTTTTGGTATCAGAAATGATTTAGAGGACCTCCGCGAGCTTGAAATTGTATATCCTGAAGCAACATCTCTTGTTAGACATCTTCTATTCAATAACTCTACTTTTATGGCTTTGCTTGTTGAGCTACTTCAAGCTCCATAAGAGCGCTTAGCCCAGGCTGCCTGGAGAGTGGCTAGTAGATTACCTCTTCTTAATTCTGGCTTGTTCTTTAGCTATCCTTTAGATCTGAATCGCCCATTGTTGTTCAGATATTGGCTGTATGAAGTCATTTCAAGCTAAAAGTGGGAGTTGCTAACTTTAGATATCTTAGAAAGGCTTTTAAACGCTGATATCGAAACAACTTGTATTGGGTTAAGAGCAGCTATTAATAGTCCTCATTTCGAAGTCAATACGTTCCATCGAATCATAATAAACCTCAAAAAGATAAATTCCCACGGCACTCTTTCTTTCCATTCTCAAGTAGTTTTAGACAACACATTACGCATATTGTAATGGCTTCTTAGGTAAAATTAAGCTATTCGCGTTCATTTTGCTCAGCAACACTCGGAATATGATAACATTATTACTGCCGGATTGATGAGTAAAAATTTAACGATTCGAAAAATGTATAGTGAGGCAGTGGAAAGAATCATGATTGAATCAGCTTAAAGCCACTTCTAAATATTTGAACCTTTCTTCAGGCTTGTTTATGGTAACTTCTAAAAGTGCGATAAAGCTACTCTTTCGATAGAATATTTTGACCTTTACTCTCAGCTTTTGGAGATCTTAAAGGTACATCAACAGCTTCTCCCTAAATTATAGCTCAATTGGCTAATTCTAGCGAAAAGTATGATCGGACTTTTCCTTTCGCATAAATCCACTTAGTCAGGTTTAAACTCCCCGCCTGACCAGGTCGCACAAGGCTATCTTCGTATATTGAGGAAAATGTTTGACTCACATACACTTCTGCTATTTGTTCCTTTGGTTTCATTCCTTTTCCAAAAATCATTGTTCCCAGACTCTGGACAAAACAAGCTAAAAAACAGCAAATCCAGACATTAAGCTTATTAGTTACTTCACTAAATTTGCAGTATGAGAGATGAGAAAGGTGATTCTCCTGGGTTAAATGAATTATTTGCTGCAGGCTTTAAAAATGTCTACAAGAAAATGTCAGCAAACAAAACTTCAAGTTACGGCTTTAGCTCCTACTTCTATAGCTATAATGAGGCTAGATCTGAGTTGGGCTATGCAGGCATAAGAAACCTCGGATGCATATGCTATATGATTGCTATGCTACAACAACTATTTATGACACAATCCTTCCGCAGTTTGGTCCTGATGGCCGACGATGGTCAGCCTGAATGCTTGGCTAAAAAGGGTACGAAATAAGTTGATGATAACATTTTCCATCAACTTCAGGCTATGTTTGCTAACTTATAGCTAACTTAACGTCAAGACTATACCCCTGATTAATTCTGCTTCGCTTTCAAAGACTTCTAAGGTCAACCTGTTAATGTATCAATCCAGCAAGATTCTCAGGAATTCCTCAATATTTTCTTTGATAAAATTTAGACAGCCTTAAAACCCACTCCATTCCGACACATAGTATAAGATATTTTCGGAGGAAAAATTGCCAACCAAACAGTTTGTTCCAACTGTAAAGTGGTTAACTAACGTTTAGAAAACTTCTATCCTTTATCACTTGAAATAAAAGGCTTCAAGACTATAGATGAGTCCTTTAAAAAGCTAATTCAAGGATAAGTCATTTCAGATTATCAATGTGATGCCTGCAATAAGAAAGCGGATGTGACAAAGAGCTGCTTGCTTGCCAAAATGCCTAACTATTTCATCATTCATTTTCAGCGTATTTGCTTCAATTACGATAAATTTGAGAACGAGAAAATAAACTCTCGCCTAGAGTTCCCTACTAACCTAAATGTTTATAATTATACAACAGATAAGCAAAAAGGGCTGGGAGATCAAAGCGACTACCAATTTACACTAAAGGGAATAGTTTTGCACTACGGTAGTGCATAGTTTGGCCATTATTTCAGCTACATCAAAGAAAGTGAGAATAGATGGATTGAGTTTAATGATGAAAGGGTTAGATAGTTTGATCCTCATGATATAGAGGTTGATTGTTTTGGAGGTTAGCATTGGAGAAGAGAAAGTCAAAGTGCTTACTTACTGATTTACGAGAAGGTCAAGAAAACTCCTATTAGACTGGAATTCTAAAATTTCGAGCAACAAAATAGTTTAATTTCAAAGTTTTCTCTTTCTGACGCTGTTTACCATAAGACGGAAATAGTAGAGGAAGAAACTAAGAATGAAAAAAGTGAAGATTTAGCATAAAAAGATTAACAAGATTAGAAGGTATAAAAATAAGATAATAAGGAAGACAGCAAAGAAGAAAAAACATAGACAAAGAAGTAATAGCAGAAGATAACATTTGAATTAGATCCTCAAGTCATCCCTACTTACATACCCTAAACCTACAAATAAAAGATCAGCAAAGCTAACGAATAATTCAGCTTTACTTTAAACCTTTCAAACGATTAATTTGCTCATTTCCTTCATAAAGTGCTTACTATTGATCCTCCAGCGAACTTGACCACATAATTTTTGGAGCTCTGCTATGAATGCTTCCACCTTCGCACTATGATAGATGAAACTGAAGGACTTAGCCTTGCTGAATGGGCAGCTAGAAGGTTTAAACAAATTATTGGAGGACATGGATGGTAGTTTTTGAAGGTCTTTGGCCAAAACTGGGAATCTGACATTCTTTCAATTGAAAGGTCAACTCGTATCGGTATCAAAAACTTACTGCAGTGTGTTATTTCAGACATAATTGCTACAGCATAGAAGGAATAAGACTCAACATAAAAAGATAGTCTTGTTCGATCATTCCTTTAGAAATATACTACCATGCTAAATGGGTAAGTGGGCAAAAACTGGACAAGATTTAGAGAATATTTCGAAGTTTGGACTTCACTTATAAGCTAATCCGTGGCTGTGCGAAAATGGTGCCAAGAAATGAAAATGGCTGAGAGACTTTTAGATTTCATAATGGAAGAATATTCTCCTTTTACAAAAGGTCATAAAAAGTATTCTCTCAGAAATATGCACTATGGAGCCTAATTCTAGCATCCACTTTAAATGCTCACACTTCTTTTGAGAGAAGGATACTAAATTTCTGAAGCCGAGCGAAATTGCATGAGACATTATGCTTTTATATAGAAGGCTATAAAATATCCAACCCCTCATTTCAACATAGTTTAATACCTTTGTCGAGATGACAGACCACTGTCTTAAAAGTTTGCCTACTTAATCCTCATATAAACAAGCAGAGTGACTCAAAGTGATGACGTGAAACCAATAGTAGCTGCCATTTTACGCTTTGTTGAGATAAAAGATTAGCATCAAACGGATAGAATGAACTGGTTAATAGGATTCCCTCAGTACTACTAAAACCCAAGAACTAATTCTTATGGAGTTTTTGCCATTTATCCAGAACAAGACCCCATTCTAAACTACGTTTCTCCCATTCGCGCTTTGCCTTTGCCTCAGCAACTTTTCAAATTCAAAAACAAACTACAGCATGTTGCGTGCCTGTTATTCAGCCTGCTTTTACAGCTTTAGGCAGAAGGTTACATCAATAACCTCGATGAATTCCCCTCTCCTTTGGCCTTTACAGCTAATTACACCTATTGGGGAGAATCTTTCGTCGATAGCTACTATGAAGAAACACATAGAGCTTACATAGCTAAATACTATACCTAGTATGGTGACAAGTTAAAATCTCTGTGGTAAAGCAGGCCAAACCGACCCTATAACCACGCTCCTCACTATCTTATAGGCCGAACAGTCGCCAAATAAACAGTCAAAGAGGTGGTTATAAACTAATACCTTGAGGTCTAATATTTCGATATAACTTCGAAATTGCTTTAGCTCACTGAATAAAACAGCTTTATAACTAAAAGAAATATCAAAAACTTTGCTGGAAGCGAAGATTTTAGGGTGAAGTTCACAACTCATTATGGTGGAACTGGATTTTTGAGCATCGACAGAGGCAACCAATCTAGCGATGATGACGAAAATGCAGAGAAGCCTAGCAGCAATCCTTTCCAGAAGGCATTCCAGGGCGTTTTGTTCCGCAAAATTGTTATTAAAAACCAATCCAGTGAAGGCTTACTCATGGTCTTACGCATCAACTCGCCTATTCCCGAACCCAACTTTTAACCTGCCAATATCTAGTTCAGCTTTGAGTTAAAAAGCGAGTTGACACAGGTGATTACCTTGAAAAAGCGCCGAGTCGATGAGCCCTTTGGAGAATACACTCTTGAGTTGAAGGTTCTAGGGGCAGCGACAAAAGAAGGCTACTGGCCGAGGCAACTGATAACCGAAATACCCCAGCAAAGGCCAGATGAAGATAAAGATAACTCTGACAACTAGCAAGAACTTCCCGCAAATGTGTGGACCATTTGATCGCATATAATTAAATCTTTTGAAAGACATATCAATATTTCTAAACCTGCTTAGGTAAATAGTTACTGACTTTATGTGATATAATGACTGTTTCAGCTTAATTACATATTTAATCTAATTCTTGAATGCCAGCAAAAGTTCCAAATTCAGAAACGACATAAGGATTACCAAAATCTTCTCAAAAATGCTTTGCTTTATATTTTTTTTGTAGAATACAATGATCAATTTTTTCGTTTCATCCCAATAATAAATTACACAACGTTCTTGCCTAAAAAGGAAAGGTTCTAAAACTAGCCAAGCTTTGAATATGTAAGTTATATAAATTTTTTAAGTAATTTCAAAAGAACTGAGTATAAATTGAACCTTTTTGATAGATATATATAATAATATGAAGCTCATCCTTATCTTGGCAATTTTATTGATTGCAGTTCCAGCTATTACCCTCACCTCTGAGCATTCGGCTTAGATATTTTATCATGATGCCGATACTAAAGCCCCTTCAGCTCCCTCACAACCAGTTGCTGCTTCTCCTGCACCAGCAACCGCCCAAACAAATGCAGCAGCAACTGCCCCAAAAAATCCACCAGCAGCTACCCAAACCACTGCGCCAGCAGCTCAGAAAAATCCACCAGCTCCCACAACTACTCCTGCTAGTGCCGGCACATCACCACAGCCTGCAAATGCGGCAACTACTAACAAAACTTTTGTGCCAACAACACCATCTAAAATACAGCCAGCATCTTCATCATCTAAACCTAGCACAAAAGGTAAATCTCCAGCTGCCGATGGAAAAGGTGCTCAACAGCCAAATCCTAAAGGAGGAAATACTAAGCCAGGACCAAAAGGAGGTAATAATGTAACAAAACCTGTTGCACCTAAGCCTGCAGGCCCATTCTTCTCAAAAGATTTGACACTTACTTTAGACTATGCCACTAGATAGCAAACATGCTTTTACAGTGCTCATTTTGAAATCTACTGGAATGGAAAGAAAATTCAATAAATCATTCCAAATGACTACGATGTTCATTCACTAAGTTTTAGGCTTTAGGCTAAACCTGGTAAAAATGTTTTAGCTTTCGCTGGAACAGGGATCTCAGATGGAAGAGGAGCAACTTTGAGCAACGTCAAACTGATTAGGAAAAGTAGCTTCGGGCTTCAAGATTTGGTTGAAAATGGGGACTTTAAGGAAGGATTTACAGTTTTTTCGGGCTCCAAAATATACAAAAACTCTATCCCTGGGTGGAAAGGAAAGTAAATTTAGATCGGTAAAGGAGACTTCTATAACAAGAACTGGAATAACTAAATAGTAGTTACTGAATTGGACGCTAATCAAAATACAAGAATTGAACAATCTTTCTTTTTCCTTGATAACTATCAAGTGTTTTACGAGGTAGACCCCAAAGACCTTTCAGCATGATTCTTGCATATCCGCAAATATTAAAGCCAATCATAATGACAAAGCTAATTACGATTATTTGTCTATCTTTTTCACCTCTTATTTATAATAAAAATGAAAGAAGCATTGATCCTATTTGTCTTCTTAGCAACCATCAGCTGCCTCACTCTGCAGAAAAACCCTACTTATTCCAGCAACCTTACCCTCGAATTCGATTATGCTGTGACAGAAAAGGTTTGCTTTTACAGTGCTGAGATATAGGTTTTCTGGAATGGAAAGCAAATTATGTACGGAAAGCCTTGGGATTACGATATCCATACTGTTTCTTTCAAGCTACAGGCTAATCCTGGAAAGAATACTTTGGCTTTTGCAGGAAGAGGACATTCAGATGGAAAAGGAGTTGCTGTAGGAAACATAAAGTTGTTGAGGGATAGCAGCTATGGCCTTCAGGATTTAGCCTGTAATGGTGATTTTTTAGAGACTTACGAAAAGAGCAAGGGAAATTACTACAAAGTTTTTAAGAACAGTATCACAGGATGGAAGGGCAAAGAGATTTAGGTTGGATATGGTCAGCTTTACAACAGTAATTGGCCAGTTGGCACCATCGTGAGTGAGTTGGATGCAAATCAAAACACCGAAATCGAGCAGACTCTTTACTTCTTGAACAACTTCTAAGTGTTTTACTAGATCGATAACAAAGATTTAGCAGCATGATCTGACATACACCTTAATTAGCTAACGCATTAGCTATCAAAAATTAGCATTATTTAAACTACTGCTTTTTTTTTACTGACCTTAACACCATATTTTTGTTTCCAAATTATATCAAGTTAATCCAAAGGACCTCAGATCTAAAAAAGTTCTCTAAATCACTATCTTTGCCTCTCCTCATGCCAAATTTAGCTAACAAATCTACATAATTTTACTGAAACAGTTTTTGCTGCTATTATGGCTTATAATAACGCTAATAAAAAATAGTTGCACCCCAAAAAGAAAGATGCTCCGGTTTGTAATTTTTATTGAGGAATCGATTTGGCCTGTACTGACTTAATTTGCTGCCAACTATATTCATATCTATAATAAATGAAGATTATAAACCTGCTGCTCTTAGTAGTGGCTCTCAATTGTTTGTCCCTCGAGTTACATGATGCATAATAGCCAAAGTATTCAAGCAAACTTACCTTGCAATTCAACTATGCTGCCACCGAAAATGTTCCCTTTAATAGTGCCACTTTTGAAGTTTATTGGAATGACAAGCTAGTAGCGGCAATAAAACCTAATGGCTACTCAATTCGCACTCTCTTTTACGAGCTCAGGTGTAAAGTCGGAAGGAATGTGTTAGCCTTTGTGGGCACTGGAGTTTCAGATGGCAAAGGATCAGCAATAACAAATGTTAAACTCTTGAGAAAAAGCAGCTATGGACTTCAAGATTTAGTGGATAATGGAGACTTCAAAAGCAATTGGAACCGCGAGGATAGATTTAGAGTGTTTTAGGGAAGTATTGAGGGGTGGAAAGGAAAATAAATCTAAGTGGGAAACGGTTAGCTCTACAACCGACGTTGGCCAAAAGGAACAGTTGTGAGCGAACTAGACGCAGACCAAAATACAAGAATATAGCAGGTATTCTACTTCCTTGAAAACTTCCAAGTTTTTTACTAAATCCCACAGCAATAGCTCGCGATATGATTAGTCTTAAAATGGCTCATTAAATTATTTCTCTATTAAAAAAGATTAACTTTACCCATGATGAGGCAATTTCATCCCCATCATTATTGTTCATGAGTTCTCACTTTGGAATTCTACAAAAAACTAGCCTATCGTACCTAAACTGTTAATCCAAATGCAATTCTTCTGTTTTTACCCGAACATCTACCCAATTCATCCTTAGATATAAGGGCACATGGAGTGATCTGGAGAGTCAGTTAAATTATGCTAACTTGATATTTTTGCTTGAAAGATGAGATTTAAGGGGTGAATGACCAGATTTCGCAATCATTTTGTTTGCTTGATGTTGGTCTTTTTGATTTTTCTCTACTTTTTCTTATTCTTCTGTTGCTGCTTTTTGTTATTGCGCTCCTTTCTCTCCATCAAAAAAGGTAGCCTCAGAGATTTCATCGCATCTTAATATTCCAGTTCGATGAGATGTTTTTCAAATAGGCAGCCAAGGGCGTTATAAAGAATGAGACTAAGTTCTTCTTTGGTATTTGAGACTCTGATCTCTTCGCAAGGGCTGTTTTAGTACTATAAATCGATACTCAGATTCATAGCTATGGGCTTTATAGATTTAAAATTGATTACTAATAGATATTTGAGAGTTATATCAGCTGCAGTTATTAGTTGGCATTTCTTTATTTTGCTACTTAAACATACGCTACTCTTAGAGAAGTTTGCCTTCGGCTGGGCATTTTGTTTTGGTTTTCTTGAAAATGCTATTTTCGCAAATGCTTAAGTAAATAATTGAGATTCATTTGATCAATAATAAGATTTATTCTAAGGTGAGCCAAGATAACAAATAATACCAAAAGGTGATTCTAGGGCTCGAAAACACATAGTGATTAGCTAAAATATGAAAAACGAAAAAGTTTTGATTTTGTTCCAAATAGTCAAATTGACTGTAAATTATTAATAGTGAATGCCTCACAACCAATAGTGTTTATGTGCTGAAAACGGGAGAGTTTTATGATTATAAATCTTGGTTATTAGAATATAATCTATCATTTAAACCTCATTAAGTTTATTACTGACCTCATTCATAAACATTTTAAATATAACATTTAAATCGACAAAATTTTGATCTTTTAGAGCCAACAAGAAAAGTTGGAGCCTTTAAAAGCTATCTAGACAATTTGATTTAATCTTGTAATAACTTGATTGAATCAACCAGTCCAAGACCTCAAAGAATAAAATATAGGCTGCTTTTAGGCATACATAGCCTCCAGTTAGCTACTGAACTTAATAAGTTATTTCTAAAGTAAAGAGCTTATTGGGATGAGTTAGAAGACAAAACTTGATACTATAAATATGAATTACTAGTAAGATTCTATTGAATCACATATACTTATATATTTTGGAATAGACTGAATGCTTTAAGAATTAGTCAGAACATCTAGAATGTTAGGAGTTCAAAACTCTCTCTCTTAAACTCAATCAGCAAGCCCATCCTTGCTTGAAAAAACTAAGTTTTCTTAGGAAGCAAAAGCGTTGTAGATTAAAAGAGAGGGTGTGGTAGAATTAACTTGCATGATGTGTCCAGATAATGAACATCATAGGTCGATATATTAAAGTTCCAGCTTTGGAAAAAAAATATTAGCAAGTGTTTTTAAGTGTTCTAAAGCATTTATTGAGCGTTTACAACAAGTTTGCTCGGCCATAAATAAATTTAATTTTCGGCTTTATGTTTGAGCATATCCATATTTTCTTTTAAATTTAAAAGGTATGAACTGTCAAGAATCTGTTAAGTAATATTGTAAAGCGCTTCTTAAAAATTGAGCAGAAAAACTTTTATTCGCTTAAATATAATAATCTTCGAATTTGTTGGTGAAACCTTGGTGATGTAAATTGAAGCAAGCAAGTATTTTGAAAGAGAAAGAGATTTAAAAGTTAATAAGGTTCATCACGAGGCCTAAATATTTTGTGTTTAAAAAAGAATCAGAATAGAAAACGTATCAAGAGTTCTTGGATCATTCTCAAAATAGGTTGTAAAAATAGAAGGAAACAAAATTTTTCTAGAAAGTGCCCAATTCTTAAGTGCTCTTGATATATTCGTTCATTTGTCGGTATTTCTATTTTATTTTGTCGATTATCCTTTTTCCTTACTGAAGTTTTTTGTTGAATTGATACTGGGTTAGATACGTTTATTATTAATTGATGAACGAAGAAGAAATCTAAATTCCTAGTGCTAAAGGCAAGCCTTTCTCCTTCCAATCTTCTACAGATTATTACTTTACTGCAACCTATTAATATGAGGGACCAAGAAAAGCAGCAGCCATCACCAAAACCATTCATGACAACTTCCTACTGCCTTGCTGGGTGCAGCGATACTGGACAAAAGAGACCTTCAATGTGAAGACCTAGAGAGGAGTGGAACAGAAAGAGTAACTGGCCTCAAACTACCTCAACATGCTTGATTGCAAAACTCTACAGCTGAGTCCGGAAGGAAAACTATAGTTTTCAATTCTCGACAAGAATGAATTGTAAGAGATGAGACAAATAAGATAGCTCAACCAAGAATACTAAGGAGACGCTTAAGTGGAAAACTTTAGGAAAGAAGCTATCCTCTTATACTCAAAATGGGAAAATTTTTTAAAGTATCTCTAACAAAATGCTGACTTCAAAAACACCATTTTCAAGATAGTGAGCAATATCCATTATCTTAAAATTTTTATAGTTCAAAGGTTTCTTAAGGGATAATTTAAAACAAAAGTTTCGGCCTCATAGCCCAAAACTGAGTCTGAAACCAATGAATTTTTCGTTGAAGAATTTTTCTTTTACAGGGAACTTGCATAGAATTTTCCTTCAGAAGGAGCTTTTAGCCAGGGCCAAAACACTTATACTTATTCTGAAAAAAATGTGTTTCTTCCTTGCTTCTACGACACCAAAAGTGTAGAGAAACCGTTTGAGCTCAATATCACAATGACATTCGAAAAAGAAAATGTCATTAACGCAGACCGAAAGCTGCTTTACTATAGAATACCATAGAATACAGATGTGAAAGTACTCAAAATTACCTTCTAAATAGCGGACAAAGCTGAGTTTTTTACTTCTAGAATTAAAGTAGGTTATACATAGCCAGAAATAGTAGGCTAGGAAAAAGTAGGCCAAAGTAATTCAAAAAATTACAACTTGTAATGCTTTACTAGGTTCAAGTATTATGAATAAATTGGGCCAATCGAAAGTAGGAATAAAGTTACTTACCCTTACCAAGAGTCTAAATTCCAGAGGAATAAAATCGCTCTCTACAAACATTTTCATTTGGCTTTCCAAGGCGGAGGAGCAAAAGGACTGGCTTACGTTGGTGCCTATAAATCCATTAGAGAACAAAAAGCCACAAATATCTATAAAAAGGGGCAGAACGGAGGGAAATAAAGAATAACAATCAAGAGCATCATGGGTTCGTCGGCTGGAGGAATCATAGCTCTGGCCATTTCCACGGGCATTCCTGAGTACGAGCTCCAAAAAATATGCTATAAAATGAACAGTATTCCCTCCACAGATAGGTTTTCTCCTTCTGATCCTGAATCATCCAAAGCCAAAGATGACTATGGCAATGATGTCACCATACAAACTATTAAATAGAGTCTCGTTCGGATATTCGATCAATACGGAATCGTTCAAAAGGATGTGACTGAAAAATTCCTTAGCTTTGTTTCGGATTCTTAGTAGTCGAGATAAATCCAAGACAAGCTTTTGAACTGGTTAGCAATTAACTCTAATGCTATGGCTCAAATATTGACACTCTAATATTAAGACTAGGTACAGCCGGGCTTTTTCAGTAAACTATTTGGCAAAGCTCCTGAAAAGAAGATCAGAAAAAAAATCAATTGGGAAGGGCTTTTGCTTCATGGAGCGCTGATGAAGGGTGAAGCGATCCACGATATTGCAAAAGATTGTGTTGTCAAGTTTTTATTCAAAGAAAGAATGTACCAAAGCTAAAAGTAGTTCACTAGGTATCTTCAGGATTGCGAGGATCCCGATCCAAGGAAATAAGAGTTCAAATTCAGTGGAATCAAATTAAACGACTATTTGAGGCAGCAGATAACCTTTAGCAGGCATTTGCTTCAAGTGAAGCTCTAAGACGTTTGGAATGCTTTCGGAGGAAAAACCAAAGAGGAGATAGAAGCATTTGGCACGTTCTTGATTGGACTTGTGAACAGATTTTTGGTTCTGCTTGATAACTACTACAAGCTAATCAGCTAAAGCAAAGGCCTCATACTTTTGGACAGATCAGAATCAAAAGTTCTGACTAATCACCTGCCGTTCAAAAAGGAAATATTTGCTGGCAATGAACTAATCTAATACTTCAAAACATGCTTCCTCCTGGAGAAAAACATCAACAGCTAAGATATCAAAATGCATAAAGTGTAATTAGAGCAATATACTAAAAACTTGGTAAATGGTGGAATCCTAAACACAAAGGAAGGCGAGAAGCGCCTCAAAAATTTGACGATCGGAAGTAGATTGTTTATCGATATTGAAAATTAGAAACTTGAGCAGTTGAGCTATAATGAAATCAATAGTTTACTCAACAGGGAAAACCTAATTGACCCCTCCCACCTCGACTTCAGCAGTTTTATGCAAAACAGAGAGGGAAGCGGAGAAAATCTAATCGAGTATTTGTGTGCCATCTTTGGAGAGCAGCTCAAAAGGATGGACATTGAACAAATACTTGAAGACGATGCGAAGGCGAGATTCGAAAGATCTTTAGAGCAGCAAGAAGATAGCTAAATCAATCATTTCTTTTACTCCCTCGAGGCATCCTAATCAATCTACGAAGTCTATCAGCTGCTAAAGCCTACCCTGGCCAAACTTAAGAAGTAATAAGATACAATTTTCCATAAAGCCATTCATAACTATGAGGCCAACCTAAGGGCATTCAAATAGTAAGTGGCCAAAATCAACATGAGAGAGTACAATAGACTCACTGGCATTGAACTCAGCTGCACCTCAGTAGACCTCGACAACAAAGTACTGCGGTTTTTCAACCAGAAAACCACACCTCTGCTTCCAGTGTGCAGATCAGTTCAGATGACAGGCTCGTTCCCCGTTGGCTTCAAGGCTCAGAAGTGGAGGGAAGAATGGGGCATGTATCACGTGTTCAGCTTGGAGCAAAAGCACGTGATAGATATCACAGGGCACGAGTTTACTGATGGCGGACTGTTGGCTAACTTTCCAATCAAGTACATGGACAACGATTTGATTCGTAAGAGATATTTTGCGCAAAAAGCAGTTGCGGGATAGACCATCTTACTAGGCTTCGGCCTGGATTACCTTGATGAAAGTAGATATTAGCTCACTGAGAAACAGCTGAAATCTTTAAAATAGCAGAAAAAAAAGAGTGCCATAGCTATGGAAGAGCTGAAAAACATCTTTGGCCTTTGGACAAAACTTTCTGGTGGCTTAAGTGTATTTTTTAACACTAAAGGAGGAAAAGGATAGGTTAAGTGGAGTCAGATTGAACATTGGCTTATTAAGTAAATACCGCTGCTCAGGTTCGGCCTCAAAATAGCATAAGCCTATCCCAACGCTGATAGAAATTTGAATTTTTAAGCTTTTGACAACAAGGTGCTTGTTCAATAGATGTGGCCAGATTGGAAGAATGGAATCGATCATATGTAAAATCACAAAGCAGAAATGCAGTCAAATATCAAATAGTTTGTTGACTTTTACCATCTTCATCTCAAAAAAAGATATGATCAATTCAATGAAGGTAAAGGTAGGATCGAAAAAAATCTAAAGGTGGAAAACTTCAAGGAAAAGGTAGACAAGTATTTTAGATAAGTTAACTACTTCATCGAACAGAGGCAAGCGGATATCGTTGATAGAAATAACATCGTTTAAGAGCAATTTAATGCCCTCTTCTAACCCTAAAACTACCAGCATTTCAAGGATATCTTAGCTGAATCTGAGAATCTTTCTGCAGAAAAGGCATAAAATGACTATTCAACTTCAACCTTGAGTCTAAGTCTGATAAACATCTTCTACATCCACTTGAGAATCAAATAAAACAGACCAGTAGTCGACAGATACAATAAGTATTATACCTTTATGAAATTCATTGCGGAAGACTTTAGTTTCCAAGCTTAGTATCAGAAGAAGGCGAAAACTATCACAACTGCCTCAGACATTTCAATTACTGAAGATTTAAACAGAATCAATATTAATAATCTTTACGAGCAATAAAACTTCGAAGAAATAGCAAGGCATCTCGGCTTTGAAAACTATCATGCTTAGTACTATTCTTAATTTATGAAAAAGTATGAAAAGGCGCTCACTATTGAAAATCAGTAAAAATTCAAACAAGAAAAAAAGTAACAAACACAATAAAGATTGAGAAAAGAATACTCTAAGGATAGTTTTACAGACATGAAGGTGTTTGACGTAACAGATAGCATAAAAAGGTTAACTCAGGTAATTTACTTGCTTGTGAAAGGACGAGATGAAAGAGGTAAGCTCAAAGGAGCAGCAGACATAAGAAGACTAACTTCGCATGTGAAAAGTACAAACTATAAAGATCTCTTCTTTAATGAAAAAGAAGGTCAGCTTAAGAAAAATTAAGGAAGATAAAATGCGGTTTAGCCGTTATATTATTGTTAGATTATTGACTTCTTTAAAAGGTAGATAGCACAGTTTGAAAAGGGGACACTAGATCTTGTTCTTACGGACGCTTTTTACAACTTCATTAAGTAGTATGATTTCCAAAACCATTAAAACATGAAAATAAGATATCTGCAAGGACTAATTTAGCATAGAAACAGTAAAATTATTCATATCCACAAAAATAGCAAAGATATTTCCGGCTCGGATGAAGAAAACCAAGACTAAGGTACAATAAAGTGGCTTCAAAGATAATATAAATTTGTGATAAAGTACAAATCCAGAGAAGCATTGTTAGAAAGGATGAAAATTATGATTAAGGAAGATCTTCTGAATAACAGAAATAAATCAATCTCAACAACTGCTAAAATTCTTTTCTAAGTACTATAAGAAAGATAGCCTAAAGGCTAGGATAAAGCTGAACTTTAACAAATCGACGATCTTCTGATCTTTATTTTAGATGATGTCGACTTGAAAGAAGTGTTTGGTGCTTCAATTGAGAGATAGGAAATGATAAAGAGAAAGAAAAGAATGGCCGAAGGTATTCTACTCACCTTATTGAGAAGCTATCAAGCGCCAGGAAAAGGAAAAACACTACCAGAAGAAATCAACTTCGTTAAAGGGATTATAAATAGGCGAAGTTTTATATAATACTTTAAGTTAAGAAATAAACCGCTGAAGACTGCTCCAGTTAACTATAAATAAAACGATGGGATACCCAAACAAAACAAAAAGCCTAGTCCTCTAGATACCTTTAGTCTAAGGTTAGTAGAATTGGAGGCCATATACCTATGTGTGAAAAGTAAGATCAACACAAAAATTGAGCAGGCTAAAGCTACTAATGGAGAGAACTATAGCACTACTAAGCTTCATTAATTAGATAGGCTCAACTAATCTTACTACTATGATGTTAAGTACCTGATTGACACTTTAAAAGAGCTCATTTTTCTAACAAAATCGATAGTCCCTCTTTAAAGAGGTTCTAGGAATGATTTGGCTCAAACAATTGCTGATCGTTTGTAAGCAGAAAAGGTCTCTAAAAATTTAGTTTTAATCTACAGAAACATACTTAGAAAGTTTGTTCCTAAATATTACTCCCTTGAATAACTTTCATTAAGTGAGATTTCCAAATCCAAGATCAGTGAACCTTTCATTATTGAATTTTAAAAAATCAACACTCTTGCCCAATCAGTCTACAAAAATATCTCTGAAATTTATTATCTTTAGAAATACAAAACTAACATTCAATCTGCAGAAAAAGAGTACAGACTTCTGAATGTGACTCGGGAAGAAAATATTGTCAGATATGTTTACACTTTACTTGCGAAAATGATTAGGCATAAGTTTTCACTGCCCTTACTGGATATCTAATGGGAGTTATCTGCACAAAGCACAGGCTAGATATATCAACAAAAAGTTTACAACATCCTTGCACTGCAGTTTTATAAAAAGATCAATGGCTTTAGCGTTCCTGTAGTGAATTTCGACCAGAAGCAAAATTTATTGTTCTAAGTTACCCCCTACAAAGAAGTAGATAGCGATGTCCACCTGATACTTTAAGGTGTTTAATCATCAAACAACTACTTCGGAGGACTTTATCAAAACATAGGTAGAATCATGGTTAGCAAAAACGCCTAGACCTATGAGTTGAGATAAGCCAAAATGTAACTATGCCTAAAGAATTCTAAGTCAAAAACAGAACAACCCAAAAAACTTGATTAAGAGCACATTAGAGACATAAAAGCAATCACTTGTGCGAACTTCCATTCTGTTTTTGGATTTTTGCTAGCTATGGGGCTACCTATTGAAGAAATCAGGAAAGAGATGTTTAAATTGAAATATGTAACAAATGTTATTGAAAACTAGGTGATTACAGACCAGTACTTTGATAGCTTTTCGTGGGCCAACAATACTTCTCACAGGCATAAATACCTGATTTAAGAACTCTAAAAGCACAACACTAAGTTTATGGACAGAGTCGATAGCCTCAGAAAGAAAGATTTCCAATACACTTTGCTTCCCAAGGAATACGAAGATTTGAAGCTGATATACCTTCACGAAAAATAGTTGATTCTGCAAACTGAAGCTAGGATACTCGACGAGACAACTGAAAATATTAATCAAATAGCAAACAGTTTCGAATCAAGCCAATACGCTCTTTAAATCAGCAAAAAGTTCGGCTATAACTACATTTGTGATCTGTAGCACAAGCATAAATATTCAGATTTGAGTAAAGAGTCGTTTGAATCCTTCAAAAAGATAGCTTAGACGATATTTTCCACCTTCGGAAGCTTGATTCAGGGCATACTTAGCAACGCGCTCGCCAGTCACACAGCCATAAACATTACTAACTAAAATGCAAAATATGTTGCCAAAGGCCTTCTCATAAATCGGCTTCTCTCCACTTTCAAACTGAATGACTATATTACTAAAAAGCTGAAAGAATCTCGACTCAGTCCTAACATTTCGCTAGCTTAGTTCTACTAAGTATCAAAAAGAAAGATTTTCTTGAACTTCACAGTGATTGATGTAAACAGATAAAGGCTTGCCTTCCTAAACAAGAACACAATGCCTAATATGCCTCTTTGGGCTGCTATTATTGCTACTTCGAGTCTGCCTTTCTTCCATCAGTTCTTTGAAGCAAACAAAGAGTGGTAAGCTACTGATGCTTCCTCCTTCTATGACTTCTTCGTTTACTAGTTTTTTAAGGCTGACCAAGACAAAAACACAAGGATCACGCAATACACTTCAGGAAACTTCATCTCTTCGGTCCCACTCTAGCTGCTAACAAACAACACTCTAAGAAGAAAGATATTCGACCCTGTGAAAGATAAGCATATCATAAACATTCCTGAGTTCGCAATTTGCTTCAACCCTTCAAACTAAATCAGCAAACTTTGTGATGTAACAGTTCGCAAACAGTATATCAATCTAAGCACTTTTGGCGTGTTTAAAGGAATAGCGTAATTTCTTTTTAATGTAGGTCAGGAATCTGGTCAGGAATAAAAGGAATTCCAGGAGCAATAGGATCTGCGTTGGTCAGGAAAAATCCCCATGAGAATTAAACTTACAATATCAAATATTCCCCAGGTGAATACATCAGCAAATGGCTTGGTTCTACCACCTTCATGACAACCTTCAGTATCTTGTCGAATTCAAACGATAACTTTATATTGAAGTGGTATTATGACAAGCTTATTAGGCTACCTATCAAGATCGATACTCTAAACTTCCATGAGATAGTTTAAGGAGATATTCTGAATAGATACAAGGTGAATGTGTTGAGTTAGAAAGCACAATAAACAATTGAAAGATCATACGAGATAACAAGCTCCTTTATTTATAACATAGTTTAAAGGTCAATTCCTATAGCGAAATGGTAAGCGAAATTACGAAAGCAATAAAAACCTAAATAAAGCTAAAGTCTGGATAGTAGTCCAAGCAATTTAACTAATACAACTTAAGCTAGGTCTGAAATTAGGAGTGTAGAAAAAATTAATCAAAAAATCTTGGAGGAGATTATGATGATGTACAAATAAACTCAAAGAGACAGATTTAAGGTCAGATTTAGAGCATAGTTGCTTGAAATAGCTCACCCAAATACAGGATTCAAGAGATTGTACTTTAAGCTAACTTTTTTGAACCACTCTAAATGGAACCATAACAATTACAACAACTTTGTAGTCGAATACGCAGTCGACGAAGGTGAGGACCTTTACGGTAACAGAAAAACTTTCAAAAGAGCTAATTAGTCATAAGTCAGCTGGATGGTTGAGTCAAATACTATCATAACTTTGAGATTCTACTATTTGCTGAAAGAAACATGCGATATTGACAAGCATGAAAGTTAAACTATTTTGAAAATGCTTACCGCCAAAGACCAGGATATGCAAATCAGAGAAACTGAGGTAGAATTGGACTTGAAAGATATCGTTAAAAAACTGCCACTGAGAGATAGTTATGATTATTAATTCCATTACGGATGGGAATAGAATTTCGAACCCTAATGGACATAGGTTATAAAACCTATAAAACGAAACAAGCTAGCTTTTACTCAAGGAGACTGTGGCGAAGACGCACCTTTCGTCTCCATTCGAATCATTGGTGAAGAAGATAATCAGTAGTTTAAAACCAAACATATTATCAAGAAAACAACAAGCCGTAAAACTAAGAAAAAGAGCGATGAAAATCTAGATAAACTGCTCGAGCTTAGAAAGGTCATATGATTTGAATATTCAATAAATCTTTTAGCTAGGTATACTTGATCGATTTTACTTGGTATTTACAATAGTTATTTCAGTAGCTATTTGATTCCCATTCTTAAGGCTAAAAATAAAACAACTTATAAAACGTATGATCACTATCAGTTTAAATAATCAAGCTTTGCCCCTTTTTCAATAATGTGTTTCAGCATATCAGTCTCGTCTTACACTCCTTAGGTACAGATTCTTGGTCTCGCCTTTCCTTACTTTATTAGCAGATTTCTTATAGATTGTTTAGCTTTAGGGTCATTTACTAATAACTATAGGTTAGCCAGTTGCTTGAAATGAGTCTTTTTTTAGATGATTTCCTGCTTTTTCTCATACTATTTAGCTTCTTTTTAGATGTTATCAAACTATGAATGCACTGAGTAACGCAGACTAATGTTACCTTCACTGACTGAGGGAATATCCGATCTATTATCTTCCAAAGGTTTTTGAAAATATGAGGCTTAATTGTTTTGAGAATTGGTTATTTTACTCACATCTACCTTTTGTTAACGTCTCTGAGCTTGCTTGTGAAGTACTTACTGTCTTTACTGTTTCCAACGTCGATACATAATCGATTTGACATTCAACTTGGGAGGGATTTACTTCGCTTTTTCTCTTTCTCTGAACTGATACTTACTTATTGGAAGGTATTCAGATGCCCTGCGAATACTGTGCTCTTCTTTATCGCTGATGATGGAACTTTTAAGCTTCATCCCACTCACAGCCCTCGAATCCTTCATGGTAAATTTGAACGGCAGTAGATTGGCTGAAGCATGCTTTTGGATGATTTTGCTTTAATCGTGAGGGTTTTCCTCTATCTAGATGAGAAAGTGATACTTTCTTGATGAAGGCATTAACTCTAGCGTCGTAGTGCTACAACAATTTAGGTTTGATTTAGGAGTTGTAGTGTTTGAGCCACTTCTGCTATTTCAAATTATTGTTTTCCTTTAGTTGGGTGTTTAGTAAGTTCCTTTTAGCCTGGTTGTAATTATACATATAATCTTATTATCACTAACTAAAGTGTAAAACCTTTGTCACCAATTATCACTGACATAGGAACGAAAATGAAACGTTTTTAATGGAAAGATTTATATCTTTGTAAATGATATTAAATCTCTAAATGCGATTATTCATTCTGGTGGCCATATCCACCTTGGCCTTAAGTGCAACTTACAATTAGAGCTGGGCAATCATCCAAGCCAAACTTTCAGTTATCACTCACTGCTCAACCCAGCAGATCGAAAGTTGGAGCTGCAAGGTATGCAAAGATTATCCTTATCTTCAAAATATTACACAAATAGAAAATACGGTAACTAAAATAAGTGGCTTTATTGGGTATGACCATTTACAGAATTCTATCGTCATTTCTTGGAGAGGTACGACTGTTATTCAAAACTGGATTGAAAACTTTGACTTCCAGCAGATTGATTATAAACTGGACTCAAGGTGTAGTGGCTGCAAAGTTCATGCAGGCTTTTACAACTCTTACATCTCAGTGGGGACTAAAATTCTGGATAAGATAGAATCTTTACTGAAGGTTTATACGACTGCGAGTTTTACCATCACAGGACACAGCCTTGGAGGAGCATTAGCTGAAATCACCGGTACTTTGACTATTATTTAGCCCTCATTTTATCCAAAAACTATGGAAGCAAAATCAAATAGCTTTATGTTTATGGATGTCCAAGGATAGGAAATACCAATTTGGCAAAGTTTTTGCATACAATTATTCCTTAAATTTACAGAGTTGTGCATTACAAAGATTTAGTTCCTCATCTACCATCCCTTGACTTGCAATACCTACATCCCGCATACTAAGTCTTATATGACGAGCAGATGAAACTCATTAAAATTTGCAACTAAACTGGCTAAGATGGAAGTTGCTCAAATTCGTTTGCTCCCGATTACACACTCAATGACCATACTCTGTATTGGGTAAAGACAGATAGCAGCGTATGTTGATTATATGCCATAACTCATTTAAATTACTTAAAAAAATGTGTTAACCAATAATCATCGAGGTCATTTCTTTCAGCCAGGTCAGATATTAAAAACGATGTTCTATTCTATGATTTTTAGCAATTAGGTGGCTATGTAGATAGTAAGAAAGATTTTGAAGTTACTATACCTCATCGCGAATCGTTTCCATGCAAGATAACAGCCGATAAGAAAAAAGCTAAACATTCTTAGTAATTCGCTGATAAAAGCTGATTTTCCTGATTAAATCAAGACGACATCCGCAACTAAATATATCATTTCTTACATAATTCTTTT
>Ga0316217_10001999_pt1 | contig 25339 bp, 28 predicted proteins | sample 1anoAmetaG_FD_203633 | JGI IMG/M metagenome (GOLD analysis project Ga0316217, IMG submission 203633) | Freshwater microbial communities from Trout Bog Lake, Wisconsin, USA - 1anoA | ecosystem: Environmental > Aquatic > Freshwater > Lake > Hypolimnion/Profundal zone | place: USA: Wisconsin...
TAACATCACCTTTAGTCCAAGGACCTTCATCGCCTAGATAACCAAATGCTTCTGAGGCTCCTGAGCCCATAGCCCATCTTCCACTAACTGGAATCGTAATAGAAAAATCTTCATCAATAGCAATAAGATTATTATCCCAAGCCATAATTATACCTGCACCAAAAGATTCAATCTTTTTAGAACTTTCAAGAGCACCATGTTCATTCAATGCTTCTCGCATTGCAGGTATAGCATCTCTAATGATAAATCTTTCCACATCATGAAATTCACGGAACTCAGGCCATTCAGCCCAATGTTGAATAACTTGCATAGCTCTAACGCTGCCACAACCACCAAAGATGTACCGACGTTCTTTATCAGTCCATATCTTGCCTGGACCTTCATCACTCTTGGAATATTCCCATGAGATTTGAGAGTCGGCAGCAATAACTATGCCGTCCATCTTTGTAATAGCAGCAGCAAGAACGGTCATTGTTATCCTTTTTTAAGTGTAGCGTTCACTTGAATCTTTTGAATATTAACATTCTCAGGATTTTTAATATTCTTCTTAGCATATTCAGCTTCAGAATAAACACCAACCACTTTGTTCTTTTCTTTTGTAGTCACAACCCATACTTGCATTAGTAATAATCATCCTCATCCGACACTACAGTCTCAGCAGTATCCGATTCTTCAGTTTTTTCTTCTTCAACAGTTTCTTCAATAGCAATAGGTTCAGCAATTAACTCACTGACTACGTTTTTAAATTGAGGACCAACGACTTGATCCCACATAGCAGCGAATTGTTCTTGCAATTGTTCAGTGATTTCACCATCATGAAGTTTGATCTCACAACCAACTTCTGGTTTAATCCAATCCCATTCGCCTTTAGCGTTTTTTACTTGGAGTGTTCCACCAATGCTAACCGACAGTTTCAGTTCCATCATCTTCCTTTTGTTCTGTTTTTAATGCTTCGACTTTTACTCTAGCATGTTCTGATAAATGTTTGTATCCACAATTAGGGCATTGACACTTTATTGACATTTTCCTTATCTCTTTCTGTACTCTTAAGTAATATATCAATAATTTCTATTACTTGCTTTGATTGATTAAGAAGCTTTTCTTCTACTTCCATACCATTTGATATAATAGTTTCAACAAGACCTGATACTACATCATTAATCTGATAAAGAGCAGGTTCTTGAAAAACATATTCATATTCTTCTTTGATAACCGGCTCTTCAACTTTTACAGACTTTTCTTCTTCTTCTTCTTTTTTTCTACTCTCTTTAATACGTTTACTAAGAGCAACGAGTTCAGAAGAGACTGCAAATTGAACTCCATGTTTTACTAAGCTTTTAGTGTTTTTATTCATTATATCTCCTTACTGTGTATTATAAGAATACCATCAAAAATGAATGAAAGTCAAATTGGTACCTTCACTCGGAATCGAACCGAGATCCCAGGGTTAGAACTCCTTTGCACTATCCGTTGTGCTATGAAGGCATTAATTTGTATCGTAAATATTAACGTCTATACCATTTTCACGCAAAATATCTATTGCTTGTTCATAGTAGGGGTTGCTCATATCATTAACGACTCTAGCTGATGCTGATTTAATAACGCCTTTAATCCACATCGAATTCATACTATAATTATTAAAAGCAGCAATTAACTTAGGTTGGGCTGGGATCTTAGCAAGTTCTAGCATGGTCTTTGCTGCCCAATTTAAATCCTTAGCCATTAACCCTTCTTACAAAGACAGTTGCCACCACACTTGCATTGACGTTTAGGAGCCTGAGACTTCTGGTAAATACCATTCTTTACACCCTGGCTAAACATATGGATAAAAGCACCAACAAACATAAAAAATAAAGCTGGTAGAATTAATACTAAAATTACATGCATTATGCTTCCTTTTTCTTCGGTGTTGCCTTCTTAGGTGCTGGTTTTTTCTTTGCAGGAACAGCCTTTTTTACTGCTTTCTTAGGTGCTGGCTTTGGTGCTTCTGTTCCTAGTGGGAGTGGAATGTCTGGTACGTTATTGTTACCACCAGTAAGACCACCTAGAAAATTTAAAAAACCTTTCAATGTACTATTCATATTATTCTCCTATATTCCAATCATCGTATGAGCCTAAACGTACCATGTGTGCACATGGGTCACCGCCTTCTTCCCATTGTTTTTCCTCTGTATCATGCATGGGGAAACCATCATGTGTATTACAGAATTGTTCTGAGCAGAAACCATTATCTACTCCATATTTTAACCACTCATCAAAATCCATTATAGCTCCTTGATATACTTACTGTACTTTTTCTTGTTATCTTTTAGATAATCTGGATAAAAATCTGAATCTATATCCACTAGTTTCAGTTCGTATCCACGACCAAGTGTATCAGTGTTATTTTCAAAATTCAAGTCAAGGTTAGATTTAATTTGATCAGTGTTGCATTCGGTGTGGGCAAAAGCTTCAATCTTATTTTTAATGAATTCAGTGTCTCCACAGAAAGTCCAATGCCAACCACCATTTGGTACATAGATAGAATTATGGCTCAATCTTAATGCAGTAGCATTGAATCCTTCTCTACGGTATTCACCAACGCTGCAAGCCTTTGCTTTTACCCAAGTACCTTCACCAACATTTTGATTATTAAGATAATATTGATGAATAACCATCTCAAAAGCATAAGAAAAATCAGGATCAAAATTATCTCTAAGCAACTCTAAAGTCTTTGGGTTGGGTATTTCATCTAAATCATTAATAAGAACAATATCATCATCATTATATTCAGATAGATCAAGAATAACATCACGCTGATAGTTCTCACGACCCCACTCATCAAGAGTATCAGGGAATTCAATCTCAATAACTGTATGCTTTGGATGTTTAATAGTGTTAGCAATCATAGGCTTATCAAGACCAGTAAATGTTTTAGTAGATTCAATCGTATAGAAGCAATCAACAACGCCTTCTAGAATACCAAGACGTAGTTCTAAAATGTGCGTCTCATTGTAGAAGGGTGTGATGCTAATTATACGACGGGTCACTTAGCTTGTTCCTTGAGCTTTCTGGCCATTTTTGCTTTGTTAGTAGCACGATTAAATACGTTAACCCACTGCTTGCATACTTCTTCCCATGTATTTTTCATAGCCCATTCGTATGCTTTTTCAGCACGCTCAGCAGCTTCTTCTGGGTGATCCATGATATGTTTAATTGTTTTAGCAGCATCTTCAACACTCATCAAAGGACGCATACGTTCATTATCATTGTCTTTAATAATCCAATGCGATGGAGTGTGACCACTAGGGATTCTCCAACCACGATCTTCACCCAAGATTTCAGGAACTGAAGTGTTGTCAGGTGCTATTACAGGTAGCTTTACTGACATAGCTTCAGTAATACTTAGCCCCCAACCTTCACCATGTGTTGTTGTTAGATAAGCGTCACTAGCATTATAAATCTGGTTGAGGAATGCAATTGGGAATCCACTGTGAGCACCAAATTGCTTAGGGTCTGGTACAGTAAAGTCTTTATTTGGATCAAGACCAATAGAGCGTGCCATTTCCATTACACTTCCACCAAAATCTGATTCTTGCATGTGCATATATAGGAATGCATCCTCAACTCCAATATTGCGAAGTTCTTTAAGAATCAAAAGGCTTCGTGATATGTCTTTACGACCTTGGTTGCGATTAACATTAGTAATAAGAAACTTATCTTGAAGCATTGGGAAGATCATTGCTTTTGCTTGCTTTTTTTCTTCTGGAGACAATGGGAAGAAGTCAGATGTATTAGTTCCATGGTAAATAACATCTTGTTTGCTGGCTAGGTTGCCAATGACTTTACGACTTTCTTCTTTTGCATACTCAGTATAAGCAACCGGAAAATCAAAGCTAGATACGCATTGGTTAACCCATTCTGGCCGTGGGGCACAATCAAATGGATAATAATAAACACTTGAGAATGTATTAGGCTTAGTACGTTGTAGTTCTAAAATTTGAGGTACAATTGGCAGTACAATAAAAGTATCTTGAACAATAAAAACAATGTCGTACTCACGTTGAGCAAGCATATCTAGAAAGACTTGACGACCAAATACGTCACCGTATGGTCCTTGAGTTCTTAGAGCACTAATCGCAGGCCATAGAGTACCTGGCCATAGTTCTGTGTCATAAGGGCCACCATCATAATTAACGCCAACAACATCAATTTCATAGTTGCCAGTCTTGTTAATTTCTCCCATAATGTTTTTCATTACAGTACCGAAACCAGTACTACATGCGTAGTCACCCCACGCTAGTACTCTGATCTTGCTCATTGTAATCTCCATTCTTTAGGATTTATGTTAGGGTTATTATAAGGGTTACGGTATACTTCTTTCAAGTCTTTGCGAGCACTTCCCCATTTTTTTTCATAATATTGACCACTTTTTAAAGAATTGAGAGGTGAAGTCAGTTTTTTAGTAGTTTGGTGACGAATATGAACATAAGGGATACTTGTTTGAAAAGTCCTGAATCCAAGAAGTTTGATACGATATTTCATATCAGTATCTTCCCACCACGCTGGGTCAAAGTTCTCATCAAAAGTACCACATTTATCAAAAAAGTCTGATCTTATTGCAAAACAAGCAAAGCTTTGATCTTCTATAGATTTTGTTTCATCACCTGTTACTTCATCATCCCATAGAATTTGTGTTGGATCAATCAAATTATCAAAAACATCAACTGGGAAAGCCATAACATAATCTTCTGGCATTGCCATTGTTTCCCTAGCAAGGTAAGTTATTGTTTTTTCAGAAAAAAGAACATCATCATTACTTACAATAATGACATCACATTTATCTGCAATCGCTTGTCTAATACCAGTATTCCAAGCTGCAGCTAGTGGCACTTGATATCTATACTGGGGTTGAATATAAATTTTTAATTCATAGTCAGTTTTAGCACTATAAATCATATCAACAGCTTGATCAAAGTTATTAAGAATGGGAATTACTAAACCAATTTTCATCAGAATATCTCGTTTTCTTTATCTCTTTTATTAAGATTATATAGTTTAACATGTTTATTCTGAGCAGCTTTGCAGGCATCGCAAGGCCATTCTTTTTTACGACGGTGGGCACCATACCCGGATCGAGTGCCGCATTGAGCTACTTTCCTGCCACGTCCTTTAATTGCAGGTGCTGTTTCTTGAATCCTTTGTGATTCTTCAGTATATTGGTTTTGTAAAAAAGCTATATTGATGTTTATTAATTGGATGCCTCGTTTTTTGCGCATCTCTCTACGATCAATCGGTCCAGTATTAGCCCAATATCCATATTCTTCATACTGTAAAGCATGTTCCAAACATTCATTGGATACCGGACAGCCTTCACACTTTTCAACTAACTTAGATGATGGTGATTTTCCATGCGCTGGATAAAAAGATTCGATACCCATGCCTTTACAAGCAGCTAATTTCTGCCAACTGTAATCAATTGTATTTTCCATAATTATTGGAAAGAATAAACTGGAGGGCCTCGGGAGGAGTCAAGGTAGAATACCGACTGCAACCCCCGAGGAAGACCAGGCCCTACAGGAAGGAACTAAAAGCTCCCTCACTGTATAAGCTACTTTTTACTCTTTTTTACATTATCCTTCCGATATTGCTCTGCTTTTTTAAGCAAATTTACTATATATTCAACAAATTCCTCAACATCGCTAAGGTTGCTGCCAGGGCCACTAACTGAGATAGTCATCCCAATTAAGGTACTATGCATCTTGCCACTGGAAATCATATCCATTAGATCCCTATGAATTTGATCATATTCTTTTGCTTTTGCCATTTATTAAACTCCTGGTGTTGGTGTATATTTCTGAATGCATTCCCAGCCACAAAATGTAGCATTCGGGGGTACTAATCCAGGAAGATTTACTTCTTTACCTGTTGATGTATCAATGTAATTTTGATTAACTATCATAACATAAGTAGATGTTTGAGTTCCATCATAAATAATTATCTTATTACATTCATTACATGTAGCTACCATTTGACTAGCCATTTATTTTTCTCCTTTACCAGCCTTGTCCGCAACCATATTGGTCGGGAACGTAGCCACTTCCTTCGATCTCACGAGCAACTGTTACTTGCTCTTCCGGTGTTGCTAATCCTGCATTCTTTGCAAACTTTAATCCGCCAAACTTAATCCAATTAATATTGGTAATCCCTAAGCCACCACTATAGTAAGGACCTATGTAATTCCAATTAGCACCCATTTCACAGATGCTAACTTTTTCCCAAACCAACATAATTGGCCTAGAAAATAATATTACTGGATGTACTGCTTTTTTAATCTTTTGAACCACTTTTGGTGTTTCTTTATTTGGTACTGCTTTTATAGCTGGAGCATGATGACCAAACAGTACCATAACTCCAAATATTGAAATTGTAATTAAACGTCTCAAGATTATCCTATCTCTCTAACAATAAGGTCAATTAATTTTCAATAGGTACCTCCTTTTTTAATTAAATAAAATCTACACGGCTCACTGAAAAAAGTCAAGTTAGAATAAAAATCCATACGGAGTAAGATCAATAGTGTCTTCCATATCAGCATGCTCATCAACTATACCACGGATTGCTTCAGCTTCTGCACGACGACGTAATACTTTAGCATCTACTCGTTCTTCGATTGTGTTTACTGCCACTGGTCGATATACCCATGTTTTATCAACACCCTTTGATTTTGAGTCAGCACGGTTGATACGATCTTTACGTTGTTTGTAATCTGCATATGTACGAGGCACTTCAATATTCCAAAGGTACGGTGCATATAAGTTTGCACCTTCTTGAAGCACATCACTAGTAATAAGAACTGCAGGGCCTTTATATGCATTAAATTTCTTCATATTCTCAGCTGCTTGGTCTGTACTCATGCCAACACCCCAAATAGGTAATATCATTACATCAGGGTATTGAGCCTTTAAAGCTTCATAATATGGGAATAATGTTCCATTAGTCCAAAAAGTAAACAAAACAGTTTTTTCATCATTTTCAAAATAACCTTCTAGGTTGCTTGTAATCATTTGATATTTAGCACTGTTTTGAATGCTTATGTCACTACCAAACTCAGCAACGATTTCTTTAGCAAATTTACCATCGCTGTTTTTTAAACCTTCAGTTGTATTGCATATCATACGAAGAACATCAATATAACTCCAATTAGCTACTGGATTATCTGGGTTGAACCGTTCACGTGCTTGTTCTTCTGCCCAATCGTAGATAGCACGATCGGTGTCTGAGAGTTCAAATACAAGCTTTTTAGGAGTACTCTCAGGGAATTGAGCAGCAATAATAGGATCGCTCTTCATTGCAATATGAGTCCAATTTTCATGTTTCTTACCAAGGAGGGATAGTTTTGCACGATCCCATTCTTTTACGTATAATTCTTGGATAAATCCATTGCTATACATACCAAATTCTTTGCCATAAAACTTTTTAAAAACATCGCGTTTCATATCGCTGACATCTGGAATGCCTGGTGCTACAATAGAAAATATATTACGTATATTCAATGGGCTAGTCGTATATGGTGTAGCTGTTAAAGCCAAAGCTTTAGTATCGCTATCTGGAGTATTTATTAAAGTGTAGAATCCTTCACCTAACAAACTTTCACCACTATTGATCTTTTGTGCTTCATCTATTACAATTAAAACTCTTTGGCCTTTAATCATTTCTAGGATTTGAAGTAAGTCAGTTCGGTCGTATGATTTAATTTTCTTTCTCTGACCTGGTACTTTAACCATGCTACCTTCGCGTACTTTTTCATAGTTAAGAACCATTACTTGACTGGTGCTTTTTTCGTACATAGCATGACGAGTTTTACGAGTCATCTTTTCTGTTACACGTTCAACAGTTAAATGTGTCATTCGTTTGAACTCCTGTTCCCAGTCGTATTGTTTGATCTTTTTTGAAAAAACCAGTACTTTATCAATGGCACCGTTATCAAACAGTTTCTGGCTAGTGAGGCAGCTCAATAAAGTTTTGCCTGCACCTGTATCCCACTGGACTAATACCCGTGGATTATCTGAATGCATTTGTTTCCATACATAATTGAGACCAACATGCTGGAAAGGGAATAAGTGGTTCTCAACCAAAAAAGGACTATTGACCTCATATGGTTTAGAACTACACATTTGTAATTCTATAAAATCGTTTTCTGCTTCTTTATCTTCAAAAATAAAAGAATAATCGTTATTTTGTGTTAGCTGAACAAATTCATCTATTCTGTCACGGTTTTTTAAAGTACCGTAAGAATCAAGCATCAAAAGTTTTTTCTTGACTTCAGGATCTAAGGTGCTGTATCTTAGTACTCCATTGAGTAATTTACTTTTTTGTACATATATAGTCTTCTCCGAAGCCATACGTAAATAATACTACAAACTAAAGAAAATATCAACTTAGTTCATAGATATTTACAGTATTTGAGATCCTATTGATATTAAAAATTGATGGATAAACGTTCTGGTTCAATTGGAAATAAGGTTTACTACTTATATCACGACGCATACTAACTTCATTGGTTTTACTACTTCCAATATAGTCAATGTTCAAATTGGCATAGTAAGCATTCTGTTTATATTGTGGTATAATACTTACTCCAGATATATAAACATTAGGATCTAATGCAGTCATACGCACTTGGATACCACTAGCTGCTACACCTGAAACAGTGCTAATAAAGTTATTAGGGTTATTAATGCCTGTAGTAATTGGATACCAACCTTGGTTACTAGTTATGCTAGTTCCATATGTATTGGTATATTCATAGCGCACTGGGTGATAGAATGGTGCTATCATGCTTACATAAAAAATTTCATTAACTGTGCTAGAAGTTTGAACTAATTGCATATAGAAAGATGAATAGTTAGTTCCGGTATATCCTTGTAGTTGAATATCAAACCAAGTATTCAAAGGCAATGTTTGAGAAGCATAAACCTTATAAGCAATTTCACTAGTATTACCAAGCAAGTCTATAGCCATAAGGCTAGCTCTATAAGTACCGAAGTTTGTTTTTGGCAATAGTGTTCTTACAACGCCACTGATTCTCATGTTGCTGTGATCTGATGGACCAATCCATGTGGTTGTTGGAACGCTAAATACACCTAATTGATAAAGAGAATAAGGCACAGCTGCTGAACCACTAATAACAAGTTGAATAGTATTACTTGGAATGTTTTGACTGTAATTTGTTCCAGTAACGGTTGCTATATTAGTTCCAGATGTTACTGCTAGATTACTACCACTTACAGTTGTTCCTGAAATGACAGCATTGTTAGTTGGGTTAACAAATTGAGTTTTTAGGCTTATGTTTGTAGACCCAGAAGATTGTACATTGGTAAGGAAATAGTATTGCAAACCACTAGCAGGTGAATAACTAGCGAACCCAACAGCACCAAATGAAGGTGCACCAAATTGAACTTTCCAAGTATCAATACCACTTGCATTAACATTGGGAATAGTAAAATTGAATGACGCGCTGTAACTACCGCCACTAACGCTAAGTCCGCTGGCTGTACCACTAAGATGTGTAGTAGTGTTGTAATAATTTACAGATGTACCAGTAATAGTAGTTCCACTACCTGCTGTCCAACCTAAAATAGATCCTGAGTATGGCAAGAAGTTTGCATTGTAGTAATTTGCAAGGTTAGTTCCAGCAAGATAACTTCCTGATTTAATACCATAATTAGTTCCAGGAGTTCCTGATACTGAATAAATTGTACTTAATCCAAGCGTACCATCTAATTGCAAAGTAGAATTAATAGCCATGCTACTCAAAGCACTATTGCTAAGATTATTCATAATTGTTGGATCGTTGTTTAATGTTGCGCCTTGTGTTAAAAAGCTACGCCAGTCAGTTGTTAATCCACCAATATTAAAAGCATTAAAACTATCAATGGTAGAAAACCATGGTGTAGTTGCAGCTTGGTCAACGTTTAACATTACATAATTAGTATCTTGCGAAGCAAATCCAGTATTAGTTAAATTACTAGATAGTAAATTGGTAGGTGTTCCACGAAGATCATCAAAAGAAGTTTCGTAAAAAGTAGTTAAATATCTAATGCCTGTAAAGTATGCTTCATGCCAACTGTGTTTAATATTAATTTGTGTATATTGATGAACACTAGTGCTAGGGAAACGTCTTTGTAAAAATTCATTATATGTTTGGTAATTGTAATTGCCATTAGTGTCTATAATTTTGTAACTAATACTTGGATCAGTAATTGTTGAACTAGTAGATGGTCCTAATGTAGTAGTATTACCTAATTGAGAAGAGTTCAATGATGATAATTGTGGCCATCCGCTGTTGCTACTACCTATAGTTTGGTTAGCAATACCAAATAAAGTTGATGAACTTAATTGATTAGTTGCTTGAGTGCGAGTGGTAAGATTTGATTGTCCAAAATAAGAATATTGCAACGGATTAGCATCAATAATATTTTGTTCAATATCATAAAAATATTGTTCTACATCATAAGGGAATACATTAATAGTTCTATCTACTGAATCGACTGGGAGATCGTACGCTTCAGCTACTAATTTAACAAATTCAAATTTTAAATAAGTACAACTAATATTTGGTATTTCATAAATACCTTTACGTAATATAAAATCACGTTGTATAGGTGTCCAGTAAAAAGTACTCGGGTCTATTGTTCCGCTATTGGTAGAACTATTTGTGTAATATACATTAAATTTACAATTGCTGTAAATAGGATCTATGTAGATACGATTTATAGTAGTGGGTGAAGGATCGCTTATTTTTGCATAAAAGAAAACAACTGAATCTTTTACTGGTTGTGGGGCACATTTCCAATATGTAGAATCATTAACAAAAGCATTTGATAAATTATTTGTTGAATATGAATAGTTTTCTACAAAACCAAATCGGTTTTGTGTAATAATTGAATTGGTTCCGCTTATAACACTAGATGGAACATCTTGAGTTGATTCAATAATTAATTTAATATTGAAGTTTTGCAAACCAACAGAATACGCAACGTTTGTTAGTAGATTGCCTACACTAGCCGTTTGAATTTCTTTTTGACGGGTAATGCGAATAGAAATACTATTTACACCTGTCAATGGGTATGTAAATGAGCCATAGTTCCTGGATGGCGCAATGTATTCAAGCCGTAGCCAGTCTGTGGTTGTGTAAATATCGCCGCCGCCAACTATAACAAATGTGGAAGCTCCAGGTAAGTTATTTAAATTATTATCTAATAGTTCTACATAACATGGAACATTTAATATATCAAAAGTAACATAATTATAATAAGTTGTATTAATAAGATCATAAGTAACAACTACAGGAGCACTATTGGGTCCACCAAAATCTGTACTTGAAAACCATGATGTTTGTGCAGCAGGATCAAAAGTAAGAACACCATTCGATTGATTGGTAGCTTTTATATTTGGGTCTCTATAACCAGTTGTTAGAGTAGTTGAAAGTGTATCAACAACGCCTGTTTGAGCATAAATTTTATTATAAACTAATCCATCGCTTGTAAGAGGTGGGTTAATTGTTTGTGTTACATAATCTTTAGATGGGTCTACATTATTTGGCAATATAGGCATATTATTGAGCACCGTATAGTGTTGAAGTTACTTGTAAAGATGGGTTAGAAATGCTATTTTCTGGGAAATTACTATTATCGCTACTAGTTACATAATTAATATTTCCTGTTAAATCAATTATTATTTCTTGTGTTTGCAAATGAGCAAAATGAGGAGCTACAGTTTGTGTTCCTGGTGTTAACCAGTATCTTGTACCTGCGCCAGGTTGTATTGTTCCTGGTGTATTAAGGCTGTTTGGAGTAACAGTTGTTACAAGGTGAAAATATTGAGAAAGGGTTCCACTAACAGCAACAGAACTTAAAGGAAAATTAGTAAATGTTTGTATTGGGTTTCCAAAACTAATTACAAAATTAGCAAATGTTATTCTTTTAATTACATTTAATATATTATTTTTTTTATCTTGATTCCATTGCCAAAATCCACTATTATTAGTAGAATCCATCAATGGTATTAATACAATTTCCTGATTTTGATTTACTCCTGTTGATCCTCTACCGTAACCAGGCGTACGCCAACTTTCTACTGCATAAAATTTAATTTGAGTTAATGCTTCACACAATGTAAGGATTGCCCAAAGCGTTGAACCAAGCTGGAATGCTTCGGCTGCACCCATGAGTCTTTCTCTATAAGCTGCATCTTTTGTTATAATTTCTTGCCATTGATTATCAGTTAATTGATCAATAAAAGGGTTTGTAGAAAAACTATATATTTCAGATGATGATCTTTTAACACTTAGAATTAACCCCATGATTGTATCAAGGTTGCTAAATTCTATTGTTTGTTGACCTAATCTTGCAACAAGTTGTAAATTTTTTAGTTGTCCTGTACCACTATTACCTAACAAAATTTCCATTAATGTAGTAAGGTTGTCACCTTTATTAAAATTGTAAACATCGTCAGGAAAGTTACTTACCTTTTGTGGGAAAGTAGAATGCAATGTAGTAGGGAAAACATTACCTGCCATTAGAAGTTACTATTCCCAGTGATTGTGTAGTTAATGTTTTTAAGGATAGGCAATTGATTACTAGCAAGTAAAAAGTCGCTTGTATATGTTCCTGTAATTGTTCCATCGATAGCAGTTGTATTAATGCTTGTAATTCTTACATTGACAACACCAGCAGTACCTAATATTTGACCTGCTATCAAAGCAAAAGAAATTGGGCTTAGATAAAATAAATTACTAAAATAAGTAGATAGTTGATTAAAAATATTTGTTTGAATAGTAGATTGACTATATCCTGGAGAAAATATAATTCTTAAATTAACTACTAAATTAACAAAATTAGCTTGGTGAACTAATGTATCAGTTCCTAATGGTCTGCTTTGTTGAACTAAAGATTCAACAGTTGTTACATCGTTATTATATGCATGGGTATATTTTGCCCATGAGGTAACAGAAGGCCATGCTTGTGGCCATCCGCTTGGAACAACACCACTATTATCAAAAGCTAAACCAGTTGATTGTAGAACGCTATTCTGTTTATTTGTAGTATCGTAAATTGGATATACCAGTGCTTTACCACTCATAGTAATGTTTGTAGCACCACCAGATGCAGCTGTATTTGGTAAATTAAGAATAATACCGCTAGAAGATACTTGAGAAATAAAATAGTTACCACTCGCAGTGATCACACCACTTGCCAAAGCTAAGCCTGGGTATAGGAAAGAATTTGCATTTGATACTGAAACAAACGTGGTTCCACCAGAGGCTACAGTTCCTGTAAATGTAGTCATTGGATAAGGGTTTAGAGCAATTGGGTATGTTGTACCATTGCTTGTTCCAACATTGTAAAGATAAATAGAATCTGCAATCCCGCTTGTTGAGGCACTCAATTGAGATGGGAAGTTAATAGCAGGTTGCTGATTTAATGGAACATAAATTGCATTGTTTACTACAGCGTTGCTAGCAGCCATTACACCACTTGCCAAGGCATAGTATGCAGAGTTACGATAATTTATAGCATTACCAGAGCTCAGTGTAGTTCCTGCTATAAAAACAAGTTGTTCTGTTGTTGATGCGGTAGTTGTTCCATTTATAAATACATCAACAAAATTACCGCTTGTAAGAGCAACTGATCTACTTGAAGCAGGGCAGTATTCACTAACAACTTGAATAGCATTACCAACAAACAATGCAGTATTATTAGTATTATTACCAATAGTTATTTGAAGCTGTGCAACTGGATTGTTAGGGTAGTAATAATCAACTAGATTAGTATATGTTGATTGGTTAGATGTATTGATATTGTTACCAACTAATTCATTCCCTTGTGGATAAACGTATCCACTAAAAGTGTTATTATAAGATAATGTTCCACTTACACCGACATCAGGGTTTGCACTTTTTACAAAACTGTAATATGAGGTTCCACTAATGGTGGTAACACCACTAGTCGTGACACTGGATCCGGGAAGCGCGTACCCACTACCTAGAACTAGGTTGTAAGGGCTTGCGGCGCTAAAGGTCAATTGCACACCAGATGCAACTGTATTGCCTGATCCTGTTACAGAAAAAGTTTGATTATAAGAAATTGGTGTAACACCACTAATCAATGCAGTTATTCCAGAAGCAAGAGTTGCGGCAGTGGTTGTAGAAAGGTAACTACCGCTTGCAACAATTTGAGTACCACTAAATGTTGTTCCACTAATTGCACTAGTCATACCACTATAGGCAACTAAAAGAAATGTTGGGTTGCCTGAACCACTTACATAAGCATTAATTTGGAGTTGTTCATTGTAGAAAGCTTGTTGCCCAATGGTGTTAACTAAATTAACATTTGGGTCTTGCATAGCAGTCATTACATAATTGCCTTGCGTACCAGTTGTATTATTAAACGCTGTATTTTGCCATCTTGAACGAAGAGCAGAATCACTTTCTGGGTCTAGACCATTGGTAATAGCACTGTTGTTTAGAACAGACGTAATACCAACTAGGTTAGTTACTTTTCTAGTGATGGCTCCGATAGGTACATTGCTGTAAGCTCCAGGCAGAGTTGCAACAATAGGCACATCAACGGATGTATCTCCTAACCCAAGAATTGCTGGAGATGTTGTAGAATAATAAATAGCTGATGTATAATTTGGACCAATAGGGACTGCTACTTGTGTACCGACAGGTATGTCGTAAATATTAGTTGCTGGAGTGTTTATTGAAAAAGTTACAACGCCTGAAGCTCTTTTACCAGATAATCTATAAACACCAAAAAGATTACAGAATGCATCTAACTCAACGCCAGATTTGGTATTTACATCATAACTGTATGTTTGAAGCACTGAGTTATTGTTTGCCAATGCAATTTCACTAGCAACAGATTCAAGTATCTTATATGTTGCACTACCTACGCTAACATCCCAAGTAGGGTCATATACAGATAGGGCGGCTTGTAGCCTAGCGAGAACTCCTGATGTATCAGCCATTGTATACGTTTACTCCATTATTGTTTATTGCAAGGTTTAAATTGATTACATTCCCACTTAAGGTATTTATTGTTACTGCAGCTATAATTGAAGAATTTTGTATCGTTACATCTACTGATACAATATTTTGTATTATTTCACTCTTATTCCAATTGGAAAGTTGAGCAACGTTTTGTGCTTGTTGCAGTTCAATCGTTTGTTGACCCTGGTAAAGTTGTATGATTCTTGTTATTTCATTGGTTATAGTGGTTACAGTTCCACTATTTTGCGTTCCACCAACCATACTCGTTAACAGACTGCCAAAGCCGGGTGACGTAAAACCAGTTCCAAGAGGTTCTTGTAGCCATCTAGCTAAATCTTGGAACAATTTGTTTGAACCCGTGACGAACTGGATTTTGCCACTATTTAGTTGGATATCTCCGTTACTGACTGCAATCGTCTTCATAGTATCTTAGGCAAAAAAAGGGGTTAAATACATCAGTATTTGATGATCTTGGTAACTACGGCATATGGCTGCATATTATTGTGGCCAGAAGCTGTTGTAGCGGTGTTTCCGCTGGTTGTAAGCCCCGTTTGGGCAGGCACTGTAAAAGCAAGACCAGGAATAGATACACTACCTGTAACTGCTTGAGAAGCAATGGAAAGGGCATTGACTGTTAAAGATGGGATGCCAATGCTAACTCCACTAAGGCTGTGAGTGTGTCCATTATCTGTTACGACGCTATTAATAGTACCTGTAACATTGGAATTCCCAAAAGATACTGTTATGCCAGTAGTTTTGCTACCACCTTGAAGAACTGGGATAGCGCTATCTTGGTACAAACCTACATATTTATAGCCACCACCAGCTGCAACACCATTATTTAATGCTGTAGCTGTTGCGTTCCCACCAATCATTGTTGTGTTAGATGGTGAGTGAGTGTGACCAGGGTCTGTTACTGAACCGGTTCCACCAGCTGCTGTAAGTGTACCTACAGAACTATTAACACTAACCCCTGTAGCACTAGAACCAGTGTTGCCAGTGGCGATAGTTCCTGTTCCAGAGCCAGTAGATCCTGAACCAGTAGATCCACCGGCTGTATTCAAACTGACAGTATTGCTAGTTCCTGTACTAGTTGTAAGGCCTGTTTGTGCAGGCACTGAGAATCCATGGGAGTGAGCTACTAGAGGAGTTTCTCCAGATACCAATACGTGAGTTTCTTCACCGCTATAAGTGGCTAAAGCTCTAAAGGTAAGCCCTGTACCACTGCCTGCACCAATCGTTGTACGACCTCTAAGATCAGGTACGTTAAAACTAGATCCAGTTCCACCCCAGGTATAACTAATGGCATTGAATAGACCACTATATGTAGTTGTAGAATAACTAGATCCATCACATAGAAGATACCCAGATGGTGCAACAGGGCCAGCAAAATCAAGAAGCGTTCCTGCAGGTACTCCTGGTGAAGAAGGTCCAGAGTTAGTAGGAAGTGGTGCAGTGCTATTTACTTGACGAATAGTTGAATCATAAATACCACCATATAAATAAAGTCTATATTGTGTAGTTCTTTTCTCCACCCACCACACTTGATTTGCTTGTAATTGTGTGAGCACTACGCCCGGTGGCATAGCTTGTAAGTCAACTTGAACTTGGAAACCTTTAGTATCTAAAGCAAGGCAATAATATTGTTGAGCAGCGTTAACAGATTCTGCACTTTGTGGATAAAGTTGTGGACCAGTAATAAGTGTTACTTTTAAAACACCACTGTTCTTATCGAGTATTTGACCGTTTTGAACCATTATGTTAAATTCAATCCGTAGTGCATTATATTATTATTCTTCTTAGGAGCTGTTACATCAAATTGCGTGGTAAAACCACCACTTCTACTACCTTGATGAGTAACACTCATAACATAGAATTCGTATTTATCTGTTGTACCTTTTTGATTAGGTATGTTAACAACAATTCTCATACCTGGATATAATTCAGGTAAGAAAGTTGTTTGTACTGTACTAGCAAACTGGTTAACCCAATCAAGCATAAATGTTTGCAATGCTAAGAAGTATTCCATCATTTGGCTGTGGATCATACTCTGTTGAATTACTTGTGGTCTAAGACCATATATGTTTAAAAATTTATCGACTGTATCAAGATTATTAAGGTATTGCGTTGTTGATTCTGTTTGTATAGGTCCACCATCAACAGCATTGCTACCAGCAATAGGAAGATCATTAAACAATAATCTCATTGTTGTAATGTCTTGAACGCTTACAAGACCATTAGTTGTAAAAAAGTCGGCTTCACTAACTTGTTGACCAATACCTGTTGTGTCACCAACTACTCCTACGTGCGTAGTTAATTGATCATCATTATGATAAACATTAAAATTAATAATTTCCACTGGACTAATTTCTAGAACTGGATCAGTTCCATAAACTCCGTAATAATCAGGGAACCATGCTACAAAATCACCATTGGGAGCACTTTGGTACATACGCATTCCAGCACTCATAATTTGTGTTAAATCACTCATTACTGGGTTATCTAATAAGAAAGCTCTAGGCGTTCCTACAAGTACGCTTGCTCTTGGGTCAAATGCTGGAACTTGAAATAGATTGCTATACGCATCGGTTAATGCATTAATAGCTCTAGTTGTTGCGTTCCCTGGATCTAATGATTGCGTAGTGGTAGTAATATCGGAAGGGTTGGATTGGGGGTCAATACCAGCTTGTGGTGAAAGAGAAATTGGTCTACGTGCACCTAGATAATAACCTTTACCACCTGCTATGTCTTTCCAATAAATTGGACTTTCCATTACTGCTTCACCTGTCCCAGGTGCTTGAATGGTATAACCTATTCCTGGTTTTCCTGTAGCAGATGATCTTTTAGTATCACCTTTTATTCCTGAACTAATGTATCCAGGATCTGGGTCACCAAAAGCTACAGTCATCATGACAACATGGTTTGGAGGTGTTTGGTTATCATTATTCGTGGCAGGGAAACCAAAGAATAAAAGGTCGCCAGGTTGTGGTTGATTTGTATTACTTATCCATTGACCATATTTATCAGCTTGGCTACCGTCTAATGGTCCACATTGAGTATATGTATCATAACCAATTTTTATATTTTGTTTACTATACGCCCAATACATCAAACCAGAGCAGTCAAATCCTTTGCCTTGAGATCTTCCTCCCCAAACATAAGGCACGCCAATTTGCGATCTTGCATCTTGTATAACATTGTATATAGTTCCAGAAATGTATCCAAGATCAGTACCGTTTGTAGAAGTATTATTTTGGTTAGTTGTTGAATTAGCAAAAGCTGGTTGTATTCCAACTTTTACTTTGGTTTGATCTGCCCATGTAATTTGTATTGGTTTTGAAACAAACCCAGGATCATTCGTGTCTGACCAATTTGTTGGGTCTCCTATTTTACCATTGAGATAAGCTACAACACTTGGGTGGATTTGTGCATAATCAACAGAAGGATCATATACTGCTTGACCTTTTAATTGAGCAGGCATAGCTTTTTGTGGAACGCTTGTTGCTCTTAATACAACAGTTCTATCTAAAGTAGTAACTTCTACCAAACGACCATCATTTGTATTTTCAATGCGATTATTTGCAATCCAAGATTTAGCATCGCTTTTATCTTTTGCAGACATATTTGGTGTTTTTAGATATGAGAATGGCAATGAACAATAATATATTCCTTGAGTGTCTTCTGTCGTACTATTGATTAAACCAATATCAACTGGATTGTTTGCATTGCTTCCTGGTTTATTTGGTCCGTTAGCACCTGGGAGTTGTTGAGTCATAAAAGCTTTTGCTTGGGTTACAGTAAAATCAACTCCATTATTTGGTGCATCTGAATTACCAGTTGTATTTCCAGTGATTACATTTTCACCACTAGCTATACCTTGTGCTCCAATCGCTTTTGCAACGTCTGCATAAACATTTGCATCAAGATTATTAGAATTGATCATATTAGCATATGCAGATTGAGTTAAGTTAATAAATGCTTGAGGAATAGATTGGATATGTATTGCGGTTGAATTCCATCCACATACTTGAGTCAATAGGTTAACTGTAGCTTGTGCAGCACCACCATCTTGTACTAATCCTGATGATGCCGATGCTGCTGTATCCATGGCGTTGAGGAGAAGAGTTTGAAAAGTTATAAGAGTATTATCCCAGTATGTTACTTGTAATATTCTCAATGTGCATTGAGCTGTAATAGTAATAGGCTCTGGGAATAGGGTTACCAAAGGAGCGTACGTTATGTATCCTGTAAAAACTTGCACATAAGAAGTTCTTTTTAAAAATACAGTTATTCTATCCATTGTTCTAATAGAATTAAAACTATCAAAATTATATTTAAAATTTGGGTTAGCTAATGTACAAGAGAATGTACTAACAGCATTAACTTGACGTTGCAAACTAAAATCAATAAGATCAGAAGAGACCTCTTGAACACCATTAATGCTATTTATAATAACGCTAATGTCAGGAGTATAGACAAAATTATCTGATGAAGTTGTAATAGCCATTATGATATAGATGTATTTATTTTATTAGCGGCATCAGCTAATGAATTTATGTTAAGCCAATTTTGATCTGTTGAATACCAATTATTACCTAATGTTAATTGATCACTAGTTTCTGGTGCATACGATGTTTGATTTAACAATGTTGTCATTGGTGTAACAGAAGAATTTTGAGTTATTATGTTCATTTCATATTGTGTAACAAACATATTTTGAAACCTTACATATTGTTTTTCTACAGATTTTATCCAACCATCAAATTGTAAAGGGTTTAATGGTTTAGTGCTAATAAGTTTATTAAACAATGGCGATGAAATATCTGAATTATTATAATATGATACATGCATTGGCATTTTAGTAGAACCATTTACCATAGATTGTTGATGAATTCGTATGGTATCTTGAAATTTATTAAGTTTACCAAAACCATCCTGTGGGTCAATATTCTCAAAACCAGCTTGTTTTAAAGTTTTGCTAGAACCAAGTAAAGGCCAAGCTATGGTAAATTTAAGAAGCATTTGCCCACGTCGTAAAGGTTGCCAACTCATTTTGTCACGTATTTGTTGAGTTACAAATTCATTTTGGGCGCCAGTAGATATAGTCTGCAGCCAGACTTCAAATACTTGGCTTTGCTTGCCATCAAAAAGTGTTATTGTTGCGTTCCCAGCCATTGCTGCCAACCTTGATTATTAAATGGTGATACCTCATGTATCATTCCCATACTGTCACTCCATGCAAATCCATTAAAACTAACCAATTTTTCATCTGGGTATAGTATGGGCGAAGATACCCTACAATTAGAATAGTAATCATTTTGGTTATTAGAATCCATATTATGCCTTTGGAGTATTTGTTCTTACAATTTGGTCTGCCATAGCAGTAGTAATATCTTGAAATCGGAATGTAAGATTAGAAGTGCTTAAACCAGTGTATATACCACTAAACCCTATGTTTCCCTCATTATTATTTACTACATGTTGCAACGCTGCTGCTCGTGATGCATCCAGCGCATTCTCGCTAATTACTTCATCTACTTCTGCAGTAATAGAATATGGATAAGTTATTGTAGTGTAGTCCCAACCAATTTGAAAAGAACTTAACCATACGCGAAATTGTAGATTGCGGCTAGGTACACTAAATACAATGTTTTTTTTATTTTGATTCTGATTGTCTTGCATTGTTTTAAAGTCTTCAAACATTTTTATTAATGCTTCTCTGCTACCAGCTTCGCCTTGGATCTGCAAAGTAGTTATTGCAACAGATAAAATTTGAGTAACTCGACCACCTAATGTACTATAATTTTGAGTATTTAAGTTATAATTCCAGTTTAAAGAATTAATATTGAATGGGAACTTATAGGTTATATTTGTAGAAGTATCTAAAAACGTAGCTACTGATGTTGCTCCCTGATTATTAAATGGATCGAATGAGTCTGCCATTGTTCATTAACTCGCTAAAGTTCTTGTTGGTTGTGCATTGGGAGGTACATTGCCATTATTAAACCCTGCAGTGCCATTTTTAACAGCTGCATTGAAAACGTTTTTCATACTTGGGTGCATGTCAAGAGATACAGTTACATTTTGAGTAGTGGCTGCACCGGCTGGTGATCCAGTAATTGCTCTACCAGCTGCACCAACGCCTTTATCTAATAGACCAGCTGCTTGATGAACTGCTTTGTTTACAGTTCCAAGTATTGCTTGTCCTGGATTGGTAAGTTTATTAGTTCCATTGTTAACAGTTCTTTGCCAATTGTGAACTGTATCCCATGATTGACCTGAAACAAGTCCTGCAACATCTGTTGCTGCATCTACAACACCATTCGCAACATGGCCCATAGCTCCAAAAGGTGCATTGAATACGTCAGTCCCGACTCGATATGCAGCATTCCCTGCAGCTTTAACAATATGCTCTGCTGCACCAAAAATACCAGCAAAAATACTACCTGGTTTTTTTGGTTTAGTATCAAGCCGCGTTTGTTTTTGAATAATGCTCCATGCCCAAGTTTCTGTAGCTTGCCACGTTGCTCCATATTTTTGGTGAGCCGCATCAGGCAAACCTTGAAGAATCAGTTGGAGAACACCAATTTGATTGCCATTCTTTTTCTTAAAATCTTCTTCATCTTTGTATTTAGTTTTAACATTGATTTGAGCCCAACCAAGAATTTGTTCTTCAGAAGCATTCATTGCTTTCTGGTAAGCAGCGTTAGATGTATTTTGTAATTTAGCACCAAGACCAGTGTATGAAGTGCCAAGCTGTTGTGCCATCAAAGCATTCATTAAAGGTGTTCCAGCACCTTCTGTACCGGTCATACCTAAAGATTGAGCAACCTGATTACCTGCACCAAATTGTGAAGCAGTAACACCAGCTTGAGCAGCTGCATTGCTTCTTAGACCTTGTTGAGCACCAGTTTGCATACCTTGTGTATATGCTAGATCTGTATATGCAGTGCTTGTATTTGGTGTACTACTAGCTACTTTTCTTTCGGCATAGATTCCTGCTACGTTATTGTTTTGATTAACACCAACCGCTAAACCAGCTCCTATTAATCCTTGTGTTTGTCCTGCATTAAAACCTAAATCACCTTGCATTTTTACTGCATTTTTAGCATATTCTGTTAATGCTGCACCTTTGAGACCCAATCCTATACCCATATTTTGTGCATTCATATAATCTTGAGTGCTATATTTAGAATTTAAATTAAAACCAGAATTAATATAGGCTTGCAATCCAAGCCCTGCGGTGCGCGCATAACTAACAGTACCATACAGTTGACCTTGCTGTTGAGCATACCCAGTTCCTTGGCGTACTTGATTCATTACGTCTTGAGCAGCACCGTATACTGCACCAATTTTCCCTATGCGTCCAGCAGTTTGGATAGTAGTGGCCATTGCTGGTGATTGCAATATTTTTGATAACGTATTAGCAATTTTCATTGCTGCTTGTTCAGCAGCACCAAAACCTGCATCGGGGTTTCTACCCATAACTTGTTCCATTTTACCAGTTATAGGATTTTGATTGTACATAGGTGTACCATCTGGATTCGTTAATGGGATTGTTCTTTCTTGTCGTTCAGATTTAAGTGCATCTGGCGTTATACCACCAGAACCAAGATAGGTTTGAAAACGCTTATTGAGTTGTCTTCCTAAAGCACTACTGCCAAGTAATTGTTCAACTTCTTTAGTAGAATATTGATATGCTAATTGAGCAGCAGAATCTTCTTGCCCTATTGGAATGTTTTTAGATATATTTGGATATTTATTAATTTGTGCTCTAATTTGATCTTGATATGATTGACGTGCTGAAGTATTATTAGTTGGCAAATTAGCTGCAGCAGAAGCTGCTCCACTTAAACTAACTTCATCTGAGCCAAGGTCTACGTTCCTGCCACGGCTAGTTCCACGTTGTCTTGCTTGTGGGGTTCCCATATCGCCATAAGGATTACCGCCTGGGTATGTGCCTTGTTCAATTTGTTGCATACCGGATGGGCTGAGTGGGTTTGTCAATGTATAATTAGATGAATCAGTAGATGCTTGGAACATTTGACTTGCCAATGGACCTTGGTTTCCAATGCTATTCAAATATTGCCCTACACCACCATATTGACCACCACCAAAACCACCGCCAGCCATACTAAGCATTTGCATTGCTTGAGCAGTGTTTCCACCAAGCCCTCTGACTTGGCTAAGGATTTCATTAATTTGTGTTAGATTATTAGTGAGCGATGTTTGGTTAGCAGAAATAGTTGTACCGACAATATCCAGTACACTTTTCATTCTTTCAACAAGTTCTACGTTTTCTTGCCAGTACTCTCGCATTTTGTCAGCACGATCAGAAATGCCTGCAACGCCTTTTACGATTGCTTCAATATCACCACGGATTTGATTAGTAATAGCAGAGATTCGAGTAAACCCTTGTTCGGCAGGGCCAGTATTGTCTTGAAACCCTAACGGTATGTTAAAATCGTCTGCCATTACTCGTCTCCGATTTGATCTATGTCTATGTTATTAAACAAACTCATCGAATTAATTTGTTCAACAAATGCTCTATCTGCTTCTGCTTCTTCTTCACTTATGTTTTCGTTAAATTGCTTACGTGATTTAGCAAGAATAGCATCGATATCACGTATTTCTTCAATGCTTTCAGGTGCTGACCATTGCACACCTTCTGCTTCTTCTCTATCCTTCTGTTTCATATATTCTTGATACATAGAAGGATTGCCAATTAACATGTCACGTTCAAAACGATCTTTTTCTAATTCATCTTCATATTTACGCTTACGGTTAATAACTATTGCAAGCATTCTTTCTTGAACAATATTAAGATCATTTTTACTTAAAACACCGGTTAAATGTGCAATCTCACTTTTTTCAATGATATAAGGATCTAATTCCCATCTTTTGGGGTATCAAATTCCTCTTCATCAACTTCAAAGATATTATCTGGTATAATTGGATCAATTATACCTAACTCTTGTAATACTAAAACTACACGGTTTTCTAGCGCATCAATTTCTTCGTATAACAATTCAACAACTGAGTCATACCAATTATTAATTACATACTCATACTTTTGCCTAACAACATTAATGTTTCTATTGCTAGGAATTAATTCTTGTCCATCTACGCTAACTAACCCAGCTGCAACAATAGCTGCTTTAAAAGCACGACCATAACCAATTGTATCTTGGAATGGTTTAGTAAGTAAGCTAATTTCTAGCTTTTCGTTGATGTTTAATGTCCTAACAACAAACTTGTGGAAAGGAATCTTCGTTACTTCATGCTGAAGATAACCTACAAAAAGTAGGCCCTCAAACTCATCTTTCCATTCATCCGGAAAAGTATCAACGTTCTTACTTTCGGTCTGAGAGAGGTCTTCAGTCTCCCGTCCGATGTCATTCTTAATTGTCATAATTCCTTTGGATCTAGGGCCCTCTTCCTGGGCCTACCAGTAATTTACTAGTTCTTGTTCAATACGCGTACGTAAGGCTTCTTGTTTCTACGGCTACGAAGTTCAACTTGTGCGAAGAACTGACCAGCTGTAACAGTAGGTGTAGTAAGTACTGTACCTACAGTGTTGTTAGCAAGTGCAGTACCAGTTACAACGCCTGTTGAACTAACAGCAGCAGTAGTTGAAGCAGGAACAGCAAGGTAACCATTGTTACTTGTGCCGCTAACAGCTACAGTTGCACCAATGGCTGTTCCAGAGGCAACAGCAGCCTTAGGTACAAGACCTTCGATCTGAGTGAAACCAAAGTAACCAGCAGGGATGTTAACCACTGCAATACCTGAGAAAGCACCTTGCTTTGTACCAACGGTAGTAACTGCTCCGTTTACACCACTAAGAGTTGTGTTAGCACTGATAACGTATGCGGTTCCTTGACCATCTTGCTTGACTTGGTATGTGATACCAGAAGCAGTTGATACGTAACCATTGCTTTCGTCCTGCCATACAGTTGCCCAACCACCTGAAATGGTGGCAGCAGTTCCGTTGTAGACTAGTGCGTAGCGAGCACCGTCAGGTCCGACAAGTGTGTAAGGGCTGTTAGAACCTGACAGAGTGTCCTGTGGTGTTCCGATACCAGCACCAGCACCAGCGGTTCCACCAGCAACAGCACCTTGAGCAGCAAATCCAGCAATGCTGAATGTTGTCAATGACTGGCTTGTGGTAGTAAGCAGTGTAAGTGGGTTAATTTGAGCATTGAGCCCTGCAGATACTTGTGCAGGTACGATGCTACCACTAGTTGAGATTGTGTCAGTGTTGACATTGACAACCTGGATAACATTCTGACGAGCTCTTAG
>Ga0316217_10002000_pt1 | contig 25338 bp, 15 predicted proteins | sample 1anoAmetaG_FD_203633 | JGI IMG/M metagenome (GOLD analysis project Ga0316217, IMG submission 203633) | Freshwater microbial communities from Trout Bog Lake, Wisconsin, USA - 1anoA | ecosystem: Environmental > Aquatic > Freshwater > Lake > Hypolimnion/Profundal zone | place: USA: Wisconsin...
GGCGGTGGCAAAATGAAAGAGGGCGTTGGTGATGGGGCTGCTCGGCTGGCCGGGGTTCCAGACCAGGGCCGCAATCGGGACATTGCTCGCGTAAGAGTTGAGTTGAATGGTCACGTTGGGAAGCTGCAGCGTGCTAATGACGGAATGATACCGGTTGGGCGGGGGGGAGGCCTTGGTGGGGGCGGATCCGTCCGTGGTATAGCCTGCATTATAGCCCGCGAGATAACTAATGCCGATGGGAACATCATTATTGAAGGTGAAAGGCGGATCGGTATTCAGCACGCTGACATACTCGGACAGAGACGCATTATACTCGAAGGTGATGTAGCCGATGCTGGGGGGAGGGCAGGGCCCCAGCACTGTGCCATATTGGATGATGCGAAGAACATGATTGGCAGCGTCAGCCAGCAAATACCGTCCATTGGGAATGTCTTTGACCATGCCATACGGCGAGGTAAAGGTGGCGGACAAGGCATTGCCGTCGATTGAACCAGCTACCAGCGGAGTGCCGGCAAAAGTGGCGACAGAATAATTCGTGGCTCCCAAACTGGGATTGCTAGTGGCCAGTCGGATGGCATGGTTGCCGGTGTCGCTGATCAAGAGTCCCGCCGCGGGATCCCATAACAAGCCGCCCGGCAAATCAAAGCGGGCCTTGGAACCCAGCGCGGAATCCGCCGTACCATAATTGCGCGAGCTCATGCCACCCAGGTAAGTAGTCTGGCTGCCGCTGGCGGCGCTGCTCAAAGTTACCAGCCGGATGGTGTGATTTCCCGTATCCGCCACCCAGAGCAGGTTGGTGCCGGCAAAGGCCACGGCTTGCGGTTGCCTCAGATTGAAAGTGGTGTTCGTGACCGCCAGGGTGGTGACTCCGAAGTTTGGGTCATTGAGGCTGAGCACCCGGATGGCGGCATTGCCCCAGTCGGCAATGTAAATATTTCCGTTGTTGTCCGAGGTGAGGCCACAGGGATAACTGAACGTGGCATTCCGGCCGATGCTGCTATCCACCAACAGTCCGTTGGTGTTGCCGGCCAGGGTGCTCACATAACCGTCGCTGGTTCGGATAAACCGGATGGTTCCATTTACCGTATCCGCCACCACCAAGCCGTCGGTGCCGCCAATGGTCGCGTACACCAGACCTTGCGGATCAGAAAACTCCGCCGCATAGGCCGGGCCATCCATATTTCCGGCGATCCCCGCACCGGCCAAAACGGTGACGGCCTGAGAGTTGGCATCAATTTTAAGGATGGTGTTGTTGACACTGTCCGAGAAGTAAACGTTGTAGCCATCATCCTGGGCCAGAGCATAAGGTTCATTCAGACCGGTGGCGGGAAAGGTGGCGACGGTCAATTGCGCTTCCGCCAGAATGGGGAGGATTCCGATGGCCGTCAACAGTGGGAGGATAAGTGAGCTTTTCATGTTCGGTCCGGATTTTAGCAATGATCCATGGTTCAAGGGGTGACGTAGAGTCGGTAATACCGGGTGGCAGTGGACGGATTAGAATCTGCGCAATTAGTGGCAAAACCAGTGCCAGAAACAGCGGTGAGCGTCTGCCAAGCGCCGCCCGCCAGATTGGTGGTCCATTGGACGGTATAAGCATGTCCCGGGGCGGTGAGCCAATTCAATTGCATCTGGGTCTTGCCTTTGCTGGTTGTGAATCCATTGCAACCCAATTGCAAATTGGACTGGGGGTTGGTTGGGTCGGTGCCCGCGAGGAATTCCATCCAGTTGGGAATGCCGTCGCCATCCGGGTCCGCGTTGTCGGCCGCCGCCGGATTGGTGGTGCTGCCAAAGAAATGAATCTTCCATTCATCCGAACAGATGGTGGCGGGGGGGGCTGCGGCATTCACCGCCACGGTGGCGCTGCGGGCTTCAAAGTCGTACTGGTTGGTCAAGTTGGGGGCGCCGTCGGCGTTGAGCAGTGAAACCTGATAGGTTTGGCCAGTGACAGCATTGGTGGGCACTGGGAAAGTAATCCAGCCGAGGAAATTACTGCTGCGGGACAAATAGTTGAAACTTCCCAACGACCAACCGAAGGCGGTTTCACCGCTTTTGAAGCTCTGCATGAGCAAGGGGCTGTTCACTCCGGCAGCGGTGCCGAGCTGGGGGGCGGCAGTGAGCGCGGGCGCGCCGTTCTGCGGGGTCACCACGGCACGGAATTGCAGACCCGACAAGCTGGAGCCATCGGCGAGCTGCACATAGATCGGCACAGACACGGTGGTATTGGGGGATGCTTGGCCGACCGAATTCGCTCCGAGCAGTACCTGACGGTACCAGGACCAAGGCTGGCTGGTTGTGGAGGTGGTCTTGGTCTCCGGCGCTTCCTGCCCGTGCGATACGATCAGGTTGGTGGTGAAGTCAATCAAGTTGCCGCCGGCTGACCATTCGCGCGCCCAGTCACTTGGGTCGAGCCGCAACGACCGTTGCAGAATGGTCATCCAATCGAGAAACCGGAGCTGACCGTCGCCGCCGACCGAGCGGAGTGTGTCGGGAGGAAAGGCATCCATGGCATTGAAGACATCCGAAAAGGCATAGGGCACTCGCAGCCCGCTGGCGGCGTAGAAGGCTTGGTTGACATCCGAGTTGTCCAAGTTGTCATTGCCGAAAGTTCCGGCGTTATACCAATAGCCATTGGGCGAGGCGGAATCGCCCACGGTGTAGGGCAGGTTGGTGACGACGATGGTCATGGGCGACATGGCGGTCAGCGGCACTGGCATATTGTAAGCATCGGCGGTGGCGCTGGGATAAAGCACATTCAAGGCATAGGTGTCGCCCACATTGGCGAGGTAGGGCAACTGCACTTCCAACAGGGCCACTACGGCATAACCGTGGAACAAAACGTGGGAGCCAGAACCAATGGCCACAAACGTCAATCCATTGGTTTTGCCTGAGGTGTACGCCGTTACCGTGTTGCTGGTCACGAAGCCAGTCTGTGCGGCGGTAACCAAGGGCACAAAATCGTTGTTCGGGGAAAGGCTGAGCGGCAGGATCACCGGCGTATTGGGATTATTCAAAGGCGCGATTTCGAGGCGAAACTGGTAGGATTGGACTTGCTGGTTGTCGGCCAGATTGCAAACCACGGGCAGGACTATGGTTGAGCCAATGCCCGCGTACATTTGAGAGCTAAAGCCCGGCGGAACGCCAATCGTGGCCGCCGGCACGGATTGGCCCGCGGCGGTCACGATGGAATTGGTGACTGGGACAAAGGCGTGAATGCGGAGGAAGCGAAGATCATTGGTGGTATTGAACCAGGGAATGTAACCGATATTATTCGTGATGTTTTCCACCGGCAGGCTGTTGGTGGTCGGGTCCGTGCCATCCATGGTGTAAAAGACATTCGTGCCCGGGCAGTTGATGCGCAGGATTTGTCCCATCGGAAAATAACCGGAATCCGGTGCGACGGAGAGGTCATAGACCGCATTGGTTAGGTAGAATACCTGGCTGGCGAGAATGCTGTCATAATATCCAGACCGTCTGGCGAAGGTCGTGAGGGTAACCGCGCCATTGACAAAATGCGAGGAGGCAATGGCAAAGTAGGGGCTACGCGGATCATACACCAAATCGTTTGAAGTCGAGGAGGTGGGATTGCTGCCATCCAAGGTGTAATAAATAATGGCATTGGAAGTGTCGCAGGATAGTTGGATGTGGAAGGGATCCACGCCGCCGGGTGCGGTGATTTGGACCTTGTCCGTTTGAAAGACAAACCTGCCGGTGGCCACCGCACTGGGCGGACGCGTGGAAGAAGGCGGAGCGATGGCGACTGCTCTTATCGTCATATCCGGGCTCAGGCTTTTCCCCATCATGATGGAAGCCGGCACATTGGCGATGGAACCATTGGCGGCATTGTAGGCCTCCTCGCTGTAATAGTTCGTGGTTTGCGTCGGATCCGCAACGCCATTGGTGGTCGGCCCATAAGTAAAGCGGATGGTTAGCCCAGCAGTGTCGCCCACCGCGATGGCCGGATCGTTGTTGAAAATGGGGACCACATCGCTATTCGCATTATTCAAGACAGCTTCCGCCAGACCGGTTGTGGGATCGGTTTGAATGGTGATCCAGCCCACGACGGGAGTTGGCTCGGGGCTGTAGCTTTGCACACCATTCTGGATGCTGCGCAATGGATTGCCAATCCCGCCGCCGCTGTCCGTCAGGATGAAGCTTTGCGGACTATTCAACAGGAGACTGGTGGGGGCGGTAAAAGTCGCGCTGGCGGCCGGGCCGTCCGCGGAGCCGGACGAATCGGGAACGCCGGCAAAAGTGGTCACCGCATAATTCGTGGCGCCAAATGCTGAATTATTCGTCGCCAAGCGGATGCACTTATTGCCCGTGTCGCAAACGAATAGGCCGGCACCCGGCACCCACAACAAGCCATTCGGCTTGTTGAACAAGACGTTTGTGCCACCCACAGGATAGTTTCTGAAACCGCCCGCGACATGAATCGAGTTGCCACCGAGATAAGTGGTCAGAGTTGCCATGGTGGGGGTGGAAAGGGTGAATAGCCTGATCGTGTTGTCGGATTGGGAGACATCGCCGGCGTCCGCCACCCAGAGCTGGTTGGTGCCGGCGTAGGCTACGGCCCAAGGACGATGCAGCGCGGTGCCAGACAGGCTTAAATTGGTGACGCCGAGCGCCGGGTCATTCAGATTCATCACCCGCACGGCGGAATTGCCCCAGTCGGCGATATAGACATTCCCATTTGGGTCGGCGGTCACGCCGCTGGGATAGCGAAAGGTGGCATTGACGCCGGTCGAATTCACGGCTGGGCCGCCGCCCGTCTGGCCAGCCAAAGTGGAAACATAACCATCACTCAAGCGGACGGAACGAATCAGGTTATTCCCGTAATCGGCGACGATCAGTTCATTGGTGCCAGTGACAATTATTCCCTGGGGGTTGTTGAACATGGCCGAAAACCCGGGTCCGTCATTATACCCGGGAGACCCGGTCCCGGCCAAAACTGACAGCGTCAAATAGGTGCCATCCAAGCGGACAATCTGGTTGTTGCCGCTGTCCGCAAGGTAATAGTTGCCGGCGGCATCCTCCGCGAGTCCCGTCGGTCCATTCAGTCCGGAGGTGGGAATGGTATCCACGGTTAACTGCGCCTGCGCGCCGGCTGCAAACATCATCAGCACGGCGGCGGCGAACTGAACGGAAAAGTTTTTGAATTTCATGTTGATCTCCAAGATGGCTGGTGGCTGGTTAGGTTCAGGGCAGGACCGAGAGCCGGTAGTAGCGAGTCGCCGTGGACGGATTGACATCCGCGCAATTGGTGCCATAACCATTTCCAGAGATGGTGGTCAGCGTCTGCCACGTGCCGCTGCTCAAGTTGGAATTCCATTGCACGGCGTAGGCGTGTCCCGGGGCCGTGAGCCAATTCAATTGCATCCCGGTTTGTCCTTTGCTGACATGGGACGCGGTGCCGGTTAATTGGAACTTAGAGGAGGCGCTGGTTGGGTCGGTGCCCGCCAAAAATTCCATCCAGTTCGGTACTCCGTCGCCGTCCGGATCCGCGTTGTCGGCCGCCGCTGGATTAGTGGTGCTCCCGAAGAAATGGATTTTCCATTCATCCGAGCAGATCGTGGCCGGGGGAGCTGTGGCATTGACGGCCACAGTCGCGCTGCGGGTTTCAAAGTCGTATTGGTTGGTGGCGTTGGGTGCGCCATCGGCGTTGAGCAGTGAAACCTGGTAGGTTTGGCCGGTGACCGCATTGGTTGGCACCGGGAAGCTGATCCAGCCGAGGAAATTGCTGCTGCGGGACAAATAGTTGAAACTTCCCAGCGGCCAGCCGAAGGCGGTTTCGCCCGCCTTGTAGCTTTGGGTGATGAAGGGATTGGCGGCGCCGGAGGCCAGCACAAGTTGGGGCGCGGCGGTGAGCCGGGGCGCCCCATTCGCCGGTGAAACCAGCGCGCGGAATTGCAGGCCCGAGAGGCTGGAGCTGTCGGCGAGCTGGGCATAGACTGGCACATACGCGGTCGCCGCGGGCGCTACTTTGCTGACGGAGTCCGCCCCGATCAAGACTTGGCGATACCAAGGTGAGGAGGGGTTGACTTTCGGCGAGGCTTTGGCTTCGGGAGCGGCCAGGGCGTGTGGCTCCACCAAGTTGGTAGAGTAGTCAACCAAGATACCTCCGGGCGACCATTCGCGCGCCCAGTCGCTCGGGTCCAGCCGCAAGGAACGTTCCAGGATGGTGACCCAGTCCAGAAAACGAATTTGACCATCGCCGCCGATGAAGCCGGCCGCATCCGGAGGATAAGCATCCATCGCGTTAAAGACATCGGAGAACTCGTACGGCAGGCGCAAACCGCTCGCGGCATCAAAGGCCTGGTTGACGTCAGAGTTATCCAAGCCGCCATCGCCAAAGGTACCGGCGTTATACCAGGTTCTGGAAGTTGCTGCCGAATCGCCGACAGTATAAGGGATATTGGTCACGGTTATCGTCATGGGCGCCATGGCCGTGAGGGAAACCGGCGTATTGTAGGCATCAGCGGTGGCGCTGGGATACAGCACATTGAGCGCATAAGTATCGCCCACGTTGGCGGTATAGGGGATTTGTACTTCCAACAATTCAACCACGGCATAAAAATGGAACAAGATGTGTGTGCCGGAGCCAACGGCAAAACAGATCAGTCCGTTGGTGGCGCCCAAAGAGTATGGCGCTACGGTATTGCTGGCCACGTAGCCGTCTTGGGCGGCTGTTACCAGAGGGACGAAATCATTGGTAGGGTCAATGCTGAGCGGCAGAATGACCGGCGTTGGACTCGTAGTATCGTTCTGCGGAGCAATTTCCAAGCGGAACTGATAAGATTCGATTTGCTGGTTGGTGGCGAGATCGCAGACCACGGGAATGACCACGGTTGAGCCAACGCCGGCGTATAGGGTGGGGTGGAAATCGGAGGGCACGCCGATGACGGCGGCGGCCACCGCTTGGCCGGAGACCATCACACTGGAATTAGTGCCCTCGAGGAACGCTCGCAAGCGTAAACTCGACAGGTCCTTGGTGGTGTTAAACCATTGGATGTAGCCGACATTATTGGTCATGCCGACCGGCAGGCTGTTGGTGGTGGGATCGGAACCATCGGTGGTGTAATAGACTTGCGGCTCGGGGCATTGGACGAGGATGGTCTGCCCCATCGGGTAATAGCCGGCATTGGGGCTGATAATTGGCGGAGTCACGACAATGGCATTGGTTCCGGTACCGCCACCGCCGCCACCTGACGAAGGCTGGCCAAGGGTAGTTCCCAGGATTTCGCGGACGTCGTGAAAATAGGTTTCCGAGGCAAACACCCCGCCGCCTACGCCGATGGCCACTCCGATTGGGGAAACCATGGGAACAAATTCGGGGGTGCCGCCGGCTGCCGGATCACCGGGCAAGCCAAACCAGACAGTGGCATTCGTGGAATTCAGGGCATAATTGATCGAACCGGAGCGGTCCATTACCACCAAGCGATTGTTGCCGGAATCCGCCGCCACCAGCAGGTTGCCGGCGGCCAGTTTGAGCTGATGTGGTTGGTTTAACTGGGCGAAGCCGGGGGCACCGAATGTGGTGCCGGGGGAATGGAGCTGGCCGGTGAACAAACTGGCCGCCTTGGTCACCGGGTCAAGCTGCCAGATGACGTGGTTGCCAGCATCGCTTACGACAATGGTGCCGTCGTCAAACAGCGCGATGCCTTGCAGCTGTACCCCGGCGTTGGTCAGCGTGGCGACCGTGCTGACGGCGTTGGATGCGCCCGCCGCAAACTCCTGCACCGCGCCCCCTTGTTCGGCCACCAGGACATTGCCGGAATTATCAAAGGTCATGGCCGCGGGCGCGGGCAGGCCGGTGGCGTTGGTGTAAAGCAGATTGCCAAACCGATCAAATTCCAAAACGAACCCATTCCCGCCGACACCTTGGTTCAAAACGTAAACGTGGTCGCCGCCGTCCGTGCCGACATCCACCGGGCGGCTGAGCAGATTGCTGGAGGTGAGGAAGACCGTGGTCTGATTATTGGCCAGCTTCAGCGCGCTGACCGTATTGTTGGTCGGATCGGTCACGTACAGAACCGTACTCTCGCTGTTCAGCGCGAGGCCGGCCGGGTTGGCATAGTAGGACAAAGGAACCCCAGGGTTGAAGGACGGACTGCTCAGGCCAGTGCCCGTCAGGCCCCGAATATCGTCATAATAAGTTTCCGTGGCGAAGATTTCGCCGCCGTTGCCCAGCGCCACGCCGAAAGGCAGAATCATGGGCACAAACTTCGGGGTGCCGCTGGCTACCGGGTCGCCAGGCTCGCCGAACCAGATATTTCCCACCGACGAATTGAGATGGAACAGGGGGTTATTGGTAACGATGGTGCCATTGCGCTGGATGAGTACCAGCCGGTTGTTGCCGTCGTCAGCCGCCACGATTTGGTTGCCACCTACGCGGACAAGCTGTTGCGGGCGATACAAGCTGGCGAAGTTGGAGACGCCGACGGCGACTCCGTTGGTACCGAGCACGCCCGTCAGCTTGGTGACGAGTTTGGTGATGGGATTGACATTCCAGATGACATGATTGCTCGCGTCGCTCACGGCAATGGTGCCATCGTCAAAGAGCGCGACGCCTTGGAGCGAGACATTGGCGTTGGTGATGGTGGCAACGAGATTGGAAATCCCGGCGCCGAACGCGCGGATGTTGCCCGACTGTTCGGTGACAAACATCGTGCCATAGCCATCCATGGTGAAGGCCGTGGGCTGGTTTAGGCCGGTGACGAGCGAGCCGTAGGCATTCCCATCAATATCAAATTCCTGGATGTAACCGTTGCCCGGCGTTCCTTGGTTCAAGACATAGATATTATCGTTGGTGTCCACGAGCACCGAGGCCGGGTTGGCAAGCCCGTCGTCGGAGGTGAGGAAGGTCGTGGTGGTGTTATTATTCAGATTCAAGAGTTGGACCGCGTTGTTGGGATAATCGGCGATCAGCAAACAGTTATCCACGCTGTCAAATGCGAGGCCATGCGGCGCCGCGAAAAAGGGCACATCCACGATCGGGGCGGAGGCGGGCGGGGCGGTCACGGTGGCCTTGAGACTGCGGACCAGCGTATCGGCTGGCTCCGAGTCGAAGACCTGACCGGAGGCGCTGACGGCGACGCCGGCCGGGTTGGCCATCGCCACCATGCCGCCGGCGGTGGGATCGGTGGGGCGTCCCAGCCAGATTTGCGAATTAGTGGACACCAGCACATTGGTGATGGAGCCGGCGCGGGTGGCGGTGACCAGCCGATTGTTGCCGTAATCCGCAATGATCAGTTGATTATTCCCCGCGCGGGCGAGCTGATGCGGTTGATTTAATTTCGCAAAGTTGGAGGCGCCCAGCGTGCTGCCATTGGTGCCGAGCTGGCCGGTCAACTTCGCGACCAGCTTGGTGATGGGATTGACCGTCCAGATGACCTGATTGCCGGAATCGCTGATGGCAAGGGTGCCGTCATCAAATGCCGCAATGCCCTGAAGTTGCACATTGGTCTTGAGGGTGACGAGGTTTGTGCTGATGGTGACAAGGGTGTTCCAAGCGCCGGAAGGGTAAAGCACCTTGACCTTGCCCGCCAACTCGGTGATGAAAAGGTTGCCCGCGCCATCCATGGTGAACGCGGTCGGCTGCTGCAATCCGGTGAGGTTGGTGCTCAAGAAGTTGCCATAGGGGTCAAATTCGAGAATGGCGCCGTTGGCCCCCGTGTTTTGATTCAACACGTAAACATTGTTGTTGGTATCCACCAACACCGAGGCCGGATTGAGAATTCCGTCCGCCGCGCTCAGGAAAGCCGAGGTCGAGTTGTCGTTCAGATCCAGCACTTGAATCGCGTTGTTGGCATAATCCGCGATGAAAACGGCATTGTTCAAGTTGTCAAAAGCGAGGCCTTGCGGGGCGGCAAAATAGGGCAAGGGAACGCCGGGGTTGAAGGTCGGGCTGGTCAGGTCGGTGCCTGTCAGGCCGCGAATATCATCGTAATAAGTCTCCGTGGCGAACAGCTCGCCGCCGCTGCCCAGCGCCACGCCGAAAGGCAGAACCATGGGTTCAAACTTCGGGCTGGCACTGGTAACCGGGTCGCCGGTTTCGCCAAACCAGAGATTCGCCGTGGAAGCATTGAGGTGGTACACGGTATTGTTGGTGACGACCGTGCCATTGCGCTGGACCAGCACCAGACGGTGGTTGCCATAATCAGCTGCGACGATTTGGTTGCCGCCCACCCGGACAAGCTGATGCGGCTGATTCAAGGTGGCAAAGTTGGTGACGCCCACCGCGACGCCTTTGGCGCCGACTACGCCAGTCAGTTTGGTGACGAGTTTGGTGATGGGATTGACTGTCCAAATGACGTGATTGCCCGCGTCACTCACGGCAATGGTGCCGTCGTCAAAGAGCGCGATGCCTTGGAGTGAGACATTGGCGTTGGTGATGGTGGCAACGAGATTGGAAAGGCCGGCGCCGAACGCGCGGATGTTGCCCGACTGTTCGGCGACCAAAAGGGTGCCATAACCATCCATGGTGAAGGCCGTGGGCCACTTGAGGCCAGTGACAATCGCGCCGTAGTCGCTGCCATAGATGTCGAACTCCTGAAGGTACCCATTGCCGGCGATGCCCTGGTTGAGCACATAGACATTATCACTTGTGTCCAACAGCACCGCGGCCGGGTTGGTGACTCCGTCCGCCGCGTCGAGGAAGGTCGAGGTTGAATTGTCGTTCAGGTCCAGTAATTGAATGGCATCGCGGGCATAATCAGCGATGAATAGGAAGTTGTCCAAGCTGTCAAATGCCAGGCCATGCGGCGCGCCGAAATACGGCAGGTTGGCCACCGGTGGCGACGCAGGCGGCGCGGCCACCGTGGCGGTCAGGCCGCGGACAAGTTCATTGGTCGGCTCCGAATCGAAAACCTTGCCGGCAGCGCTGACGGCGACGCCGGACGGGCCGCTTATTCCGACCAGGATGCCGGCACCCGGATCGGTGGAGTGTCCATACCAAACCAACGAATTGGTGGCGGCCAGCACGTTGGTGATGGTGCCGGAGCGGGTGGCGACGACCAGTCGGTTGTTGCCAGAATCGGCGATGACCAGTTGATCGTTCCCCGCGCGGGCAAGTTGGTGCGGTTGATTTAACCGCGCCAGGTTGGAAGTGCCCAGCGTGGCGCCACTGGCGCCGAGTTGGCCAGTCAACCGGGCGACGAGTCTGGTGATTGGGTTAACGGTCCAGATGACCTGATTGCCGGCGTCGCTTACGGCCAGATAGCCGTCATCAAGGGTGGCGATGCCCTGAAGTTGAACATTCGTTTTGAGGGTTACGAGGTTGGTGCTGATGGTGAGAATGGTGTTCCAAGTGCCGGCCGGAGTCAGCACCTTGATATTGCCGGCCAACTCGGCGATGAAAATGTTACCCGCGCCATCCATCGTGAAGGCCGTGGGCTGGTTCAGGCCGGTGAGGTTGGTGGCCAGGGAATTGCCATTCTGGTCAAATTCCAAGATGTAACCATTGCCGGGAGGTCCCTGGTTCAGGACATAGACATTATCATTGGTGTCCAGCAGCACTGCGGCCGGGTTGGTGATTCCATTGGCCTGGGTCAGGAAAGTGGAGGTTAAATTGTCGTTTAAATCCAGCAGCCGGATCGCATTGTTGGCATAGTCGGCAATCAATAGATTATTGTCCGAGTTATCAAACGCGAGGCCTTGCGGGGCGGCGAAATAGGGCAGGTTCACCACTGGTGGGGGAGCGGGCGGCGCGGCCACTGTGGCGGTCAGGCCGCGGAGAAGTGCGTTAGTGGGCTCGGAGTCGAAGACCACACCGGAAAAACTGACGGCCACGCCGGCTGGTCCGGTCATGGCGAGCGTGGTGCCCGCGGCTGGATCGGCGGGGCCTCCCAGCCAGATTTGCGAATTGGTGGAAACCAGCACGTTGGTGATGGTTCCGGAACGGGTGGCAAGCACCAGCCGGCTGTTGCCGTGGTCGGCGATGACCAGTTGGTTGTTGCCCGCGCGGGCAAGTTGTTGCGGTTGATTCAACTGCGCAAAACCGGAGGCGCCCAGCGTGGCGCCATTGGTGCCGAGCTGGCCGGTCAGTTTGGAGACCAGTTTGCTGATGGGATTGACCGTCCAGATGACCTGATTGGCGGCGTCGCTGACGGCCAGATTGCCGTCATCGAAAATGGCGATGCCCTGAAGTTGGACATTGGTCTTGAGGGCGACGAGATTGGTGTTGATGGTGGCCAAGGTGCTCGAGACGCCGGTGGGGGACAGCAGCTTTATGCTGCCTCCCAACTCGGTGATGAAAATGTTGCCGGTGGCATCCATGGTCAGCGCGGTTGGCCGTTGCAATCCGGTGAGGTTGGTGCCGATGAAATTGCCATAGGGGTCGAACTCCAGGAGGCTGCCGTTGGTGCCCGCGTTTTGATTCAGCACGTAAATATTGTTGGTGGTGTCCAGCAAAACCGAGGCCGGATGGCTGATGCGGTTGGTCAGCAGCGTGGTGGTTTGGTTGTTAAGCAGATTCAGAACCTCCACAGCGTTATTGGCATAATCGGCAATGTACAACAAGTTTCCCGCCGGATTGAAGGCGATGCCTTGCGGCGCGCTGAAGATTGGCAGATATCCCGGTTGCGGTCCCGTCAGACCGGTGCCGGTAACCTCGCGCAGCACGTTGTAATAGACCTCGGTGACATAGACGTTGCCATTTGGCCCCACCAATACTCCGTACGGCTGGCGGGCCTCGGCGCTGCCTTTGGTGGGCGTTCCGGGCCCATCATAATAGCCGGGAAATTGGCCCGACCCGGTTACCCAGAGATTGGAACTGACGCCATAAAGCAAGGTGACGGTGCCCGAGGCATCCACGAGCTTGACTTTGTTATTGCCACGGTCAGCGACGACCAGCATGCCGTTGCCAGCTTTTGAAATTCCTTCCGGCGTGAGGAACGAAGCAAAGGCCGCCGTGCCGTTGGTGTCGCCTCCGCCATGAAAACCGGTGAATTTCGTGGCTGTGCCGGTAAGCGGGTTCATGATCCAAATCCCGTTGTTCCCGGCATCCGTCAGCGCCAGTTGACCGTTGTCCAGCACCGCAATCCCCTGCAGGGAGGTGCCCGCCTGGGAAATCGTGCCGACGGCAATTGTGACGTTGTTGGTGACCACGCGAATCACCTTATTGCCGCCGACAGTCACATATAGGTTATGGTTGCCGTCCATCGCCATCGCGGTGGCATTTACCAAGCCGCTGGCCAGCGCGGGATAAACCAGGGCCACGCCTGAATTCATTTGAACTCCGCTGAGATGCAGGACGGCGCCATCATTGCCAGTGCCTTGATTGAGAACGTAAACATTGGTGGCACTGTCCACCAGTACCGCCAAGGGACGGCTGATGCCGGCCAAGCCGCCGTTGTTGGTGGCGTTGGCAAATGTGGTGGTCACGCTGTTCACCCGGTCGCCGACACTGGAAACCAACCGGATGGCGTTGTTGGTATAATCCGCAATAAACAGAGCGGTGCCAGAAGGATCCAATGCCATGCCGGTGGGCCGGCCAAACATTGCGGTGGTCCACGTATTTCCCTCCACATAACCTGAATAGGGCGGTTTGATACTGCCTCCGCCCAAGCTATAAACCGTGGCGGTGGCGTGCAAACTGCCGCGCGCCAAAAGGGTCGCCGCGAGCATGGCCAGCGCCCCCGCCCAGCGTCTTGAGGACCAAGCCCCTGATTGCCAGGTCCAAGGTTTGAGAACTGTATTTCTCATAAGTCGGTTTCTTGTTTCGCTGAGTCGCTCGAATGGCCTCCGCTTATTTGTTTGGCTTTTGGGTTTCAAATTCGCCGGGTATCGGAGCCGGGTTATCCCAACCGGATTCCGGTTCGGCGCCATCCCACGGCTTGTGCGGATTCATCACGGCCCGCATCGTCCTGGCTTTGGTTTGCAGGAATGTTGTGGCGGATTGTTGGAAATCAGTATCCCGGACGATGGTTGGGGTCAGGAAAATGAGCAGGTCGTCCTTGGTCATGGACTTGCTTTCACTGTGGAAGGCCCAGCCCATTCCGGGAATGTCACCCAAAAACGGCACCTTGGAATAGCTGGCCGTCGGATTATCCTGCACCAAGCCGCCCATCACCAAGGTGTGGCCATCAGGAATCATCACCTCGGAGGTGATTTTGCGCCGGTCGAAAATGGGAATGGCAAAGGTGGTGCTCACCCCGGCGGATCCGCCCTGTTGGGTCACGGTTTCATCACCAAAATGACTGGAAACCTCCGGGGTGACGCGGACCCAGATGTTCGAGTTGGCAGAAATCCGCGGGGTGACGTCCAGAATGGTTCCAATGTTCGAGTAGGTCACCGACGCGCTGCCGCCGGCATTCGCGGTCCCGCCGCTGATGCTCAGGACGGGGAAAGTGCGGATGACTTCAATGTGCGCGGTTTCGTTGTCTAGAGTGACCACCCGGGGAGTGGAAAATACTTGGGCGTCATAGGAGGCATTCAAAAAGGAAAGGACGGCTTCCACGCCATCGGCGTTGAGAAATGCCGTGGAGGGAATCAGACCGGACATGGTGCTGGCCGACCAGCCACCGCCGCCCAGAAGCTGGCTCAAGGCCGTATTTTGAGTGAAGGGCGGGGTGGTCGTGGTGGTGACCGAATGGCCGCCGAAAGTCGTGGTAGAAGTCACCGGTGTGCCGGGGGTGGTCGTGCTGGCAGTGCCGGACACAGTGCCATTGCCAAACGTGACCCGCTGGGCGCTCAAGGTCGAGCTCCAATCCACGCCCCGCTTGGCGGTCGGATTGCTGGAAATCTCAATCAGTTTGGTTTCAATCAACACCTGCTGGGTGGGCTTGTCCAGTTGCGCGATTAAAGTGTCCGCCGAGGTCTGCTCCAGCTCGGTGGCCACCAGCAGCAACTGGCTGGTGCGCACGTCGGCCATCACCTTGCTGCGTTTGTCGCTCAAGACGGATTGCACCGCTTCCGTCATGTTGGAAACACTGGCATATTGCAACTGGATGACGCGGGTGATCAGCGGGGGCGGAGCGGTGGGATCCTTCATGGTAATGCGGTCAATGGCGGTTTTCTTGTCCACCACCAATTGCAGGCTATAGTTGTCCAGCAGCGCCAGCAACGCGCTTTCGGCCGTGATGTTCTCCCAGCGAATGGACAGTTGCGGTTCGGTCTTGATCTGACCATTTTGATCGGGCTGACCAAAGCCAATCTTGGGATCCAGCATGTAGTTGATGCCGGCCTGGCGGGCCAGGTGCTCGATGGCCGTGGTGATGGGCACATCGGAAAATGCAATCAGCGGAATATACTCCACGGCGGGCCCGGCATTGGTGGTGCTGGAGGCGGACGGCGGGGCGTTGGTGACGGCGGGGGCGGGCGGGGCCGCCTCCGCGCTGGTGTCCACGGCCGCCGGCCCATTGGTGGTGACGGCCACGCTGGCTGCGGCCATATTTCTGTTGGTCACCGACTGGGCGGCGGGGCTGGTTTGCGCGCGGCCGATCACGACGACAGTCAGGCCGGCAAGCAGCAGGAGGTTGCGAATAATTTTCTTCATGGCGGAATTGGCAGAGGTCTGCGTTTTAAAATGGTGGCTATTTGTTGGCAATGCTGATTTCCCGTCTGGAGCCGTTGATTTCAATCACCGCGGCGGTGGGCCGGATTTCAAGCAGGCGCAAATGCACCCGGCTGCCGCCGGTCAGCACGTCTCCTTCGTCACCCACGGCGAAGGTGTGGTTGTTGATGATCACCATGGCGTGGCCGCGTTCAATGGAGAAGCCTTTGATGGTGATGGCGTTGGCGTCCGCCCGGTTGGTGGTTGTGACGGATTCCTCATATGGGCGGGGGGATTCCGGGAAAAATGGGTCGCGTCCCTCGCGCGGGCTGGCCGGCATCACAAAAACTGAACGGGCGGGGGCGACTTTGGCTGGTTCGGCTTTGGCCGGCTCGGCCTTGGGCGATTCGCCCCATGCCCACGGCACCCCGGCGGCGGCCAGCGCCACGAGCAACGATTGTTTTAGCAATGTGTTCACACTTCTCAATTTGTGGGTTTTACCAAGGCGACAAAGTCCACGCGGAAATTCAGCTTTTCGCCGCCGCTGGGACCCACCCCGGTGGCATCGGCGGCGAGATTGACCACCCGGCAATGTGGGAATTGATTTTCAAAATCGGCGATGAATTTGCCCAAATCATGGTAATAGGCGGTCCCGACGAGCGAGAAGCGGATTTGTTTGTAGGGAAAATTGCTGAGCAATTCACAATCGCTCTGGATGGGCTGGCCGGGCGTGGGAATGTCCACCCGATAAGCCGTCTTGAAACGCCGGATGGTGTCATAGGTCCAGGCATAGAGGTCGCCGGATGCGACATCCTCTTCCAAGTGTTCCAATTGTCGGGCCAGCTCGCTTAAAGCAGCGGTGCTGGCATCCATTTGTTTGATCGTGTCCTTGTAGTTCCTAAGCTTGTGGGTTTCTTCGCCAATTTTCCGGCCCAGGTCGGCATTCGCATCTTTCTGCGGCTGGATCAGCAGAAAATACACCAGGCAAATCAGGCCAACGGTCGCGAGGATTACGCCGATCAACTGATTTCGTTTGGCGGGCGGCAATCGTTTCATGGGGTTCGATCCTTAAGGCGGCATTCCAAAGTGAACATCACATACGGCTTGCTGTCCGACGGTGTCTGCAAGCCGGACAGGGCCGACAGTTTTATGCCATTGGTCTGGATGCAATCATTGAAGTAGGCCTGTTTGAGCAGGGCATCCTTGAAATGTTGCACCTGATCGCCCGGGTTTGGGCTGAAGTCCTTGGCATCCACCATCATGGTGATATGTTCCGTTTGGGCAGCCGGGTGCCCTGGAATGACGCCGAAGCTGTTTGTCTTGGCGGGAACGGCGGCCGTGCCGGTGTAGCTTTGTTCCACGTGCAAATGCGTCAACTGCACGTTCGGCACATACGTTTGCTGGAGGGCGTTCAGCAGGTTGCCCTGCAAAAAACGTGCCGCCGCCAGTTTATCCAGTTCCGCCATCCGATTTTGCAGCTCGGCGATCTTTTTCGAGTTGTTCAGCACCCGCTCGTAATCGGCGCTCTTAGTTTGGATCTCCGCGTCAATTTGATTCAGATGCTGCTTATACACCACGTACGTCAGCCAGATGGAGCTGAACCACACCAGTGACAGCGCCACCAAAAACGCGCCGCCGAAGATGGCCCGTTTCACCGGGTCGCGCCGGCGTAAATCTTCCTCGGCCAGGGCCTCGGCCAGTAAGTTAATGCGGATGGGCATAGTCTCAAAAAGCCGCCAGCGCGGCGCCAATGGCCACGGTCAGTTGCGAACCGATATGGTCCACTTCCACCGCCTGCTGGCCCGGCAGCGCCAGTTGCAGGAATCCCGTTGGGTTCCAGGTCTTGCATTCGAGCAGCAGCTCCGAATGCAGAATCTGCAAGATCATCTCGGAACGGGCTGAGGCGCCGCTCACATAGACTTGGGAAACCGGCCGGTCTTGTTGATGCTCAAAAAAGTCCAGCGACGCCCGGATTTCGCGGCCTAGCGGAATCACTTGCAGTTGCAGCGGGCCTTCCACCTCGGGGGCCATGCCCACCTTGATGCCTTCGGCTTCCGCGTAGCTGATGCCCATGGCCTCCGCCAGTCCGGTCGTTAGTTTGTCGCCCCCGATGTTCACCACGCGCGTCAAGGCCAGTTCCCCGCGATCCAGCACGCAGACCGAAGTGTGCTTGAATCCGATGTCCACCAGCGCCACCGTTTCGGACGCATAAATCTCCGGCAGCGCTTGTTCAAACGTGTTCATGGGGCCGATCAACCCCGGAACCATGCACTCGGCGGTCAGGCCCGCTAGCTGGGTCGCCCGCATGAAATCGTTCACCAATTGCTGTTTGGCCGCCGTCGCCAGCACTTTGAATTTGAACGTGGCGCCAGGGCTGGTCTTGTCTACAGGGGACGCCGCCCGTGGCGGGATGATGTAACAGTCGAACACGTGGTTCGGCAGATCCTGCTGCAGGTAGTTTTTGTGGTTGACCTTGAGTACCTGTCGCATTTCATCCAGGGGCATCTGCGGCAATTCAATCTGCCGCACCATGGCGTCCTCCAAGCCGACCGCTACGATGACGAAGCGGGTAGTGCTGCCCAGCGCCTCGGCGACGGCTTTCAAATGGTCGGCCAGCAATTCGGGCGAAATCTTCTTCTCAAATATGGGTGCATCCAGCAGGGCGTAACGGGTCAGCGCAAGAATTTCGCCCCGGCGCTCAAAGAGCGCCGCCTTGGTGGTGCGGCTGCCCAGATCTACCGCGATCATCTGGGCGCGCTTCTTCCGGCTAAATCCGTTGAGGAATGGCAGTGGCAAAGCCATGTGTATTTTTGTGTTGTTCTACGCTAGCAAGCTACAACTGTCGCGCTCGCAATTCTGTCCTGCGCCGCAGTTTAAGCAGTTGCCGCGCCAAGGTTCCCAGCGGAGGCAAAAAATGCCTAATCGGTAGTTTATTGTCTGAACTCCAGTCGTTCTTGTCTCGAAATTGGCTGGTCCTCAGGCCATTTCCTGCGCCCGCTGTCTTGCCATGTCCAAAAATGCACCCAGCAAGGGGGTCTTTTTGCCTCGCCATAGCGCCCCCACGTTCGCCCCCGGGAAATCCGCCAGCGGCAGGGCGCGCACGTTTTTTGGCCATGGTTTGCCCGGCACGCTCACCGATAAACCAATGCCCAGCCCGCTGGCCACGTAACCTTCCACCAAATCCGCAGAACTGGCCTCAATGGCGGGGAACCACTCCACCCCCAGTTCAGCCAACCGGGCCTGGAAATTCTTGGTCATCGCTTCATGTCCCGGCAGACAGATCAACGGCTCGGCAATTTTGTCCATCTCCCATAGTTCCGTCGCCTGCTGGAAACGCGAGGATTTCTCCACCAGCAGCACCAGCGGCAGTTCCAAAAGTACCAGCGATTGAAAGCCGGCTGGCGGTTTGCGCTCAATCATGGTAAGCACCAAATCCACTTCGTCATTGGCCAGCAGATTTTCCAACTGGGCGGGGAACCCCTCGCGCAGCAGAATCCGCAGACTAGGAAATTTTTTCCTCACGCCGGTCAATAATTGCGGCATGTGATCCCGCAAAACGATCGTGGAGGCCCCAATCCGGAACTGCCGCGCCTGGCCGCCTTGGAGGTCGCCGGCCATCTTATCGAGGTTGGCAAAAAACGGCTGGATGAAGGCGTACAGCTTCTCGCCCGGCGGCGTCAGGGCAAACGGCCGCCGTTGAAAGAGCGTCACTCCCAGGAATTCCTCAAGCTGCGCCACCTGCGCGCTCACCGCCGGCTGCTGGATGCCGTAGGGAATGTTGCGGACGGCGGGCATGATGCCGCCATGCTTGGCGACATAATAAAAGAGTTCAAGATGATGGACATTCACGGTGTTGGTCGGGTTTACGACCGCCATTCTTAACTGCCTGGCCCGGCGGAAGCAATTTCCAAATGCAACTGCCTTTATGCTGACCAGGTTTGGCCGGGGTTGGTGGGGGCGTGCCCAAAAGCAGAAAGCGCGTTTGGAAACCGCCCCGTCCACGCCCCACGGCGCATTCCATTTCCCGCCGCCCTCCAACCCAGGGGGGTGTCAGACGGTAGGTGGGGGTAAGCGCAGCGACACTCCCGGACCGGGCAACGAAAGGCCCCGCACCCCGGCGGGGTGCCAGAGCCCGCCTGCCAGCAATAATCTGATCGCTGCACGCTCTCAGTCTTCGGGCTTCCTTTGGATGATGGTCCGCCCTCATCCTAGCCCTCTCCCCCTTGAGAAGGAACTGGGTTTGGACGCTTTTGGTGTTTCGACAGACCATCCGGCGTAATCCCGCCACTGGCTCTGCCAAAAACACGGCGCGCATTTCTCCTTCTCCTTGGAGAGAAGGACGGGATGAGGGAGGATGAATCCCCAACTCACATCGGACGCTTATATCGCAGCTTTTGACTTTGCCTGTGTTTCCTTGTTTTCTCGTTGCCGTTATTATCAGCATCGTTTGTATTTTTCGTGAGTGGCGGCAGCGCCGTTGGCTTCTTTGCTGCCATTCGCTTCATGCGTCCTTGCGGTTGTCATCTCTAATGCCGTGTCTCACAGAATTCGCCATGCCATTTTCATCCAGTCTTTGCCGAGCTGCGAGGCGGTTGTGCGGCAGATGGAGTCCGGGGGCATTCCGGTCTCCACTAATTTGAGTCCGGTCCCGCAAGCGGTGCCATTGGCTCATTTGACTTACGCGGTGTTTGCCCAGAAGGACACCAGCGGAGATTTGACGGTTGAGTTCTTGACCGAAGGTGGATTTCCCGTGAAGTATTCAGGCTACTTGTATATTTCGTCGGGCGTTGTTAAGCCGGATTCGATGGAGGATGAGCATTGGCCCTTTAGACACGAGGAGAGACCACGGTGGTTTTACATATCAGATTGAAAACGCAACCGGGCCGTTCAAGCTCGTCCCAGGCGGCAGTGCGTTCACGCGCCGGAATCCATGGGGAAGACAAATTGTCGAAACTGTTGCCGGAGACAAACTTGCAATTTTTCGGCAAGTTGTTAGCTTGGCTTTTTTGAAGAAAACTGGGCCAATCATGAAATGGCTGGGCGGGCTCCTGTTTCCCAAGCAGGCGCCGTGGCAGCAGCGCGCGAGCATGGTTAAATTGCTGTGGGCCATGGCCATCGGCGTCATCACGGGCGCTTTCATTGTGGCCTTCATGTTCTTCGAAGCCAAACGATTTTGATCCCGGTTGAGGTGGTGCGCTCCATTTGACCTGCCTCCGGGGCAAGTGATCATGGGATGATTTTGCCTATTGATCTAAACGATACTGGTGAAGTTTTATCAATTAACGCCGTCCCGCCGGTTGCGGTTAAGCTGGATGTGCAATGAAAAAGCAAGCCCCAACAGATTTTCCGCGGATTGGGACCAGTCCGTCGTCAGTCGGATTCAACCGTTCGCGGAGGCAGGGGTGGGGACAGCTTGTCCCCACGTTTTCAGGTTTGGCCAGGCAACCCCGGGGACGAGCCGTCCCCGCCCCGATGCTTGAATTTGCCACGGGCGGATTGGAAAATTCAACCCTTTGTCTCGCGTTTAACGGCGAAGTAGCACTCGGCCATCAGCACGAAGAAGATGGCGTCCGCCACCCCGAACAATGCGCCGAAAAGGACATGCGGCAGGCCGGTGGTCATCCAATAAAAAATGGCGGTCGAGGCATATGCCAGTTTGTAGAGCGCGCCGATGAAAATCAGATCCGCGTTGCGTCGCAGATCGCCTTGCGCGATCAGCGCGTAGGCCACGCCAAGCACCAGCACGAACGCGCCGAGCAGCGTGAGGTAGCCGCCAAATACCGGCATTTTGTCCGCGATGCCCAGCGCGAGAAAAATCCGCGCCGGAAAAAATGTGAAGGTGATGCCGAGGACGAGATCGTAAATCGCCGCAATGGCAAAGAGAGTCCGATAATACTTTTCCTTGGTGGTGTTCATGGCATAAACTGATACCAGATAGCCCGCACAAAACAAATGAATTCTAATCCAAATCTCCTGTTTGCCTGGCTCTGGATTTTGCTCGGCTTCGTGTCCGGCCTGGGCTTGGGCCTGTTCTTCCACCGGGAAAACTGGTTGGGTGGCTATGGCAGCCTCAAACGCCGCATGTATCGGCTCGCCCATATTTCCTTTTTCGGGCTGGGCGCGGTGAATCTGCTATTTTGGCTGACGTGGCCGAGAATTTCTTCGCCGGAATCGCTGGCCCTGGCGGCCACGGTTGCATCCTGGGCGTTCATCATCGGCGGGGTTACCATGCCATTATGCTGCTTGGTCATGGCGCATTTTCCCAAGACCCACCTCATTTTTGCCGTGCCGGTGGTTAGTTTGATTCTGGGCGGCGCGCTGACGCTGACCGTCCTCGTTCGGGAATCAAAACCAAGCCCCGTCGCTGGCGCGACTCTCAACTCTCAACCTTCGACCCATAGCCTCCCATGAAACGCATCGGATTCATCGCCATGAGCGGCGTGCGCGCTCATAATGCCGAACTCACCGCCCTCGGACTCACCCTCCCGGGCTTTGTGGACCGCAATAAAATCATCGCGTCACTTCCGAGCCTCGGCCTGCTCACACTGGCCGGGCTGACGCCGGAGAAATTCCAGGTGGAGTATCATGAAATTGCCGACCTGAAAACCCTGTCTGACCTGCCGACGGACTTCGATCTGGTGGCCATCAGCACGTTCACCGCGCAGTTTTACGAGGCGTGTGACGTCGCGGATTTTTACCGTGCGAAACAGATTCCGGTGGTCATGGGCGGCATTACCGTCACGTCGTTGCGCGAGCAAGCGAAAGAACATTGCACCAGCGTGGTGGTTGGCGAAGGCGAATTGCTTTGGCCGGAACTGCTCGCGGATTTCGAGCGCGGCGAACTGAAACCGTGCTATGTCACCAACCGGGAATTCGACCTCGCCGACGCGCCCCTGCCGCGGTTCGATTTGCTGGACCCGGAGAAATACAACCGGCTCACGGTGCAGACCAGCCGGGGCTGTCCGCACCAGTGCGAGTTTTGCGCCAGTTCCATTCTGCTGACCTCGCGTTACAAACTGAAGCCCGTGGAAAAAGTCATCGCGGAAATTCGTGAAATCAAGCGCATCTGGCCCAAGCCGTTCATCGAGTTCGCCGACGATAACAGCTTCGTGCATCGCGAGCACTACAAGCGGCTGCTGGCCGCCCTGGCCGGGGAAAATATCCGCTGGTTCACGGAAGCGGACGTGCGCGTGGCCGGGGATGACGAACTGCTCGCGCGCATTCGCGACGCCGGCTGCCAGCAAATCCTGATCGGTTTCGAAAGCCCGCGCCGCACGAGCCTCTACGGCGTCGAATTGCGGAATAATTGGAAGTTGCGCCAGCAGGATTATTATCGGGAAGCCATTGCCAGGATTCAAAGCTACGGCATCACGGTCAATGGCTGTTTTATTCTGGGCCTGGACGGTGACACCCGCGATGTCTTTGACGACGTGCTGCAATTTGTTCGCGACTCCGGGTTGTACGAGGTGCAGGTCACGTTCATGACCGCATTTCCGGGCACGCCACTGTATGCGCGGCTCCAGCGCGAAGGCCGCATCCTGCGCGAACGCGCCTGGGAGTTGTGCACGTTGTTTGACATCAATTTTCAGCCCAAGAATATGAGCGTGGCCGAACTGCAATCCGGTTTCTTGAAGCTGGCCAAACAGCTCTACTCGGCGGAAGAAACGCAGGAACGTCGGGCGAAATTCAAGCGCAGCCTGCGTGCCTCGTCGCAATCCGGCCGGCGTTTCGCAAAGAAACCTTGCCCTGCCGCTGATCATAACTATTCTGAATCGGCGGTTAGCAAAAATGAAAGGAACCAACTATGAAAAACAAAATATGGCTGTCGGCATTATTCACGGCGCTGCTCGTCGCGGCCGCTTGGGCCCAAAATGACCCCGCAACCCCTGGCATCGCACCGGATCAGCAACGGCGAATGGGCGTGATGAAATCCAAGGGGGTGGAAGTTTCGTTGGCCATTTTGCCGGTTCGATTGGGCGGAAAACCTTGGGATCGGGTGACCGAAGTGGTCGGCGTCTTGTTGGAAAAACGGGGGTTGAAGAACATCGAGCTTGGGCGGACGTCATTTGAACCCACGAACGCAAATTCGATGGACGATCTTTCCGCCGCGGTGGGCGGGTTTGTGCGGGGCCACCCCACGTCGGCGGATTATTCGCTCTATGCCGAGTTTAACGGCACGCGGCAGACCGGGCTCAACGAGCTCCGCGCCGTCGTGGTGGATAAGAGTGGAGCCGTGGTTTGGACGGAACACCTGACGCCGGCGGATGAAGCGTTCAAAAAATTGGGGCAGCCGGACCCCATGACCATGTCTGTCCTGCTGTCGGAACAACTGAGTCCGCGGTTTGGGCTCAATGATGCAACCGCCAAAGCCGCCCAACCCGGCAAGCTGGAGGCCCTGATGGAGGAGCGGAGCGGGTTGCCGCCGCCAGCGGAACGGGATGCCTTGCCTGCGCGTCAAAAGGCCATGAAACGAGCGCTGCCCGGCGCGACGATGGAGGTTTATCCGCCGCGAGTTGGCGGGCAGGAGCCCAGCCTTTCCAGCGCGACGAATGTCGTTCGCCTGATCAAGGCGACGGCTTTGTGCCAGGCCGTGCCGGCGGATCAGCCCTTGGTCCTCAAAGCCTCGCTGGCGGATCCGAACGAACTGAAAGCGTTGTGGAGCCTGGCGCGCGAGTTTCGGGATTATGTTCGCGCCCATCCGCCGGCGACGGATTACGCGCTGTACGCGGACTACGCTTTCAATCCGCAAAAGACGGAGCAGGGCTTCGTCCACTTAGTGGTGTGCGACCGCCAGGGCGAATGGGTGATCGTGGATATGCAGAACTCGCACCATCCCGATTACCAGAGCGTCGGGGTGAACTCGCGTGACCGCTGCGACCAGTTGCTCGTTAAACGGCTGGGAAGTTATTTGCGGTAGCATGGGACCGCGACCGGTCCCCCGGTCGCAGCAGTTTGGTTTCACGCCCGAGCTCCAGAGGTTCGCCACACGCTGTTTGTTCGCCCACGCGCTGCGGGCCGGGCCGGCCGCGGTTATCGGTCTGCCGCCGCTGGAGGTAATCCACGATGTGCGGCATCAACGACTTCTTGGCCTCCAGCTCGCTCATGTCCTCTTTGCCCGTGACGGGATTCACCCGGCCGCTGCGCTTGGCGCTCAGCTTCGCATCCGGCGTCAGCATCAAGTAGCCGATCCAGCTTCCGATTTCCTCGTCCGACTTCTCGTAGTCGCGCCTGTCCTTGTCCTTCTCGTTGGCCACCCAGTCCGTCATCATCTGATCAAACTGGTTCACGAACTCCGACCACAGCATCGGCCCTGTCCCGTTCTGCAAGGCGCGGGTTTGCAGGTACCGGGCATCCGCAAAATCCTGCACCTCCAACACCCGCGGCACAGGATTGGTCATGCGCGCGAAGAAGCCCGTCATAAAAGGACCCGTCAAGACGGTCGCCACAAAGGTGTCCACGAAGCCCCACTCCGATAATGCGATGCCGACGTTCGGCTTGGCCAGCGCCCAGAGCGTTCGCTTGGCCTCCTCCCGCATCAGCTTGTCCCATGATTGCCCGTGCGGCGTCGCACCGACCGACAACGTGCGTTCCAGAGCTGTATGCACGTCGCGAGACCGCCGAATTGCGCGGTCCAAGACACCCTGAATGTTGCTCGTGATGGTCACTCGTAAAAATTTTACCACGACCCTTCTGAAGAAAGGTGGAACCTCTAAGCCTGGTGAAACACCTGTCCGAAATAATTAGCCAACTCAAAGGGTATCTTGTCCCGCTTCGCCAGCCGCACCTGCACTGTCGCGTTTCGCCGAGGCCAAGGTTCTCCAAGCTAAATTCCCGGCCTCAAAAATGCC
>Ga0316217_10002001_pt1 | contig 25337 bp, 17 predicted proteins | sample 1anoAmetaG_FD_203633 | JGI IMG/M metagenome (GOLD analysis project Ga0316217, IMG submission 203633) | Freshwater microbial communities from Trout Bog Lake, Wisconsin, USA - 1anoA | ecosystem: Environmental > Aquatic > Freshwater > Lake > Hypolimnion/Profundal zone | place: USA: Wisconsin...
TCGGCACGCCGCTGCTGGTCGCGCTTCCCGCAGGATGATCCTCACGCTCGCCGCGGCAACCCGTTCAGCAGGTCAGGCTATGACCCCGCTCTTGCAGATCACTGACGCCACACGCTTGACAAGCACGCCATAACTGGAAAGGCATGCGATCAGTCCTCTAGCTGGGCGGCCAAGTCAGTATCAGCGTCCACATCCGGGCCGGCGGTCACCTGGCCGGCGCGGGCTTGTGCCAAGCCCTTGCGAACCGTGGCCAAGGCCTTGGGGGTTTCATACAGCCAGGCTTCTCGCTCCAGAATGGCGCCGAGGCGGGCAAGTGGGAACTTCCCACTTTTATTAGTCTCCCGCATTTTCCTCTCCCGCCGGTTTTTCATCACGCTCGGCCACGGCGTCTTCTGACAGCTCTTCCAAGCTGGGCGATGGGGCATGGCCCATGCCGCGGCCACGCACCAGCAGTTGGATCGGCACCTGCGAATAGGGCAGCATGTCGCGGAAACGGTTGACCACGAACCGCCGATAGGCTTCATCCATAAACGCCGGGTTGTTGACGAACAGCACCACCGTGGGCGGGGACACCGAAGTTTGCGTGGCGTAATACACGCGTGCCCGCCGGCCGTTGGGCGTGCTGGGCAAACGCTCGGACAAAATATCCCGCACCACGCGATTAAGCATCCCGGTGGTTAACCGCGTGTTGGTTTGCTTGAACAGCCGCTGCGCTTCGTCGATCACAATTTGCGTATGCCGGCTTTCCTTGGCGGTGATGAACAAGATCGGGGCGTAATCCACGTACTGGAGTTCTTCCTTGAGGTATTTGCGGAACTCCTCCATCACTTCGCCGTCGTTCACGCTCTTGTCCACCTGGTCTTTGCGGTTCTCGCGAATCTTGGCAATCGTCAAATCCCACTTGTTAATGACCAGGATCACCGGCTTGAATTGGGCCGCGATGTACTGCGCCAGTTTTTTATCCGGCTCGCTCACCGGCTCCACGCCGTCGATCAGCATCACCACCACATCGGCCCGGCGAATGGAACGCTGGGCGCGGTGGAAGCTGTAAAATTCGATGTCGTTGGTGACCATGTGCCGCTTTTTGCGCACGCCCGCGGTGTCAATCACCACCAGCGTATGACCGTCTTTTTCAAAACGCACGTCGATGCTGTCGCGCGTCGTTCCCGGCACTTCACTGACGATCACCCGCTCGCTGTCGCCTTCGTAAAGCTCGGCGATGGAATTGACCAGCGTACTCTTGCCCGAGTTGCGCTTGCCGACGATCGCCAGCGTCATTTCCGGCGAGGGAATCTCCGTCGGGGCATTACGCAGATCGACATTCATGGCGATGGCGTCTCTAAGCTGATCGATGTTGCGCTCGCGCAGGGCGGATACGCCAATCGGCGTGCCCAACCCCAGCCGGGCAAACTCCGCCAAGGCGGTGTCGGCCGATGTCCCATCGGCCTTGTTGGCCACCAGCAGCGTTTTCATGCCTTGCCGCCGCAGCATCGCGGCGATCTCTTCATCCCCGCCGGTCAACCCGGCCTGGCAATCCACCAGGAACAGCACCAGTTGTGCCCGCGCGATGGCCAGTTCGATCTGATGCCGTATATGTTCGGTCAATTGGTCTGGATCGACGAATCCAAACCCGCCAGTATCCACAAGTTCCACGTACCGATCCTGAAGTTGCATTGGCATGGAAATGCGGTCGCGGGTTACCCCAGGCATATCCTGCACGATGCTGATGCGCTTGGAAACCAGCGCATTGAGCAAGCTGCTCTTGCCCACATTGGGTCTACCCACAATCGCAATCACCGGCATGACGTTGGCCATAGCCCAGAGAGTATACCCGCAAACGCTGGGAAAGCCGAATGCCGCGTCAGCCCCCCGCCACGCGGGCGTGGCAAAACATCCGGAAAGTGGGTTGCTGGCGGCGGCTCGCCCCGCATCTTGTTGCGCACTATGCGCACGTTCATTTTCCCTAAGTGCTGATTCCCAGCGGACTTACGCGCGAAAAGGGTATTTTTCAACGAATTTTTCCAATCGGGCTACGTCTCTCAATTTAATCGACAAAACCGCTTTGGATCGCAGCTAACACTTGTTGAGTGCGCTTAAATACCCGGAGATTGGCCCGAGGTTTCGGGCACTTTCGGCGACTTTCATGGGAGGTTCCGCGAGGTTTGCCGGAGGTTCCGGGGGGTTTGGGGCAGGTTTCCCGGCCTTAAGTTCATCTGGAGGCCTCTCGACCCCCTCTCGACGGCCCCAAGAGGCCTCGAAACCGCCCCAAGGTGCCTCCAAAACGCCCCAAGGCCGCCCCAAAGTGGCCCAAGATTTCATCGCAAATAATGTTGGTTAACATTGCGGCGATAACGTGCAAAAACATCCGCCAGGTGCTCCAATCACCGGTGTGCCGTATTTTAACGCGAGTCATCCGAGTCGCCGCGAAAAAGGGATAGTTGCTTAGAGGGTGTGTCGCGTGTGGTGTCGGGTTTGGTCCTTCCCCGGGACTTTTGCCACGCCCCGCCGCACGCCGCCAACCGGGTCCAATGTTACATTTATTATTAATGTTACTTGTTTCGATATGAATCTCGATTTTTTATCTATCTCCTGCTTGCAATAATGCAAAAGAATATAAATTAGGGGGGGGGAAATTGCCTTGCAAAATGAGGCGGTGTAGTTATCATATACGAACATAATTCCTTTGCGGATGGAGCAATATGAGCAACATAGCACATCGTCGCGATAAGGCTCAACTTGGATCGTTGGAAAAATGCCCCACGGGCATTGCCGGACTGGATCAGATCACCGGCGGCGGTTTGCCAAAAGGCCGGCCAGCACTGGTCTGCGGCAGCGCGGGGTGTGGCAAGACGCTGCTGGCCATCGAATTCATCGTGCGCGGGATCACCGAATTTAATGAGCCGGGCGTGTTCGTCTCCTTCGAGGAAACCAGCGAAGAACTGGCCAAGAATGTCCGCTCGCTGGGGTTTGATTTGGACGATCTGGTTCGCCGCAAAAAGCTGGCGATGGATTTCGTGCGCGTCGAGCGCAGCGAGATCGAAGAAACCGGCGAATACGATCTGGAAGGCTTGTTTGTCCGGCTGAACCTGGCCATCGAATCGGTCAAAGCCAAGCGCATCGTGCTGGACACCATCGAATCGCTGTTTTCCGGTTTGGGCAACGACACCATCCTGCGTGCCGAATTGCGGCGGCTGTTCCGCTGGCTCAAAGACAAAGGCGTCACCGCGATCATCACCGGTGAAAAAGGCGATGGCACGCTCACCCGCCAGGGCATCGAAGAATATGTCTCGGACTGCGTGATCATGCTGGACCACCGCATCCATGACCAGCTTTCCACGCGGCGGTTGCGCATCGTCAAATATCGCGGCTCGATGCATGGAACCAACGAATACCCGTTCATCATCGATGAAACAGGCGTCAGCGTCATGCCGGTCACTGGCCTGGGGTTGAATCATCCGGCCAGCACGGCGCGCATCTCCAGCGGCATCGCCCGGCTGGACACCATGCTGGGCGACAAAGGCTATTTCCGCGGCAGCAGCATCCTGGCCTCGGGCACCGCCGGCACCGGCAAAACCACCCTGGCGGCCACCTTCGCCGACGCCACCTGCCAACGCGGCCAGCGCTGCCTGTATTTCGGCTTTGAAGAATCGCCGGCCCAAATCACCCGCAACATGGGTTCCATCGGCATCGATTTGCAACCGTGGGTCGATAAGGGCCTGCTGCGGTTCCATAGTTCCCGGCCCACGCTGTACGGCTTGGAAAGCCATCTGGCGATGATGCACAAGCTGATCGAAGAATTTGCTCCGGCCACGGTCATCGTCGATCCGGTGACCAATCTGGTTTCCGCCGGCTTGGTGCAGGATGTCCACGCGATGCTGCTGCGGCTGATGGATTATCTCAAGAGCCGGCAGACCACCTGCTTTATGACCAGCCTGACGCAGTCCGGCCATGCCATGGAACAGAGCGAAGTGATGATCTCGTCGTTGATCGACACCTGGCTGTTTGTGCGCGATATCGAACTAGGCGGGGAGCGCAATCGCGGCATGTACATTCTCAAGAGCCGCGGCATGTCCCATTCCAACCAAATCCGTGAGTTTGTGTTGGGCAAGCATGGCGTGGAACTGTTGGATGTTTATCTCGGCCCGGCCGGCGTGCTGACCGGTTCGGCGCGGTTGGCGCAGGAAGCCAAAGAGCAAGCCGAGGAAACCGCCGGCAGAGTCGAGCGGCAGCGGCAGCAGACCGAAGCCCAGGCCAAGCGCAAGGCGTTGGAGGCGCAGATCGTGGCGTTGCAGGCGCAATTGGTGGCACAAGATCAGGCACTGGAAAGCCTGCGTGTCAGCGAACAGGCCAAAGCGACTCACGAAAAGGCGGAACGTCAGGCGATGGCGCAGAGCCGGCAGGCGGACGCTCCGTCCAAGAAAGGAACAGGCACGTGAAAAATAAATCTCTCGATACCGCCGAATGGGATTTGCGTTTGTACGTCGCCGGGCAAACGCCCAAATCGGTTGCGGCATTTGCCAATCTAAAGAAGCTGTGTGAAGAATATCTGGCGGGTAAATACCGGATTGAAGTGATCGATTTATTGGAGAAACCGCAACTGGCCAAAGGCGACCAAATCTTCGCGATTCCCACGCTGGTGCGGAAATTGCCGCAGCCGATTAAGAAGATCATCGGGGATTTGTCCAATACGCAACGCGTACTGGTGGGACTGGATTTGCGGGCGCGAGCTTAGGAAAATATAACCATTTCCATCACGGAGCGATGAGCATGGTCAAGAAGAAAGACAACGCGATATTCGGCCCCGGTGCCGCGGCCTTTGAGCGGGCCATTGCCGAGGGTTCCGGGGACGAGCATTTCGTGCTGCGTTTGTATGTCAGCGGCATGACGCCGCGCTCGCGTGCGGCCATCGACAATATCCAGAAGCTTTGCCAGGAACATTTAGCCGGGCGCTATGATCTGCAGATCATTGATATTTATCAGCAACCGGAACTGGCCCGGGACCAGCAGATCATCGCGGCGCCGACGCTGGTGAAAAAATTGCCGCTGCCGCTGCGCAAGCTGGTGGGCGATATGGCCGATGCCGGGCGGGTGATGCTGGTGTTGAGCATGGTGCCGCCGCCGAAAGCGGGTGGGCAATGAGTGTTGCCCCCGATGTATCGACACTGCAACAGCGCATCGCGCAATTGGAGGCGGAGAACCAGACGCTGCGGACGCGGTTGGAAGATGCCGAACAAACCCTGACGGCCATTCACGAAGGTCAGGTCGATGCCCTGGTGATCAACACCCCCGAGGGCGAGCGGGTATTTTCGCTGCAAGGGGCCGAACGGCCTTACCGGGCGCTAATCGAGCAGATGCAGGAAGGGGCGGTGACGCTGATCCAGGATGGCACCATCCACTTTTGTAACCGCGCGTTTGCCGACATGCTGCAACAGCCGCTGGAAAATGTGACCGGCAGCCGGGTCGAGCAATATATCCATGCCCCGGAGCGTCCCGCGTTTGTCACGATGTTCCAGCAGTGCCACGGCGGTAGCGCGCGCGGGGAATCGCAACTGTGTGCCGCCGACGGCAGTATCATCCCGGTTCACGTTGGCCTGACGTTGGTGGATGTCGGCGGCCAGGAATCGATCTGCATGGTGGCGACCAATCTAAGTGAGCGCAAGCGCGCCGAAAACATCCTGGCCAGCGCCCAGTTCATGCGGCGGTTGATCGAAAACGCGCCGATGGGCATCGCCGTGGTGGACCGCGATAGGCGCTATGTGCTGGCCAACGCGGTTTATCAGGCCATCGCCAACGACCAGCAGATTACCGGCCGCACGATTGCCGAAGTCTTCCCACCGGAGGTGGCCCGGATTGTGGCGCCCTCGGTGCAACAGGTGTTTGATCGCGGCCAGCACGTGGAGTTTCGCGAGTATGAAGCGCCAGTGCATGGGCGGAGCTGGTGGAACGTGGATGAAATTCCCCTGCGCGACGCGGCGGGACATATCGATGCGGTGCTGATTCTTACGCAGAATGTGACCGAACGGAAACTGGCGGCGGACGTGCTGCGGGAAAGCGAGGAACGGTTCCGCTCAGTACTGGAAAATTCACGCGATTGCATTTACCGCGTCAACGTGCAAACCGGTTGTTTTGAATACATCAGTCCGGCGGTGGAAACAATGGTTGGTTTTACCGCCGAAGAATTAATGGCGCAGGATGCCGCCACCGGATGGGCGATGATCCACCCGGACGATCTGCCGATTTACCAGGCGGCGGTGGCCACACTGGCGGTGGCTGGTCAAGCCGAGGCCGAATACCGCCAGCGCGGCAAAGACGGCGAATATCGCTGGCTGTCCAATCACATGTCGCTGGCCTGGGATAGCCAATGCCGGCCGCTGTACCGGCATGGGAACATTCGCGATATCACCGCGCGTCGGCACGCCGAGGACGCGCTGCGGGAAAGCGAGGAGCGTTTCCGCACGCTGTTCATGTCGGTCAGCGAAGGATTCTACCTGGCGGAAATTCTCTACGATGAGGCGGGCCAGCCCTGTGATTACCGCTATCTGGATGTCAACCCGGCGTTTGAATTGATGCTGGACTTGCCGCGCGAACAGATCATCGGCAAACGCTACAAGGAAATCGTGGTCCCCGAACAAGCGGCGGAATGGCTGGAAACGTTTGTCCAAGTTGCCCAGACGGGCCGCGCCGCCGGGGTGAGCTTTTATTCGGCGGTTTACCGGCGGCACTTTGAAGTGGTGGCGTTCCGGCCGATGGCAGGGCAATTTGCGGTCCTGGTCACGGATATCACCGCGCGCAAGCAGGCGGAAGAGGCGTTGCGGCTCAGCGAAAGCCGCGAGCGCCAGCGGGCGGTGGAACTGGCCACGCTGCTGGAGGCCGTGCCGACGCCGGTGATCATCGTCCATGATGCCGACGGCCAGCACATGACGGCCAACCGCGCCGCCGAACAACTGTTGCGGATTGGCCGGGGGGCGGAGGTTTCCTTGTCGGCGCCGGCGGCCATCAAACCGCAACATTTCCGCCCGGTGAAGGATGGCCGGGAATTGACCTTGACCGAACTGCCGGCGCAGCGTGCGGCCCGCGGCGAAGCGGTGCATGGCTTCGAGTTTAGCCTCGTTTTTGCTGACGGCACGGTCCGCGATTTGATTGCCGACGGCACACCGCTGCTGGACGAGCAGGGGTGCCCGCGTGGCGCGGTTCACACCTTGGTGGACATCACCGAGCGCAAGCACGCCGAAGAAGAACACCGCCGGCTGCTGGTGGAAAGTCAGGAGCGGGCAGCCATGCTGGATGCCACGATTTCCTCAATGGCCACCGGCCTGATCATTTATGACACCGCCGGTAAAGCGCTACGAACCAGCAATGTTGTCCAGGATCTGCTGCCTGTGAAGCTTTTCTTTGACAAGACCGCCACCGAGCGGCAACAGGTGCTGCGCTGGGAAAAAGAAGACGGACAGCCGTTTGTTCCCGAAGAGATCCCGCTGATGCGTGCCCTGCGCGGGGAAACGACGCAAAACGTGGTGATGGCCACGAGCTTTCCCGACCACAAACTGTGGATCTCGGCCAGCGCCGCGCCCATCCGCACCGCCGACGGCAAGACGCTGGGCGCGGTGGCGTCGTTCATTGACATCACCCAGCGGAAGCAGACGGAGGAATCGCTGCGCGCCAGTGAGCGGCTGTATCGGGGCATCGGCGAATCGATCAACTATGGCATCTGGATTTGCGATGCCCAGGGCCGCAACACTTATGCCAGCGAATCGTTCCTCAAGCTGACGGGTATGACACAGGCACAATGCTCGGCGTTTGGCTGGTCCGATGTGCTGCACCCCGATGATGTGCAAGCTACCATCGATGCGTGGAAGCAATGTGTGCAGACCGGCGGGCCGTGGTATCGCGAACATCGTTTCCGTGGTGCTGATGGCCAGTGGCACCCGATCCTGGCTTGCGGCGTGGCGGTGCGCGATGCGTGGGGCCAGATTACGCACTGGGCGGGCATTAATCTGGACATCAGCCAATTGAAGCGAACCGAGGAGGCATTGGTTGCCGCCAAAATTGCCGCGGAAACTGCCAGCAAGGCCAAGGACAACTTCCTGGCGGTGCTGTCGCACGAGCTGCGCAATCCGCTGAATCCGGTGGTGGCGACGGCAACCATGTTGCGTGACAACGCGAAATTTGATGCCGATACCCGCGAGCAGTTGGACGTGATTTGCCGCAATGCGGCCATGGAAGCGCGGTTGATCGACGATCTGCTGGATGTGACACGCATCGAGCGTGGCAAGATCGAATTGGAACGCCGGCCAGTGCAGTTGTGCAGCATCATTCGCCGGGCGATCGAAGTTTGCCTGCCCGATATTAAGGCCAAGGGGTTGAAGTTTAGCTTTGATGACACCGGCGGGCCATATGCGGTGAATGCTGATGCGGCGCGCATGCAGCAGGTGTTCTGGAACCTGATCAAGAACGCGGTGAAATTCACCCCGGTCGGTGGTGAACTGCGCGTGCGGCGGTATCGGGACGGCGATGGCTGGGTGGCGGTGGAAGTCCAGGACAATGGCGAGGGCATGGACCCGGTGGACCTTGACCGCATCTTCAATGCTTTCGAGCAGACCAGCCGGGACATCACCCGGCAATTCGGCGGGTTGGGCTTGGGATTAACCATCAGCAAAGGGCTGGTGGAAAAGCACGGCGGCACGATCCAGGCGCAAAGCGCGGGCAAGGGCAAAGGATCGACGTTTACCGTGCGGCTGCCGCTGCTGAGCGGCGAAGCGAAAGTTAGCCTGGCCGTGCCGCCAAAAGCGTCGGAATCGCCTGCGGCGGCACGGGTGCTGCGCATCCTGCTGGTGGAAGACCATGCCGACACCGCCAAGGTGATGCGGCGGCTATTAGCGCACAAGGGGCACACGGTCGAGATTGCGCCGAATGTGGCCAGCGCGCTGCAATTGGCCGCCAAGCAACCGTTTGATCTGTTGCTCAGCGATTTGGGCCTGCCGGATGGCAGCGGCTTGGATCTGATGATCGCCTTGCGGGCCAAGGGGCTGAAGATGCCAGGCATCGCATTAAGCGGCTATGGCCAGGAAGGCGACATCGAGCAGAGCCGCAAGGCGGGGTTTGCGGCGCACATGGTCAAGCCGGTGAGCTTGCCGCTGTTAGAAGAGACAATCGCCAAGATTGTGCGCCATGCCGATTGAATGGCGGCTGACTTTGGTGGGATGATTCGCGAACTTATTCACGATATTGCATTTTGACGGCGGGCCTACGTACTGTGCTATGCGTGGGAACGGAGCGATTGTCAAAGGAGCACAGGCCATGCCCAGCGTCGCCGATATTATCGCGCAAAAAGGTTCGCATATCTTCAGCATTTATCCCACCGCCACGGTATTTGAGGCGGTGCGCCAAATGAACCACCACAAGGTGGGCGCGTTGTGCGTCATGGAAAACGGCGTGATCGTCGGCATCTTCACCGAACGCGATGTGCTGCGCCGCGTGCTGGCGGAGCTGCGCGATCCCGCCACCACACCGGTGTGCGACGTGATGAGCACGCAGGTGATTTTCTGCACGCCGGAGACGGATATCGAAGACGCCAGTGAGATCATGCGGCAAAGACGCATCCGCCATCTGCCGGTGTGCGATCAGGATGGCAAGATGCTGGGCTTGATCTCCATCGGCGATCTGAACGCGCAATACGCCAGTTGCCAGCAGCAGACGATTCACTATCTCACCGATTACATTTACGGGCGGAATTAGGGTGTTTTTGCGGACCGGCATTTTGGGCCCGAGCATCCGTGATCACTGCCGGCAGAATCCGCAATTGCTGGTGGATTGGTGGTTATTCCTAGCTCATGTGCCTAATCATCTCCGTGGCAAACTCGCTGCACTTCACCTTCTTCGCCCCTTGCATTTGCCGCTCAAAATCATACGTCACCGTCTTGGCGTCAATGGCTTTGCCCAGACTTGACGTGATCAAATCGGCCGCCTCCTGCCAGCCCATATATTCCAGCATCATCACGCCGCTGAGGATCACGCTGCCGGGGTTGACCACGTCTTGATTGGCATATTTGGGCGCGGTGCCGTGCGTGGCTTCAAAAACCGCGTGGCCGGTGACGTAATTGATATTGCCGCCCGGGGCGATGCCGATGCCGCCCACTTGCGCCGCCAAGGCGTCGCTGAGGTAATCGCCGTTGAGATTCAACGTGGCGATCACGTCAAATTCTTCCGGCCGGGTCAGCACTTGCTGCAAGGCGATGTCGGCAATGGAGTCCTTGATCACCAGCCCCGCGCCGGGTTTGCCGTCGGGAATCTTGCACCACGGGCCGCCGTCGATTTCCACCGCGCCAAAAACTTCCTTGGCAAGCTGATAGCCCCAATCGCGGAAGCCGCCTTCGGTGAACTTCATGATGTTCCCCTTGTGGACGATGGTCACGTTCTTACGCTGGTGGCGAATGGCGTAATCAATCGCCTGGTAGATCAACCGCTGGCTGCCCTGTTTGCTCACGGCCTTAATGCCCAGGCCAACTTGCACAAGTTCATCCGCACCGTGGCCCAGTTGCTTGCGCCAGCCGGCAACCTTGTCCAGCGACCCGAAACGGATTTTGCCGAAATCCTTGGGGAAGTTCTGTTGAAGGAACTCCAGAATCTTTTGCGCTTCAGCGGTGCCGGCAGCGTATTCGACACCGGCATAAATGTCTTCGGTGTTCTCACGGAAGATCACCATGTTGACCCGTTCCGGATGTTTCACCGGCGAAGGCACGCCATTGAAATAACGCACCGGCCGCAGGCAGACATACAGATCGAGCATTTGCCGCAGGGCCACGTTCAGCGAGCGGATGCCCCCGCCCACCGGCGTAGTGAGCGGCCCCTTAATGCCCACGAGGAATTCGCGGAACGCTTGCACGGTTTCATCATGCAGCCAGGTGTTGAACTTTTTGAAGCATTTTTCCCCGGCAAAAACTTCCATCCAGGCGATTCGGCGTTTGCCGCCATAAGCCTTCTGCACCGCCGCATCAAACACGCGCACGCTGGCCCGCCAGATATCCGGCCCGGTGCCGTCGCCTTCGATAAACGGAATGATCGGCCGGTCCGGCACAGTCAATTTGCCGGCGGCAATGGCAATGGATTTACCTTCAGTCGGAACCACAACATCTTTGTACGTCGCCATGCGGAATTCCTTTTTGTTTAAGGCCAATGATATAGGCCAAAGCGTTAAAGGCGTAAAGGCCGGTGGTACAAGGGAATGTGGCCCCCACCGCTTGCAGCGTGCCCCTGATCCCCTGTCTGGCGCAGCGCCATGCGGCATGTAAGCGTGGCGTTTGCCGTCCTTGAGGCGATAGCACCGCCGCAGATACCTATCGCCAAGTTACCATAGTCCCAAAGGCAACTTGCCCTTCACGACATGGGGTTTTTCGCTGGTGACCCCGCGTCCTGACGCGGCCACGCGGTTTTCCTGGCCCGCAAATATCTGAGCGCTAACTGGCAAGGTTAGGTTCACACCGACTGCGGCGTTCCGCCGCGCCATCGTAGGCCGCAAGACCGCTTGGGGAAATGTCGCAACGGGATTCCACCCCACGCTCAATGTCCGACCGGTTTGACTACGCCGGCATGGCGAATCGCCGCTTGTGCCGCGGCTAATCGGGCAATGGGAACTCGGAACGGGCTGCAACTGACGTAATCCAAACCGACCGCATCGAAAAATGCAATCGACGCGCTATCGCCGCCGTGCTCGCCGCAGACGCCGCATTTGAGGTCGGGCCGGGCGGCACGGCCGGCGGCTACGGCGGCTTCCACCAACTGGCCTACACCTTCCACATCGAGCGACTCAAATGGATCGTGCGGCAGGATTTGTTTTTGCAGATATTCCGGCAGAAATCGGCCGGCATCGTCGCGGCTGATGCCTAGCGTCATTTGCGTCAGATCGTTGGTGCCGAAACTGAAAAATTCGGCGACGCGAGCCATCTGGCCGGCGGTGAGCGCGGCACGGGGAACTTCGATCATCGCGCCGTAGCGATAGGCCACCTTCACGCCACGCTTTTGCATGACCGCCGCTGCTGTCTCGTCGGCCAGCTTTTTCAAGACTTCCAATTCGCGGGCATCGGCGGCCAGCGGAATCATGATCTCGGGGGCAACGACGATGCCGCGCTTCTGGCAGAAGCAGGCGGCTTCGATAATCGCGCGCACTTGCATTTGGGCAATCTCGGGATAGGTAATCGCCAGGCGGTCACCGCGGTGGCCGAGCATGGGATTGGCTTCGTGCTGTTGGGCGACGCGATGGCGCACGGCTTCCAGCGTGAAGCCGAGCGACTGGGCCAGGGCCAGTTGCTCACTTTCCCGGCGCGGCAGAAATTCGTGCAGCGGCGGATCGAACAGGCGGATGGTCACCGGCCGGCCGCGCATCACCGTGAACAGGCCGACAAAATCGCGGCGCTGGAACGGCAGCAGTTTGGCCAGGGCGCGGCAGCGTGCCGGGGCGTCGGTGGCCAAAATCATTTCGCGCATGTGATGAATGCGTTGCGGCGCGAAAAACATGTGTTCGGTGCGGCACAGGCCGATGCCTTGGGCGCCAAACGCGGCGGCGCGGCGGGCATCGGCCGGGGTGTCGGCGTTGGCGCGAACCTCCAGCCGGCGATGGGCGTCGGCCCAGCCCAGCAGCGTTTGCAGCGGGCCGGTGATGCGGGCGTCGATGGTGGGAATGTTGCCGGGCATGACGTGGCCATTGCTGCCGTTGATGCTGAGGAAATCATCGGGGCCGAATTTGCGGCCGCGGATGATCAGGCGGCTGCGGGGGGCATCGATCTGCAATTCCACCGCGCCGGCGACGCAGGGTTTGCCGATGCCGCGGGCCACCACGGCGGCGTGGCTGGTCATACCCCCGCTGCTGGTAAGGATGCCAGCGGCGGCACGCATGCCGTTGATATCCGCCGGTTCGGTTTCGCCGCGCACCAGGATAATCGCCTCGCCATCGTTGACGCGGCGTTGGGCTTCATCGGCATCGAAAGCGATTTTGCCCACGGCCGCCCCGGCGCTGGCGCCAAAGCCAACCGCCAGCGGGTCGCAAAGCTCATGCGGATTAAACGTGCGGTGCAGCATGGCCTCCAGCGATTTGGGCGGGATGCGCAAAAGCGCCGTGGCCTGATCGATGATTTTTTCCTCGGCCAAGCCCACGGCGATGCCGATCGCCGCCGCCGATTGTCGGTTGGCGGTGCGGGCCAGCAGCAGGTGAATCCGGCCGGCTTCGATGGCGAAATGAAATTCCTGGGCATCGCCGTAGCGTTTTTCCAGAGCCGATTTGAGGTGATTGAGTTGCCGCCAGATGGCCGGGTGGGCCGTGCGCAGTTGATGCAGCGGCAGCGGATCGGCGGCATATTCCGGCGCGCGGCCGGCGGCGAAAAATTCGCCGGTGATCTCGTTTTTCCCATCAATCGGCGACCGGGTAAACGCGACCCCGCTGCCGCCGCCGGCACCGGGAATCACCGTGGCTTGCACGATGATCGCGAGAAATCCCCCCGCCGGGCGATTCCGCCGCAAGCTGGCCGCCAGTGGCGAATCCCAACTGGCCACCGCCTTGACGATGGCCGCCTGCAACTGCTGGTCGGCGTCATCCGGCATAGGCATTCCGGTGGCGGCGCGAAACGATTCGCGTGCCTCATCCAGCCAAGCCCGCCCCGCCGGCAGCGCCGGCGCGGTTCCCGGCGTAACGCCGATGCCCAGCAGCGTGGGCATCAATCCGCGCACCGGATTCTCCGGACTGCACCGCACCGCCAGCAGCAGCGGATGCTCGGTATCGCCCAATTTTCTATCGGTGATTTTTTCCAGCCAGCGTAATGCCGCTTGCAATTCCCGCGACAATAGCGGCCCAAGGTTCCCGCCATTCTCGCCAATCTGCCTGCACGCGACCGTGGAAATGGTGAACCCAGCAGGCACGGGCAAATCCGCCGCGGCCATGTCGTGCAGCCGGGCGGCTTTGACACCCAGCAGCGGCGCGTGGCGCGGATGGCACTGCGCCCCGCCGCCAAACTGGAAAATCAGCCTGCTCATCGTGCGCGATCATTCACCGGGGGAAGCAAAAACGCAAGGGAAAGGCAATCAGTCCCCGCCCACCGGCGATACCACCACCCGGAAGCTGTCGTTCGTGAACCACTGTTCAGGATTGTTGGACCGGATGCGTAAGGCGCAGCGAAAAGTCCCTGGCTCGTCGACCCATGAGCCTCCGCGCGATACGCGCGAACTGCCTTCGTTCGGTCCCGTCGGATCGGTGGTGGCAGCCTGTCCATAGGGGGCGTAGTGATCCTGACACCATTGCCAGGCATTCCCATGCATATCGTACAAGCCCCAAGCATTCGGTTTCTTCTGGCCCACCGGATGCGTCATTTCAGCACTATTGTCACAGTACCAGGCGTAATTGCCCAAGTCGCCATCCCCATCGCCGAAACTGAAGCGAGTCGTCGTTCCGGCTCGGCAGGCGTATTCCCATTGCGCCTCCGTCGGCAGTCTCACGCTCTTCCCGCTTTTGTTCGACAACCACGCGCAGAATGCCTGGGCATCGTCCCAATTGACCTTCACCACCGGATGATCGCCAGTTTGCTTGAATTTTGTCTCCTCGTGTTTTTGCCTGGTGTCCTTCACGAACTGCGCATACTGCCGCACGGTCACATGCGTCACACCCATATAAAACGGCTTGCTGATGGTCACCTCATGTTGCGTTTCATCCCGGTTGCGATCCGTCTCCGTTTCCGGGCTGCCCATAAGGAACTGGCCCGCCGGGATTTGCACCAGCTTCAGCGTGACGCCATTGCCAAGGTCCAGCACCAGATCCTTGGGCGACGCCGCAGTGGTGGCCTGCGTCTGTGCCGTTGCAGTTTTTGCACCACCGCTGAATACGACGAAGAATATCCCGAGCACCAGCGTCGCCATGGCCAGAGTTTTCCACATCGTGCGTTCTCCTGTTTGGGCAAGCCAACGCGGCTCGTATACGAGCCGGCTAAACACGGCGTCAATCATTCATCGACGACCTATAAAACGCAAGCGGCCGATCCGCTGGGGACCGGCCGCGTTGCATTTCTAATCGGACAAAAGCCAATTACTTCTTCTTGGCCTTGGCCGCGGCTTTATCCGCGATGGCGGCCTGGGCGGCGGCCAATCTTGCGATCGGTACGCGGTACGGGCTGCAACTGACGTAGTTCATGCCGGCGGCGTGGCAGAATTTCACGCTGGCGGATTCGCCACCGTGCTCGCCGCAAATGCCAACCTTCAGGCCCGGACGGGTGCTCCGGCCCTTTTGGATGCCCATCTTCACCAACATGCCTACGCCTTCCTGATCGAGGCTCTGGAAGGGATCGGCCTTGAAGATGCCCTTGCCGCCGTCTTTCTCGCTGGCGACGTAAACCGGCAGGAACCGGCCGGCGTCGTCACGCGACAGGCCCAGCGTCATCTGCGTCAGATCGTTGGTGCCGAAGCTGAAGAACTCGGCCACTTCGGCGATCTTGTCGGCCAGCAGGGCCGCGCGGGGGATTTCGATCATGGTGCCGACCATGTACTTGACCTTCGAGCCGGCAGCTTTGATCAGTTTGTCGGCCAGGGCCTTGGTCTGAATGACCTGGATTTCCAGTTCTTTGCGGTCAATAGTCAGCGGGATCATGATTTCCGGGAACACTTTGCCGCCGGCCTTGGCGACTTCAATAGCGCCTTCGATGATGGCGGTCACCTGCATATCCAGAATTTCCGGATAGGTGATGCACAGGCGGCAGCCGCGATGGCCCAGCATCGGGTTGCTTTCATGCAACTGCTCGCAACGATGCTTGATGTGCTCGATCGACAGGCCGGTGATCTGCGACAGTTTTTGGAAGCCGGCATCATCCTTGGGGGTGAATTCGTGCAGCGGCGGATCGATCAGGCGGATGGTGACCGGCTTGCCGTCCATCGCCTTGAAGATGCCGACGAAGTCCTGCCGTTGGAACGGCAGCAGCTTGGCCAGGGCTTCCTTGCGCTTTTCCACGCTTTCAGCGACGATCATTTCCTGGATGGCCAGGCGGCGCTCTTCGGTGTCGAAGAACATGTGTTCGGTGCGGCACAGGCCGATGCCTTCGGCACCCATCTTCACCGCGTTGACCGCGTCATAGGGCGTGTCGGCATTGGTGCGAACTTTCAAGGTGCGCAGCTCGTCACACCACTTCATCAGCGTGTAAAACGCTTCAGGCTGTTCGGGAGCCTTGAGCGGCAGCGAGCCGACGTAAACATCGCCGGTGTTGCCATCCAGGGTAATGGAATCGCCGGCCTTGACGACCTTGTCGCCGACTTTGAACGAGAGATTATCGCTGGCGATATCCAAGGCTTCGCAGCCGACGATACAACACTTGCCCCAGCCGCGTGCCACCACGGCCGCGTGGGAAGTCTTGCCGCCGGTGACGGTCAAAATGCCCTGAGCCGCGTGCATTCCGCCCACGTCTTCGGGGCTGGTTTCCTTGCGAACCAGAATGACCTTTTCACCCTTGGCGGCTTCGGCTTCAGCGGTGGCGGCGGTAAACGCCACTTTGCCGCATGCCGCGCCCGGAACCGCGTTGATGCCGGTCGCCAGCTTGGTAGCGCCGGCGGCGGTCTTGGCATCCAATTGCGGGTAGAACAAGCGTTCGATGTCTTCGGGATTGATGCGGTCAATCGCCTGCTCTTTGGTCAGCAGCTTTTCTTTCACCAGATCCACCGCGATCTTGAAGATGGCCACCGGCGAACGCTTGCCCGAGCGACACTGGAGCATATACAGCTTTTCTTCTTCAACGGTGAATTCCAAATCCTGCATGTCCTTGTAGTGCGTCTCAAGTTGCTTGCGCACCGCCATAAGCTGCTTGTACACCTTGGGCATTTTGTCATTCAACGTGGCGAGCTTGAGCGGCGTGCGGATGCCGGCCACCACATCTTCACCCTGGGCGTTGATCAGATAATCGCCGTAAAATTCGTTGGCCCCGCTGTTGGGGTCACGGGTGAAGCACACACCGGTGCCGGAATTATCACCCTTGTTGCCGAACACCATGGTCTGCACGTTCACGCCCGTGCCGGTGAGATCGGAAATTTTTTCCACGCGACGGTAGGTGACGGCCTTGTCGGCCTCCCAACTGCCAAACACCGCGCCGATCGCGCCCCACAATTGATCGAGCGGATTCTGCGGGAATTCCTGCCCTTTCATGTTCTCGCTATAAAACTTCTTGAACTGCTGGCATAGTTCCTTGAGCGAATCGGCGGGAATTTCCGGATCGGTCTTCACGCCCAGCTTGTTCTTGATGCCGCTGAGCAGATGTTCCATGGGTTCCTTGCTCAGGCCCATGGCCGTGGTGGAGTACATCTGGATGAACCGGCGATAAGCATCGTAAGCAAACCGCGGATTACCGGTGCGGGCGGCCAGGCCTTCCACGCTCTTGTCGTTCAGGCCCAGATTGAGGATGGTTTCCATCATGCCGGGCATCGAACGGGCCGCGCCCGAACGCACCGACACCAGCAGCGGATCATTGGGATCGCCCAGCTTCTTGCCCATGGCCTTTTCCACTTTGGCCAGGTTCTCGATGACTTCCTTTTTGACGGCGTCGGAAATCTTCCGGCCATCGCGGTAGTATTCTTCACAACACGGCACCGAGATGGTGAAGCCGGGAGGAACCGGCAAACCGGCGGAAGTCATGTCCGCCAGACCGGCGCCTTTGCCGCCTAAAATCAACTTGCGATCTTTTTCCGTGGGTGCCGACGCCATCCCTTCGGCCTTACCGTTACCGAAGAAAAACACGCGCTTGATGGCTTTGGCGGAACTGGACTTGCTCGCGGCCTTCTTGGCCGGGGCTTTGGAAAGTAGCTTGGGCATGATTCATGTCTCCTGGTTTAGTTTGTGATTTGGTCCGAGATGCGCGGCGAAACCGCGCCACTCCCGACCAAATGAGCCGGGCAGTATAGAAATGCCCTATATGGGTGTCAAACGACTCCGGCGCGTAATTTTCATCGGGAAAACCCGGTGGATTCTTGTGGCGCGGGAACTACCGGGAATGCCCCTAGTTGCTCATGGTCCATTGCCCTTAGGGTTCGCAAGACATACCACGGCAGCCAGATTAAGCAACGCCCGGTCACCGCGATGATCGTGCCGATCACAATCCCCACCAAGCCAAGCCGTGGGAAGAAATACACCAGACAAAAACTGCAAAAAACGTTGGTAAACCCTGCAATGAGCACGGCAATGGTAAATTGTTTCACCTTGCCCGTCGCCAGCAGAATCGACCGCCCCACCGCACTGCTGCCACCAATCACCGTATGGATCAGCATAAACCGCAGGATCCAGCACGTCGCCGGCGCCGGTTTTCCCAACCATATCTTGAAAGCCAGGGGCGATACCAGCCAGGCGATTACGGCGGCCACCAGCAGCAAGCCCGCCGTGGCCACCGTGCCGCGAACGTAATAGCGACGGATGGTGCGGATATCGCCCTGGGCATGGACCAGCGCTGTGCGCGGCAGCAGCACCGCCGCCACCGCTGACGCCAAAAGCAAAAGTCCCCCGTCGATCTGCACGGCCTTGGCATAGATTGACACGGTGTCCGTGCTGATGAGCTTGGCGATCAGGATGTAGTTGGCCGGCGCGTACAAATAGTCCGCAAGCTGCGCCGCCACCACCAGCAAGCCGTAAACCAGCAGTCGGCGCAGCACCGACGCATGCACGATTTTCCACCAATGATCGAAGATCCCGCTGCCAAAACGATGCGAAAGAAACATTCGGCCCAGCAACAAGACCGTCGCCCCAAGGATCAGGCCCATTCCCGTGATCCATTCCCAGGTCAGGTGAACGCCGCACCGTAAGCCTAGCAAGGTGACGGCCAGCCAGATCAATTCGGCCGTTCCTAGCAGAAGATTATCGAGATAGATTTTCCGCGAGGTCTGTAGCGCCGCGCCGGGAGCGTCACTGAGCATGCGCAAAATCGTGGCGATGCCCATCAGCACACCCAACACGCGGGCGCTTAAGTAAACCGGATCATGGCTGCTGTTGGCGTGAAAGTGGATTCCCCAGCCGACCAACACCAGTGCGCTAAAAGCCCCGGTGAGAACCGCCAGGGCAAATCCATTGGCGAACACCGCACGCACTTCGGGGGAATGGAGGGATTGCCGCTGGGTGGCCGGATCAGGGTAATCCAGTGCATTGGGTGGCCCGCCCATAGGCGCGGCGGCGGAAATCAGCGGCACCGATTCGGCGCGGGGATTTTTTTGCATCGCCTCGGCCGTCAGGCGAATCACCGCCGGCGCCAACCCCGCCGCGGTATATTCCAGCAACCCGATGGTGGCCTGCACCAGCGCCAGCGCGGCAAAGCCGCTGTCACCGGCCTTGCGAAAGACCGCCGCCGCGACCAAAGCCCACGCCACGACGCGCGAAATCGTCACAAAGTAAGCCGAAACAATGTCGCGTCGCATCGACGCCGCGCCGTCACTCACGGCCAAAGGTTTAGCCGAATCGGCAACACAGGGCAACTACGCCAGTCACACAATACGCGCTCGGCTAAAGCGCCTCGCGGCTAACCGCATCCTGTTCGGTTAGCCGAGCGCGTCTATTGCTAATCTGTCGCGCCGGGTCGGTCCATGTCGTACTTGGGCCGCCAGGAATGAAACAAGTTGCCGATGTGATTGGCTTCGGTCATGGACAGTTCCTGGCGCAGCAGGGAGCGACTGTCGGCTTTGTCGCTGGGCTTCCAAGGGGTGTCGAAATCCACCGCCTGGCCGGCGTTGGGGCTTTTAGGCCACATGGTTTCGCCGGTTTCGGCATCGATCACTTTGACGGCAGCCTTGGCGCGGCCGCGAACCATGCCGCCGGGCGGTTCTTCAAAATCGAACTGCTTGAGATTGACGTAGAGAATCGTCTTGGCTTTCATCTTGCGGCCGATCTCGGCGATGGTCATACCGGCCAGACCGGGCGTGTCATTGCGCAGGCGTTCAAACTCGGCTTGATCGACCAGCGGGGCCAGCTTGTTGTCGTTAACTTCACCCACCAGGGCGGCGGCGAGTTCCTGGGCGTCGATCGAGGTCAGCGCATCGCCATGGTAGCTTTCCACGAAGACCAACATGGGCTGGGTGGCGGGGATGGTGTAGAGAGGATCGACCGGCGAAGGCCCGTTCAATTGATAATCCATCGCGCCGATGGCGCCGCAGCCGGCCAGACAAAGCAATCCGAGCAAATTCCAGGCGGCAAACCGGGAAACCAGCAATGGTGCAAAGCGAGTGGTGTTCATTGTTGCATGGCCTCTTTCTCGGCGGGCGTGGGTTCGTGTTCAATGAACTTCTGGCCGATGGCATCGGTCAGCGCGTCCAGCGTATGGGTGTAAATCTTTTCTTCGGTAACGTCCAATTCACCCTCGGCCGGGCCTTTATCGGGGAAAGTGGCGGTCACCCGATCGCGGTAGGCGATTTTGGGATTGGGGGAATCACCGTCAAGTTCCACCACATAAACATTGGCCACGGCAGTGCCCTTGAGCAATTCCAAGGAAATTTCCGGATGGGTGGTCATGCTAATCAGTTCGATGTAAACGAAGCGGGTGATATGCTCTTTGTGGGCAAAAGCCACGGCCCATTCGCCGGCGCCATGGCCGCCCATTTCCGGATGGTCGTCCTGGAATTGCATGGTCTGGGTGACCGGAATCAGTTTCATTTCACTGAATTCATCGCAGTCCTTAATGGCTTTGGTCATCTTCTCGCCCAGGCCATTGGCGACTTCGGTTTGGATCGCCGGGTAATCGATGGTGATGCCGTTATCAGCCCAAACCATGACAGCGGTGGTTTGTTTTTCAAAGCCGGTATAGGAGGGCTTGACCTTGGTGACGGTAAGCACACCGGCCGCCGGCCCCAGGACATTGCAGCCGCTTGAGCTTAGCAGTGCCAATCCGCCCAGGACCAGCCAGTACCAGCCGCGGACGAAAGCGGCCGGTCGATGATGCGTGTTGCAGCGGTAAGACATAAATTCCAGTTCCTTATGGCGGGCTTAGCGCCAGCCATCAATGCCGTGCTTGTGGATGAAAATCTTCCAGGCCCAGGCGAGGACACCAAAGGTCAAAAGACCGTAAACAATGTACTGGTAAGGCAGCAGGAAAAGCAACCGGTGCGCCGCCCGACCGGTAATGGCGATGTACAAACCAGTCCAAACAGTAACCACCGCCAGCACCGCCAGCACGGTACCCATGGGTTGGACGTATAAGCTGGCCGGCAGATTGGCGCGGGCAAACCAGCTCCAACTGGTGGTCATACCGCAGCTTGGACACGGCAAGCCGGTGGTTTGCAGGAAATAGCATGGTTGCAAGTTCAACTGCAAGTGTGTGCCCCAGCCGGAAGAGCTGGGCCGCAGGCTGGCGGCGATCAGCAGCGGCGTCAGGCAGGCCAAGGCGATCACCAAGGCGAGCAGCCGGGCGAATAGCCCCAGCCGGACGCGGGGGATGATCGGCGAATAAATCAGGGGAACAGCCGGTGGCATAACTGCCACTAATCTAGCGAGTTGGCGGCGGCAAGCAACGAAGTTGCCTGCTGAATGTGCAAAGGAAATTTTCCGCCAAAGCTCCGATGGGACGGTCAATATTCCGCCAAGTGACGTTTACCGGCACTTAGCCGGCATTTGGCGGTAACGAAACATCGTTGGATCATTAATGCAACGCACACGATTGCACGGTATCATCTTTGCCCTGTATAGTGAGTATTTACGGTTTTGCGCATTGACATCCAAGGCCGTTGGGCCTAAAAAGTCGTGACGGCAGTTGATGCCGACGGAATGAAATTTCGCCGGTTTGCTTACCGGAAAGAGCTTGTGGCTTATGCGCGTTTTCATGCTAGGTTGGGAGTTTCCCCCCTTTATCAGCGGCGGATTGGGCACGGCCTGCTATGGCCTGACCAAAGCCATGAGTTCCATTGGCACGGACGTGATGTTTGTCTTGCCGCGGCCAGTGGCCACGCCGTTCTCAACCCATGTGCGACTGGTAAGTCCGCGGCCGGGATCGCCGCTGGCATCGCCCACCACCGAATTCCGCCTGGATGAATTTGAGCATGTCACTTTCCGCACGGTCGATGCGCAACTGATCGATCCGTACCAAACCCCGGCCACGTACAAGCCGCCGGCACAGGAAGTCATCAAGACCAAAGTGCTGCGCGCCGTGCCGGTCACCCCGACACCAACCGCGCCGGTTCCAACCGCCACGCCGGCGCAGGCGGGTGCCACGCCCGGAACGGTTGGCTCACCCGTCCCCGTGGCCGCTTCCCCTTACGCCGGCGACCTGTTTTCCGAAATTCAGCGTTATGCCGCCCTGGCCACCGAAATTGCCCGCAATGAGTCCTTCGACGTGGTTCATGCCCATGACTGGATGACCTTCCCCGCCGGCTTGGCGGTGGCCGCGCTCAAGGGCGTGCCGTTGATCGTTCACGTGCATAGCACCGAATTCGACCGTTCCGGCCAGCACGTAGACCAGCGCATTTACGATATCGAACGCCGCGGCATGCACGGTGCTATCCGTATTATCGCCGTCAGCTATCTGACCAAGAACCTGGTTACGCACCATTATGGCATCGATCCGTCCAAGGTCGAGGTGGTTTACAATGCCATCGAAACCAACGGTAACGGCGTCGATCCGGAAAAATACAAAATCCATAAGGACGAAAAAATCGTCCTGTTCCTGGGCCGCATCACCATGCAGAAAGGCCCGGAATATTTCCTGGCGGCGGCGAAAAAAGTCCTGGAAGTCATGGACAACGTGAAATTTGTGATGGCCGGCAGTGGCGATATGATCCGCCGCACCATCGAAATGGCCGCCAGCATGGGCATCGGCCACAAAGTGCTGTTCACCGGTTTCCTGCGCGGTGGCGACGTGGAAAAAGTCTTCAAACTGGCCGACCTGTACGTCATGCCCAGCGTGAGCGAGCCGTTTGGCATCGCCCCGCTGGAAGCCATGAGCCATGATGTCCCGGTGATCATCAGCAAGCAATCGGGCGTATCCGAAGTGCTGACCCACGCCTTGAAGGTGGACTTCTGGGACATCAACGAGATGGCCAACAAAATCATCGCGGTGCTGCGGCACCCCCCGCTGGCCAGCACGCTGCGGCAGCACGGCAGTTTCGAGGTCAGCCGGCTGAACTGGGCCGACGCCGCCCGCGCGTGCGTGGGTGTGTATGAGCAAGCCTGCGCCGCCATGACCGCAAGGTAAATTCGGGCTGGGCTTCACGTGCTGTAATGGCCTTGGAAGCAAATCCGCTATGAAAAGCCTGATCGTCGTCGCGTTGTGCCTTTTCGTCAGCCTATTCCCTGTTCACACCTGTCAAGCTGCGGCCATCCCCACCGGCAGCCTGCTTTGGCGGATCGGCATCCCGGATAATCTTTCCAGCGAGTTTGCCGACTTTCACCACGGCCCGGAAACGGTGGACGTTCCCGTGGTCGGAACCATCATCGATGCCGCCGGCTGCGCGAAACTTTCCCGCGGCGTGCGGGCTTCGGCTAATCCGACGTTTGACGTGCGTTACCCGCTCACCGAGGTGCCGAAGAACGGCGCTTTCTTCAGCTTCAAATTACTCAAGGCTCCCAAGAGCGGCGCGCAGATGGCCGTCTTTTCCAACGGCAGCTTGGCCGGGCTGATTCAACTTTGGGGCACCGACGGCACCGATTGCCCCTACCAATGGTGGAAAACCTACCGGCTCTATATTCCCAGGGAATTCCTCAAGCCGGGCCGGAATGAATTGCGTTTCACCGCGCCGCACGCCCTTTGGGGCAATGCCAGCAATGATGACCAGCAGTGGTGGGAATGGGATTATCTCAAACTGGAATCGCTGGACGCGCCCATCGCCGAAGCCTGGCATGGCAAAATCTCCTACCTCGGCACGGCCATGACCATGGGCACCAAGGATTGGACCATGGTCAACGATACCACCCTGCGGGTTGCCCCGGTCGCGCTGAAATGGCTCGGCATCGCCTACAGCGGCAATACCATGCGGGCGCTCTATTGGAACACTTCGGTCAAAAAGCAGCCCAAACGCACCGAGTTTCTCCAGCTTTTGGCCAGCTACAATATGACCGCCATGGCCGATTTTATCAGCGGCGGCACCTTCCTCAACGACCCCGACGGCCAGATTCCCCAAAAGATGAAGGATGAGTTGAAGGCATTTTTCCAGAGCTACGGAAAATATATCCAATACTATGAACTGGGCAACGAACCTTGCCTGTCGGGAACTCCCCAAGGCGGCTATGCCGAGTACCTGGCTCTAGCCAAAGAAATCAACGCGCTCAAGCCGGCGCACATAAAACTCGTCGCCCCCGGCTGGGCCTATAACGGCACCAAGGGTGGCCTGCCGGCAGGCTGGGATTCGCTAATTGATTACCGCCGCCCCATCGAAAACCTCTGCGATTGCATCAACGGCCATTCCTATCGTTACTCTTATGCCGAAAGCCCGCACGGCAGCTTTCTCTCCGAACTGGAAGATTTCGGCAAACAACTCGACGATGGCTGGCCCAAGGAGTATCTGAACAGCGAAACCGGCACGCACCGGCACGACTCGGAAGAAAACGCCGACAGCACCGCGCATCAAGCCTCTACTCAGCCGCACATCCAGGTCTTCGACCGCATCCTCCGCGCCCACCTGGCGGTGGTCGATCACACCATGCAGCACGCGGCCATCTGGGGCGATTTCGGCCTGTTCGCGGAACCCGCCTCCTGGGACGATTTCGACGTCAACAAGCTGACGATCAACACCGCCCCCGACGGCCCCGGCAACGACACCCGCGCCATAACTTATCGCCGCCTGGCCCTGGCCTATGCCACCCACGGCTCACCCCTTCCTTACACGATCCTCAATGAATCCGATCTCCACTACAAGCTGGTCTACTTTCGCGCGGTGAACACCAGCACCATCCCCCCGCAAATCGCCAGCAATGCGACATCCGACAAGCTGCTGCTCAACTTCGTAAACTTCGAGAACGCCCCGGAAATGCTGGCCGTCCGCGTCACCCTGCCCGCGAAAACGATCTATCAAGCCGAGCGTATCGGCCCCGGCGACACCTGGGCCGCCGCCCATGCCACCCTGATCCTGACCGGCACGCCGGAAATCGAATTGAAGGAAGCTCTGGGTCCAGGCGAGTCGATCCAATATATCTTGTCGCCCGGCCCGTGATGTGTGGCATCATCCCACCCGCCAATAAACTAGCTGCGTCCCCGTTTATCGGCGTGGCGAAACGGGGACGCAGCTAGTTCTTTGCGCCGTTAAACGGGGTAGAGTCGAGACGTGGCGCGGTGGCGCGAAGCGCTCCGTTTCCACGTCCCGCTCATCGAACCGGACGTGCGGATTTGCCGCATCCGGCTCTCGGAGAAGGATTTCATGCTTTCGCCCAC
>Ga0316217_10002002_pt1 | contig 25323 bp, 9 predicted proteins | sample 1anoAmetaG_FD_203633 | JGI IMG/M metagenome (GOLD analysis project Ga0316217, IMG submission 203633) | Freshwater microbial communities from Trout Bog Lake, Wisconsin, USA - 1anoA | ecosystem: Environmental > Aquatic > Freshwater > Lake > Hypolimnion/Profundal zone | place: USA: Wisconsin...
ACGCGGCCATAGGCTCGAAAACTCGCGAATTGGCCATTGAAATAGGGATCCGCCACGAACTTGCTGCGACCGAGATGGTTCGTCTGCGCAGCCACGTTCACCGGGGAAAACGTCATGGCATTTGTCACCACCGGCGCCCCGTTGACATAGATCATGCCGTGTTGTCCGTCGAGCGTCAGGGCCACGTGGGTCCAGACATTCGTGCTCAAAGGCGCCGGCGCTTCAATGATCTGTGTGCTTCCGTTGACGCGAATGTCGCACCGCAATTTGCCATCGCCGGATAAGGGCGTGAGCATGAAATAATTCGTGGTATCCACGCCAAAATCAAAAATGCGCTGCCAGGCGGCGCCCCCGTTCCATTTCACCACCGCGGCGAAGGTGCCGGCGAACGCCACGCCGGGCGGCAATTGCGCATATTGGTTGGTGCCGTTGAGATTGAGCACGTGCCCATGCACTGAATCGTTCTGAATGGAAGCGCCATTCTGCAACAAACCGTAGTACTGGCCGTGGTCATCACGTGCGTCGTTTTGAAAATTGTAGATCGCCGACCAGTCATTGGTGAAATAAGGCCAGCCATCGCCGGACCACGACAAGGGTTCCAGATCCAGCGCCGGTTCGCCGTAGGCGCCATATTGCGACGCATAAGCGCCGGCATCATAATAATGGTAGCTGAACCATTGTGTCCCATTTTCCGACCGAAGGGCGAAATGGCCCGGCCCGGTGAATTTGCCCGTGCCTTGCAGAAAAATAGACCCACCATTGTTCACCATGCTGACGCCATTGCGATCCAGATACGGCCCGCTGATGTTGGTGCTGCGGCCCATGCGAATATTGTAGGTGCTCTTGACCCCGTCACAGCAGGAACCCCAGTCCGCCATGAGATAATAATAGTTGCCATGCCGAAAGACGCAGGAAGCCTCGATCGAGCTATTGTAGGCGACATTATACGTTGGGGAGTTGGACGAAAGGCGCAAGCCGGTCAAGGGATCAAGCTGCACCACATAGATGCCGGTCCAATAGGAGCCAAAGGAAAGCCATGGGTTGCCGCTGGCGTCAATCACCGCTTGCGGGTCAATCGTGTTAAATGCGCTGCCATTGGTGGAGGTGATGACCGGTCCCTGATCGGTCCACAAATAGCTGGAGTCTGCGGGATCCAAAGTGGGGTTGGTGGCCAGCCCAATGGCGGACACTTGGCTGCCCCAGGTGGAGACAGCATAGTAGAGGCAATAGCGCCCGTTAAGATACATGATGTCGGGGGCCCAGAAAGTGCCGGTAAACCCCGGCACCAGATTGGTGGTCCAGTTTGGCGCGCTGGCAAAGACACTCGGGCCGCCGCTCCAATAGACCTTGTCGGTGGACGATTTGGAGGCAATCCCCTGCGAGGTGTAGAAAACGTAATATTTGTTCTTACACTGGATGATCGTGCTCGGATCGTGCACAAAAAGATAGCCCCGCAACGGTGGTGCAGGAAGGCCCGCATTTGCGCGGTTGGTGATCCAAGCAATCAATAATGCCAAGATCACGCCGGCAAAAGCCCTGCCCCGCATCTTGGCGGTGTTCTTTGCTTCAGACATGTTTTCGGACTTCATCAAACAGCGGCGACAGGCGCCACCAGCAGCAACTTAGCTCAAACGCGCCGCATCGTCATGTGGCATGAAATGGCCATGCCTTGGGGCATCTTCAGGTTTTCGTCAATTGGTTTTGGATTTCCTGTTTCCATTCCGCACCAAGTTCCTGCACGGTCTTCCCGGTGTGCTGTTTCCAGAAATCCTCCGCATATTTGCCTTCGCGCAAGACCGCGTTCACCTCGGGGCCAAGTTTGGCGTCATACTTCGTGGCGGCCCAGTCCAAAAAATTGGCCGTGACACGATAGCTGGCGTCATAGCGCGGCGAGAAATTCCTGCCCCGCTGCCGCATCCAGACGAGATCCGCACCGTGGCTTTGCGGCTCATAGAGGAACCAGCGGACGTAATCAGCCATGCCTTCCACCAGCCAGCCAGGCGAGTGACCATGATATTGTTGAACCACATGCACCAACTCGTGAATCAGCGAGCCGACCGCTTCACCTTTGATCTGGCTGGCACACCAGCTTGAGCTGGCCACCACCTCGGTGCCACTGGTGTAGGCCACCCCGTCCATCGGCTTGATGGTCAGGTGGAAATGGGCCGGGGCGGTGTAACCCTCGCTAGGCAACAGAGCCACGATTTTCGGGTACCAAGCGGCGAGCACCGGCGCGAGTTGGTGTTGCGCCCAATCAGCCAGTTCCGGTGCGGCGGATGTGTCGATGGTGAAGGAGCCACTACCGTTCGCCAGGGGCACCTCCAACGGCGGCACAGAAGCTGTGGGCGGGCGGGTTGCCTGCCCTGGATTTGCGGAGGGCGCGGCCGAAGTTTGATCCGCCTCCAGAATCTCAATGGCGCTGATTTTGGCATTTTTGTCCGGACTGTCGGGCGTCGTGGTGACGCGAATGGTAATCTCTCCCTGCCGGTTGGGCCTGAGGTTAGGGAATTCCCGGACCAGCGCCTTGTCCTTGCCGCCAGCCGCGGCAAAAATGTCCAGGTTGGTCAACACCTGCCGGCGGTTGACGTAAATATTCTCGAGGCGGGCGCCAATGCCACTGTCAAAAATCTCCGCGAAATGCAGCCGCACCAAATAGCGATGGCCGGGCGGCACAGGAAACGCGTAAGTGAAATCGTTGCCATAGTGTTCGCCTTGGTACACGGCCGCTGGCGCGGCGTTGGGTGTACTGGTGTCAATGGGCGAGCCTGCTCGATTCATGTCGCCGGGAATCACGTCGGGGTCGGGCACAAAACCGGCCACCGGTTCGTCGCTGCCGCAGACGATTCGTATGGGCAGTGAAAACTGCGTCATTTGATTCGTCGGCGCCGGCGCGGGCACCGCCGGATACTGAAAATCGGACGGCATGGTTGCCGGCGGACGGTCGGCAGCGGCGCTGCCCCATTGCTCATTTGGCTTGGCTCCCATCATAAACCGCAATTCACCTCCGGAAATGACTTCGTCGCGGGTGATCCATGCGCGGTTCAGCGGCTTGCCATTCAGCGTAGCGGACTGGATGTAAATATTGTTCGTGCTGTTGTTCTTAGCCACCACGGTGAAGGTGCGGCCGTGATAGGTGTCTTTGGCCAAATGAATGACCGCCCGGCTGATCACCGGACTGCCGATGGCAAAAACGTCGCTGGCGGGGTTCAAGGGATAAAAACCCAGAGCGCTGAAGACGTACCATGCCGCCATCTGGCCGCAGTCGGTATTGCCGCACTGCCCGGCTGGCGTATCGTTATACAACGTGGCCATGATCTGGCGGACGCGCTGCTGGGTTTTGTAAGGCGCGCCGGCGTAATCGTAAAGATAGGGAACATGATGACATTGTTCATCGCCCTGCGAATCCTGGCCGATTAAACCGCTGATGTCAGGGATGGTGGTGTAGATGGTCGAATCTTCCGTGAATAACGCGTCCAGCTTTTGAATAAAACCCGCGTCGCCGCCGTAGAGCTTGATCATGCCTGGCACATCTTGCTGAACGGCCAGGGCATATTGCCAGGCGTCGGCCTCAGTGTATTCGTCGCCGACCAGCGCTTTGTCGGAAAAGGGCGTGCGCCATTTTCCATCGGCCTTTCGTCCACGGAAAAAGCGGGTGGTCTGGTCGAAGAGATTATAGTAGTTCGCCGCGCGTTGGTAGAACATCTTGGCATCGTCGTGGTGGCCGAGCGCCTCGGCCATCCGGGCCACGCACCAGTCGTCAAAAGTGTATTCCAGTGTGCAGGAAGTCGCCGCATGGCCTGGAACCGAGGCGACATAGCCTAGCCGTTTGTAGGTATCCAGACCATTGCGCTCCTGCATGGCGGTGTCGCGCATGGCCTGATAGGCGGCCTCGGCATCGTAGCCGCGAAATCCGTCCAGATAGGCTTCCACCATCATGTCCACGGAATGATAGCCAATCATGCACCAGGTTTCATTGCCCCACAATGGCCAGATGGGCGTGGTGTGCTGGCCCAATTCCTCATACTCGGCGAGCATCGTGTGGACAATGTCGTTGACCCGCGCCGGCTGCAACAGCGTCAGCAGCGGCCATTCTGCGCGATAAATGTCCCAAATGGAAAAGGTTGTGTAATTTTGGAATTTGGCCGCGGGGTGATTCTGATGGTCATAGCCGCGGTAAGTTCCGTCCACGTCGTTAAACAGGTCCGGGGCCAGACCCGTCAGGTATAAATTAGCGTAAAAAGTTTTTTGAATATGCGGATCGAAGGTCTCGATTTTCACGGCGTCAAAAATCTGTTTCCATTGCCCCGCCGCCGCCGCGCGAACGCCGGCGAAATCCCATTGGGGAATCTCGGCGGTGAGATTTTTCCGGGCGCCCTCAATGCCCGTGCCGGAGAGGCCCACCTTGACGAGTACCGCTTCCTTGGCCGCTGTCTGGTAATTGAAGCACGCCTTGACGCGTTTGCCCTGCGCCTCATGGGCCTCCGCCGCAAGCCGCTGACCGTTCTGTTCCACCTCAAACGACGCAAACGGCTTGGAGAATTGCAGGACGAAATAAATCGCGCGCCGTCCGCCCCAGCCCTCGGAGATGCGGCAGCCGCTGACGGTATCCCGGCTTTCCACATGTAATTCGGTATTGACCGGCTGGTTGCCAATGCCATGCGCCAGATCCAGAATGATGTGGGCTTGCGCGGCGGCCGGAAACGTGTACTGGTGAAAGCCGCAGCGGGCGGTGGCCGTCACTTCCGCCGTGACCCCCGGCGTGGCCAGCAGCACGCGATAATAACCGGGCGTGACGGTTTCCTGGGCGTGGGAGAATTTCGAGGCATAACCGTTGCCAGGCGAACCCGCGTTCAGGCGCACCTCACCCACCGTCGGCATCAGCAACACGTCGCCCAGACACCCGCACCCGGTCCCGCCCAAGTGGGTATGGCTGAAACCTTCAATCACCGAATCCTGGTAGCGATACCCCGAACACAAGCCCCACCCTTCCGTGCCGGTATCCGGGCCGGGTTGCACCATGCCGAACGGCACGGTGGCGCCCGGATAAGCATGGCCGTTCGCGTCGGTCCCCACCAGGGGCAGGGCTTCATTCACTGGTTGTGCCGGCGCGCACGGGGCGGCCAGAAGGGAGGCGGTAATCAGGGTGGCAAGGAGCTTTGGGGGGTTCATAAATGGAAATTCAAGCAAGCATATTACTTGGCAATCACGATGCCGACATCAATAAACTGGCCGCCGGTGGTCTGATGACAATGCACTGCCATTCGGTTGAGTCCGGCTTTGAGCGTGCTGCTCGCCGCGGCATTGATATTGGTCTCGAAATATTGGGTGCTAAAACCGGCGACCTGCACGGCCAGAACGCCATTCAAATAGATCTCGGCATCTTCGTCGTGGTGCAGTTGCAAGCGGGCGTTGCGCCAGTCTTCCGGTTCCAAGGTGAATTCCCGGCGCAGCCAGATGTCATCTGTGCTCCAAGTGGTTCCCACTAGGGCAGCGGGCGTGCCTTCTGTGCCAAATCCGCCGATTCCCTTCTGCCAAGTCGCATCGTTAAAATCGGGCTGGAACCATTTTGCGCCCGGATGATTGGTGGTAAACCGCCACGACACCCGGTTGTACAATGCGTTGGGCGCAATCACCCGCGCCGGCAGTTCATGAATCTCGCCCTGGTTCGCCAGCTTCATTGCCGCCGGGTCCAGCTTGGAGACGGCGCGATCATAAGTCATGAGTCCGTTGCATTCGGTTTCTACATCCGTGGTCTGGGTGTAAATTGCGGCGCTCAAGCCTGACACGTTGCGCAAAGCATAAATCCGATCCAGCAAAGTGCAATAGCGAAGCGTCAACGTGGTGGCATCCGGCATGAGCGAGTACCCCCAAGTCTTCTTGGACCAAGTATGGCCTGACCAGCCCAAACCCAGCCCGCCGAATTCGCCCAGCACCGACGCCCGCCCGGGTTCCGGAAGCCGGCAATCCGGCCCCGGATAGCTGTGTATATCAACCAAGTCGCCCACGCGTTTATCCGTCCAACCGCTTGCGTTGTCCATCAATCGCGAGGAATCCAACGATTTGAGCCAGTCCGCCAGCCGTTCGGTGTCATATTGTCCCCAGCCTTCATTGAACAGCACCCAGACAATGATAGAGGGATGATTGCCGCGGCCCTCGACCATCCGCTGCAGTTCGCTTTCAAATTCGGTGCGGCTTTCCGGCGTGGTGTTGTTGCCGCTCGGCATGTCCTGCCACACCAATAAACCGAGTTTGTCGCACCAATAATACCAGCGCTCCGGCTCCACCTTGACGTGCTTGCGCGCCAGATTGAACCCCGCGCGTTTGAGATAATCAATATCGAAACGCAGGGCGTCATCGGTGGGAGCCGTGTAAATGCCATCCGGCCAATATCCCTGATCCAAAGTTCCCACCTGAAACGTGAAATGGTCGTTGAGCATGGTCCGGGTGATGCCATCATCATCTTTGCGCAATGCAATTTTGCGCAGGCCAAAATAACTGCCGACGGTGTCTTCGATGGCTTCGCCACTCTTCAAAGTCACGCGCAAATCGTACAGGAACGGTTCCGCCGGTGACCACAGGTGGACGGTTGTCAGGGGCAGGCTCAACTCTTGGTTGGCCGGGCCGGTCACGCGGCCAGCCTCATGGCCATCCGCGAAAGCCTGGACTTCCACCTGCAACCCCTCCGCCCGATTGGCACACGCGGCCTTCACGAGCAACCTGCGGGCATCCACATCCGGAGTCAGCCGCAAATCGTCCACACAAATCCTGGGCACGGGTTCCAACCACACGGTTTGCCAGATGCCTGAACAGGGCGTATAAAAGATGCCCTCCGGTTTGCGCGACTGTTTACCACGCGGCTGATCACCTTCCGTCGGATCCGTGACCTCCACCCGTATTACCTCGTCCCCTCTCCATTTCAAGCTGTCGGTGAGATCGAAACTGAATTCATCGTAACCGCCACGGTGCTCACCGGCTTCCCGGCCATTGATAAACACGCGCGCATCCCAGTCCACCGCTCCAAAATGAATTCGCACCCGCCGACCTGACCACTCCGGCGGCACATGAAATTGTCGCTGATACCACAACACACTGTTTTCATCCAATCGACGCTGCACGCCGGACAGGGCGGATTCGATGGGGAATGGCACCAGGATCTTCCCGTCATAATTTGTCGGTTCAGGCATCGCCTTTGGCGCAATGGCATAATCCCACAAACCGTTCAGGTTCAGCCAGTCGGGCCGCACCAACTGCGGACGCGGATACTCCGGGTGTGCATTGGTGGGATTGACCTCGGCGGCCCACCGGGTCAGCAACGTCCCAGGAACTGGTTGCCACGGCGCGGACGCTCCCGCCGTCGCCGACAGGCGAGCCACGAGTACCGCGGTGCTTAAGCACAAAATCCGAAATCCAAAGCTCGAAAGAGACTTTAACCACCGATGGGAACAGCTTGTCGTCAGCAGTCCCGTTGTCGCTTTCCCTGAGCTGTGTCCATCTGTGTCCATCTGTGGCTGAATGGTTCGAGCTGCTTTCGGGGACCTGGATTTCGGTTTTCTCACTTCGGTATGGATTGGCAAGGCAGCCTCAATGCCGGAGGTATTTCGCCACCGCCTCCGTGCGCGAACACACGTGCAACTTTTCGTAAATGCGGCGAATGTAATTCCGCACGGTGTGGATGCTGACGCTCAGATGGTCGGCGATTTGTTTGTAGGCTTGGCCTTCAGCCAAACCATCGAGCACCTCTCGTTCCCGGGGCGAAAGGTTGAGCGCTTCAGCAGACATGGTCGCCACCAGCGTCGGGGCCGGCTGCAGCGACTGCACCACCTTGCGCGCTATGGGAGCGGACATGGGCGAGCCGCCCTCGTGAACCTCGCGAATCGCCTCGAGCAATTTGGCCGGCGGCATGCGTTTTAACAAATACCCGCTGGCGCCGGCGGCCAGCGCGCTGAAGATTTTTTCCGTGTCTTCAAACACCGTCAGCATGACTACCTGCGTCTCCGGTATCTGCGGCTTCAACAGGCGCACGCACTCGATGCCGCTCATGCCACCAAGATTGATGTCCATCAGCACCACGTCGGGCTTTTCTTTGGGAATGTTTGCCAGCGCATCGCGGGCATTGCCGTACAGGCCAAGGCAGCGAAAACCCTTGGCCGCACCGACATAACCGGCGATGCTCTCACGCAGATCTGCTTCGTCATCCACTATCGAAACCTTGATTACTTTGGTCATAAATTATTGCCGGGCGATTCACCCGGCCGCCGCCAGCGGCACCGTCAACGTTACCGTGGTCCCCTGCCCCATCCGGCTGCGGATTTGGCAGAGCCCGCCCACATCCGCCAGACGCTGCTGGAGATTGCGCAAGCCATTGCCCACACGTTTGCCTCCCACCATGGTGGTCCCAAGGTTCAGGGAAACTACTCCCTCGGAGGCGAAACCGCAGCCATTATCTTCCACGCTGATCTCAAATTCATGGCGCCGGGCCTGCATGTCCACGCGAATGCGGGTGGCGCGGCCGTGCTTGAGCGCGTTGTTGAGCGACTCTTCAAAGGCCAGAAACAGGTTATGCCGCGCCTCCGCGGACAACGGATGGTTGGGCAGGTTTTGGGGAATATGCAACTCACATTCCACCGCTGTGTCCTGCAGATATTCCGTGGCGTAATGACCCAAGTAGGCAGCGAGATGTTCCAGCGTATCGTTATGCGGATTGACTGCCCAGACAATTTCATCCAGCGACTTAAGCAAATCCCGCGAAGTTCGGGCGATGGACTCCAGTCGGTGGGCGACGGGGTCGTTCACCGGCAACTCCCCTTTTGCGCGCTCGCTCATGAACGAAATTTTGGTCAATTTTGAACCAATGTCGTCGTGCATGTCCTTCGCGATCCGCATGCGTTCCCGCTCCATGGCTTGCTGTTGTGCCAGCACCGCCAACCGGCGGCGCAACCGGCGATTCGAGACCAACCGCGCCGTGCCTGCCACGACCACCACTGCCGCGAAGGCATAAACGCCTTCCGCCCACACCGTGCGCCACCATGGCGCCGGCACCGAGAACCTGAACGTCGCCTCGTTGTGATCCCAGCCCGCCGCCGTTCCGGCCTGCACCCGGAAAGTATAGCGCCCGTAGGCGAGATGCCCGTAATGCACGCTGCGGTCAGCCCCGTCTTCCACCCAATCAGGGTCGGAGTCATCCAACCGGTGCCGAAAGATGATCTTCTCCGGTTCCGACAGATCCACGGCGGTAAACTGGATGTCAATCGAGCGCAAATTGGATGATAACCGCGCCTCCGCCAACTCTGGCTTGGCCTGGGTTCCAACCGGGGGGAGGTCGCGACAGGACAAGATCTGGCCATTGACGGTGATGCTTTCGATCAAGGCTCGCAGCGGCGTTGAAGCCAACACCAAGTGTCGCGGATCCACCATCACCACTCCGGCGACGGTGCTAAACCAGAGTTTTCCATCCTGGGCTTTCGCTGCCAGCGGCCAACCGCGCCGGGCGACCGCCCCGGAACCGGAATCGGTCTCGAAAACCGTTCGGCTGTGAATCGAGCTCTCCTGGACGAGCGCAGCTGCGACCTCAGCCTGTGGAATGCTGTGAATTGCTTTGCCGGTGGCCAACCACAAATCGCCATCTTCATCCAGGAGTATTCCGAGGATGCCATTATCGGTTGGCGGCAAGCCCAAATCCCAATCCCAATATCGGCCCGGCCCCACGCACGCAAGTTTGCCGCCGGCGTTTCCCAGCCAGATTCTGCCGGCCGCATCTTCCTGCATGGCGCGGATGGCTTTCCCGCCAAAAACCGCGGATTCAATAATGGTTTTGAAACCTCCTGCTCGTCCGCGAAAAACTCCGCCGTCACCCTGCCCCACCCAGAGTTCGCCATGTTTGGTCACCAAAAGCGCCGTGATGGGTTGCCGAGGCAAGCCGGCTTGGGTGCCAAAATTGGTCACCGAGTCACTGGTAATCCGGCTCAAATTGCCGGAAGCAGTTCCGGCCCAGACGGTGTTCTTGGAGTCCACGACGAGGGACAAGATCAGGTTGTCGGCGAGGCCATTCGCCGTGCTGTAGTGCGTAGTCCGATGTCTTTCCACGCAATATAGGCCAGCGCCGGGTGTGCCCACCCAGACACAGTCGTCGGGTGCCACCGCCACGGAAGAAATCAGGTTTTGCAGACTTCGAGTTGCGTCGCCCGCCACCCGATCGAACCTCTCCGCCGTGCCGGCGTACAAGCCGGCCTGTTCAAACCCGATGAACATCTGCCCCTGGCGGTCGAAGGCCATGCCTCCAGCCGGCTGCGTGGGCAGGCCGGCGGTGGCGTCCAGCACACGCACATTTCGGGGCTGCAACCGCACCAACCCGCCGCCATAAGTGCCCAACCAGAGGTTGCCTTCGTGATCCTCGCACAAGGTCCGCACATCGCTGGTCAACCCGCCATCGTGCAGGCTGACGGGAAGAAATTTATCATCCGTAAAACAGAACAGGCCCTTCCCGCTGGTCCCAATCCACAACTCCCCGTACCGGCCTTCGCACAGACTCCAAATGCGCAGCGAGCTGATGTTGTCGCCGACGACGAAGTGGTTGAGGTGCTTGCCTTCGGTCAGGTTTACCAGATACGTGTCGCCAAACGCCCACAAGTTGCTGGAAATGTCTTCATAGACGCCCAGCGATTCGGGATTTCTGCCCGGACTCTCGGTTTGAAAAGGATGCGGAACGAGGCCTCCATTTGTAAACTGGCACATGCCGCCGCGCGTAGTGATCCAAATCATCCCGGAACGGGCAACATGGACATTGGAAACGAAGTCGTTGGCCAAACCATTCGTGGTGGTGAACCGCAACAGCCGGTTATGTTCCAGCACCGTCAGCCCGGATGGCGTGCCCAGCCACAAGTTACCTGTGCCATCTTCGGCGATGCTGTTGATGGTGCCATCCAGCCGGCCTGGCTTGGGCTCAAATGGACTCAGCACCTCGTTGGTATAGCAAAACAGGCCGTCCCCCTGTGTCCCAACCCACAGTCTGCCAGCAGCATCTTCACAGAGCGCCGTCACTCGGATGGGCTCATTGGTTGTTTGGGCAGCCGGTGCCACCGGCATGAACCGCATTCCGTCAAAGCGGGCCAGCCCACCCAAGGTGCCAATCCACAAATACCCATCCCGCGTCTGCAAGACGGCAGTTACCGCGTCGTCCGGCAATCCCTGTTGTTTGGTCCACACCTTAAGCGCCAAATCCTGCGGCAAAAAGCCCGGTGGGTTCGCCCAAACCACCGCCGGCAAACACCACAGCAGCGCCAGAAAAAGGTGGTGACACTTCAAATGCATTGATTTGAAACCAAGATAGCAAACCAATTTCCAAGTGCAACCTGCCATCCGAACCGCAGTGGAAGTGGAGTGCGGCTCGCTGATCCGCGCTCCAACTTATTGTTGCGCTACGAACCATGCAGGCTAATTCACTTTGGCAGTCTGCCGGAGTGCCAGCCGGTTTGCCTCCGGTTCACAAAGCAAAGCGAGGTCAATGAACTGGCCCCCGATTGTTTGATGCGTATGTACCGCTAGCGTGTTGCGGCCCTTCTTCAAGGCCTTGTTGAGTTTCTCCGTCACCGCAAATGCTTCGTAGGTGGTCACATAACCGCTGTGCCGCCAGATTTCCCGCCCATTGACATAAACTTCCGTATCCTCGTCATAAAAAATGACCAGCGCCGCCGTCTTGATCGATGCTCCCTGGAACTCAAAATTCTGCCGCAGCCAGATGTCGTCCGTCTGCCATCCAGTGCGAATGCCCGGCAGGGCGTGGCCAAAGGGAGCAAATGCCGTCTGCCACGAACGGTCATCCGCCGCCGGTGCATACCAGTCCGCGCCAGGCGCATTGGTGGTAAAGCGATAGGATTTGGCCAAGTCGCCGTCCGCCGCCGCACCCACTAGGACGTTCCAATCCGGCCGTGCGGATGCCACCGGCTTGCCCGCCATCGGCCCGATTTTCTCGTAAGCCGCCTGACGGGAGGTGATCTCGTGCAGCCGTTTCAAATCAAATTTAGGGCGGCGATCGTAATAATAGAGGCCGTTGTGTTCCTGCTCAACATCGGTGAGTTGCGTGTAGCAAAAGCCGAACATATTCGAGTTGTCCAGCAACGCATCCACCAATCCCGCGTAGCGGGAATAGAACTCTTCCAGGTCTTTGGGACCGGTGCCGTAGCCCCAGCCGGTCTGCCGGTCGCCCCACACCGTTCCGCCAAATTCGCTTACCATGAAGGGCACGCCGCGATCCTCGTTTGCGCGGGAGACTTTCGTGCCATAGCGGGCGGGGACTGTTAAGGGCTGATCACCGGCGAAGAACTCCTCCCAGCGCTGCTTGAACTTCCCCGGCACTTGGTTGTAATCGTGGTTATCCAGCACTTCCGCCTGGTGAATGGTGTGGCTCCAGCCGCTCGTTTCCAACACCGGTCGGGTCGGATCAATCGCCTTGGTCTGCCGCCAAATAATCTGCTGTAATTCCCCAGCCTCCTTGGGCGATTCGTTAAAGGGGCACCAGCCAATGATCGCCGGGTGGTTGCGGTCGCGCTGCAATTCCTCGGTCCACTCGGCCAGATAATTGGCGTAATTCTCCGACCGGTAATTGAAACCCCAATTCGGAAATTCGCCCCAGACCAGATAACCAAGTTTGTCAGCCCAATACAGGTAGCGCGGTTCGAACACCTTTTGGTGCATACGCGCTCCATTGAAGCCCGCGGCCAGCGAACGCTCGATGTCCGCCTTCAATTCCTCATCGCTGGGCGCGGTCCAAACGCCATCGGGAAAAAATCCCTGGTCCAGAATGAGCCGCTGAAACACACGCCGCCCGTTGATCAAGATGGCCCGACCATCAATGGACACTTTGCGCAGCCCGAAATAGCTGCTCACTTCATCCACTTTCCGGCCATCCCGCGTGAGCGTGAATTTTAGATCGTAAAGAAACGGCGAGCCAGGCGCCCACAGCTTCCTTTTCGCCAGCGGCACCACCAGATGATTGGCGCGCCAGTCGGCGGGGCAGGAATCTTCGCCCACTTTTTTGCTCCCGGCAAATGCCTCAGCCCTCAGCTTCAAACCCGCAGCATCCCCATTCACGCTGGCATCAATCAGCACGCGCGAGCGGTCGGGGTCGGGCACCACAGAGTAGCTTTCGACGAAGGTTGCACCCACCGCTTCCAGCCACACTGGTTGCCAGATGCCAGTGGTGCGCGTGTACATGCAACCCTCGCTGACGGTGTGGGTTTGCTTGCCGGTCGGCTGGTTGCCGCTGGCGACGTCGTGAAAGACTTCCACAACCAGCTCATTGCTACCATCGCGCAATAATTTGGTGATGTCGAAAGCAAACGCCGTGTCGCCGCCAATATGCGAGCCGGCCCGCGCGCCGTTGAGCCAGACTTGCGCCTGGTAATCCACCGCGCCGAAGTGGAGTAACACACGCTGCCCGCGCATCGCGCCGGGCAGCTCAAAGGTCCGGCGATACCACACGTGCTTCATAATGCCGTAATGGCCGATGCCCGAAAGCTTGCTCTCGGGGCAAAATGGCACGGTGATCTTAGTGGCGAGGTCCCGGCCTGAAATCAATCCGCGCGCCTCGCCATCCGCCTGATCATCAATTTCAAATTGCCACTCGCCGTTCAGCGTGGCCCAGTTCTCGCGCAAAGCATCCGGGCGCGGGTGTTCGGCGCGCGGCACCGTTGCCAGCAGCGTGCCGCAGCCATTAAGAGCCCCCAAGAGCAGGAACAGCCGAAAATACGTTTGCGCGCAATGATTGGATCGTTTCATAAATTAACTCGGTTTCATGGCGAGGTGACTTGGACTCGCAAGAACAGTGGATCGCCTGTGTCAGTCGGAATGCTCCCCTGGCGAACCTCGGTGTTGCCATTGGTGGTTACACCAACGTCGGTAATCAAGTTGGTCAGCCAGGCTAGCAAATCTGGACTCCATTGCACCTGCCAGGTCAAATCCGTGGCCAGCAAACTGTGCGTGTAATTCACAGTAAAATTCGTGGCCGTCAGCCGCGCGTACGGCCAGACCGATGGCGGATAGGCCAATAGCGGACTTAGGCCGAAAAATCTTTTCAGCACATTGCTGACGCCATCGCCGGCTGGATTCGACTCATCCGCCGCGGCACCGGAGTTCTGGGTGGTGCCGAAATACTGCTCGCGCCAGTAACCCGCCGGCGTGGTGGTCACAATCACTTGAAAAGTGTTAGTCGCGGTATTATTGGAGGGTTGGTTGTTATTCAGGACCAGCGTAATAATCGCGGTTCCGGCTTGGTAAGCCGCGGGCGTCACTTGCACTGTGCGATAATTCCCGCTGCCGCCGAAGCTGAGGTTCGCATTCGGAATCAAATTGGTATTCGAGGAACTCCCCGCCAGCGTCAGATTGTTGCCAGTCACCAGTGAATCGCCAATGGTCACAGGCAACACCGGCGTCGCCGTATTTTCGCCGATAATCTGGTTGGCCGTGACAGAAATGGCCGGCGGCGTGGGCGAGGAAACCGCGACGCTGGCAAAGGTGGTATTGGCCAGTTTAGCGTTGTTATGCGCGCACGCAACCACACCTGCCAGGGCCGCGCTGGCGAGGCTGGTGGTATGCGTGCCAATGGTGATCCAAGTGGCCGGCGTGGGGGGGCTGATCGTGGTGGCGTAATAAGCCGTGAAGGTGTTGTTGCTGCGCACCAGGCGAAACCAGACCGCCGGGTTTGCTGCAAGGTTGGTTCCCACCTGACCGGCATTCGCGCCGGTGGCATCGCGGTAAAGGAATTGAATCCCCTGGGTCTGATCATGCACCAACGCCACGAATTGCGCGTTCGTCGCCGCCGAAGCGCGAAACATAATGCCGGTCTTGGCGTTGGCGTTGGTCGTGCCATCGCTGATGATCGCGCCGGATGTCACCCGTGCCACCAAGCTGCCGTTGTCGGAGAAATTCGTATAAGCGAACTGAAACTGATCCGCCGCGAGCCAGATATCCGCGCCGCCGCCGCCCAAGCTCCAAGTTCCGGTGTTGGTGGCGTAAAAGGAATAGCCCGGAGAGGCCGGAGCACCCACATCCGCATTCGTCCAGGGCGCAGGTAGCGGCTGGGGCGAAACCAGCGCGCTGATCTGGCTGGCATTCAGCTGATAATTATACAGGCGCACGTCATCCAGTGTCCCGGAAAATAGTCCGCCGCCGGATTGGATTCCGCCAAGCCGCAGCCCGGTGGGTGCGGAACGGACGTTGGTCGGGCCGGCGGTGGTGTATTGGAGATTGCCATCCACGTACAGCTTCATTAGCCCGGTGGCATTAAGCCGCATGGCCGCGATATGGTGCCAGTTGCCGTCGTTGATGCTCAATCCAGACGTGACGGTGGTATCCGGATTGCCCACGCCAAACGCCGCGTGCGAGCCGAGCAACGAGGTGCCAAAATCCGCCGCCGTGCCCGGCGCGTCGCCATCCACCATGCCCATTCCGCTCCACCATTGGCCCGAACCGCCCGTGGCGGTCGTCTTCATCCAATAAGCGATGCTGAAATCACTGGCAACGGCCACCGGAATCTCAATATAACTGCTCGCTCCGTCAAATTGCGCGGCCTGCGAGCCCACCTTGCCGGCCACAAAGCTTACGCCGCCGTTGGTGTAGCCGGTGTTGCCAAACCCGCTGCTGTCTTGCGCGTTTCCCTCCAGATTGTAATAAGCCACCAGCGTAGACGCCGGCGTGGCCAGCGCCGTGACTTGCGCGGCATTGAGGGCCGTATTGTAGAGGCGTACTTCATCAATCGAACCGGCGAAATAATCCAGGCCGGACTGAAGATTGCCCAGGTGCAGGGCAACGGGGGTGGAATGCGTGCCGGTGGCGCCAGTGCCCGAGGCCCGCAAGATTCCATCCACATATAAGAGCATCGCGCCCGAAATCGAAGTCCGCACGGCGGCAATATGATGCCAGGCCCCGTCGCTCACGCCCACGGAGGAAGTAATGGTGGTATCAGGATTGCCCACGCCAAAAGCCACGTTGGTGCCAATCAGGGAAACGCCGAAGTCATTCGTCGCGCCGGGCACTTCCCCATCCACCAAGCCTTTCCCGGAGTACCATTGGCCGGTGCCGCCCGTGGCGGTCGTGTTCAGCCAAAAGGAAATCGTGAAATCATTTCCCAGCGGGTTGGGAATTTCCACGTATGAATCATCGCCGCCGGTAAAATTGATCGCCGAACCATCCACCACTCCGGCCACGGTGCTAGTGATGCCGTTGATGCTCCCAGAGAAACCATTACCGCTGCTGTCCTGTGCGCCATTTTCAAATTTGTATTCCGCCACCAATCCCAGGTTCAATCCGCTCGCCGGAGCCGCCGCCACCTGCGTGGAATAGCCCGATTCATTTTCGAGGCTGTCCAGTGAAGCGACAACATAGAAGTACTTCGTGCCGTTCACCGCCGTGTTGTCGGTGTAATAATTGCGTTTGATCTCCCCATTGATCTTGGCATAGCCGCTGCCGGAAATCGTGCTGCGGTAAATATTATAGCGCGGCGCGCCGCCGGACCAGCGCAGGGTCACACTTCGGTCGGCGGGCGTGGCGGCCAGCGCCGTGGGTATCGCGACGGCGGCCAGCGACACTGGATAATACGGTTTCACAAAGCGCCAGCGCGTATTGTCCGACGGTGACCCGGAAGCCACGGCCCCAAAAAAGACTCCGGCAGCCCCTGAGCCACTGCCGCTCAAGCTCACACTGCCATTGGGATTGTCTATGTAATAATAGCCGTTCGCGTCGGGTCCGTTGAAACTCCATTCCAACGTTGCACCGGTGGTGCCGGGGGCCGCCAAGTCGAGCACGCTGCTGCTGTAGCGCAAACGCCGGCCATCCCCCAACGACTGGATATAATAATGTCCCGACGTGGGCGCGTTGGTGATGATCCATTGCATGGTCGCGTCCTCATGCCGGATGGAGTAGGCCGAAAGTCCGTTGGCATTCCGCGCCGCCGACATGCGAAAACAGGTCGCGCAGTTGTGGATAAAATAGGGCGTCTGCGGGTGCAATGTCAGATCCGCATCCCAGCCGGCATACAGTTCGCCCAAGGGCGTGAACGTATAGTTGTCGGCCAGAAACACATCACTGCGATGACCATTGCCATCCCACGGGTTGACCGATGGCGTGCCGGCAAAGAGGAAAAGCGAATACCGTTTCAACCACTCATTACCACCGCCTTCGGCCTGCCACATGAATTCCGCCAGGAACCGATAATTGTCCTGTTCCGACCAGGTGTGCGTGCCAGCCCAGTCCACCACCGAGAATTCCGTCAGCCAAACTGAACGCCCCCAAGTGCTGTAAGCGCTGTAGAGCGTGCTCATCAAGTCGCTGGCGCTGGTATCCGACGGATAATCGTGAATGGCCGTGTAATCCACGCGATAGCCGTTGGCGCTGATTTGGTTGTAAAAATCCGCCAGCCAACCCCCAAAGAGGCTAGCCGGAGCCGGACTGAGCAGCGGCAGGTTCAAGGCCTGCAACTGCGGCCAGAGAGCAATGGCTTGTGCCGTGGTCATATCCGCCTGCCCCGATCCATCTGGCTCGTTAAAGGTGAGCACTTCAAACGGCTTCTCCGTCACGTTATTGAGTGTACCCACGCCCCAGTTGCCCCATTGCATCGGGGCAAAGACTTGCGATTCCGACAGGGCTTCGCCAGTGCTCCAGCCCCAGTTGTACAACCAGCTCGCATTGAACCGTGGCAGCGAGCTGTCCCAGCCGGCCAGACCTTTCTTGGGATAATGCGTCTGGAAGGCAAAATGCCAGTACTGGTAGCTATTGGCCGCCACCGGTTGCAGCGTCACCTTCGCCGGCGAACCGTTGTCCATCTGCAAGGCCAGCCCGCTGGCCACGTTCACGAGCTGATACACCCCGCTGCTCACCGTCACGAAATTCCATTTCTGCGACGTGGCCGCGGTATAAGTCGCCACCGTTACCACTGGCGTGCCGTTGGCGGTGGCGCCGTTGAGTGCGCCGATGCACAGCCAACTGTCGTGGTTGCGCACGCGGAAAGTGCCGTCCTCTTCATTGTAAAGCAGCTCGAATTGCTGCTGAAAGGCCGAGTTTGTGGCCACGGCCTGGCTCGCCCCGGTGGCATTCACCACGAGGTTGTTGGCGTTGCCATTGTTGATGATCGTCCAAAAACCGTCGCCAAAAGTGTCAAAAATAAACGCCTGCACCGGCGCAGCAAGCGTCAGCACCGACCACACCGTGGCGAGACTGCACAATGCAGAAATGCTTTTCAATTTCACAACTAGGGGATGAAACAATACGACGATTTGCACGGATGTCATGTGACATGAAATGGCCACAAGGGGCAGACCCAACTGATGTCGCGTGCCAGACTTTTCCCACGTTCAGGGTGACAGCACAACCCGATAAAAACGCGACTCTGAATTGCTGCCGGCGGTGTCGGTCCAGTAAAACGGCGGCACCGGCGCGCGGTTGGTGAACACGGAAATCCAGTTGCTCGCACGACTCAAGTTCGTCGAAACCTGAATGACATAGTCCGGGCCGGTAGCGCCGCGGACCAACAACTGCGGCCAGGAATTGGTAAAGGCAACCGCGCTGAGTTGCGGCTGGGCGATGGGCGAAACCGTGACGTAAAAACTCTGGGTTGCACTCAGGCTGGGCGTTTCGCTGTCGGCCACTTGCACCGTAAAAAGATTGGTTGAATTCGCCTGAGCCGCCGCCGGACGCCAGGTGAGTACTCCGGCCAGCGGATCAATCGCCGCACCAGCGGGCGCGCTGGCCAGACTCCAAACCAGAGTGGCGGGCGGTACGTAAGGATCCGCGACTGAAATGGACAGCGCCCAGGGTTGACCGGCGGTCAAATTGGTATTGGGGATCGGATTCAGCGTCAGGGCTTGGTTCATTGCGGCGGAAATTTCCGGGGCGCTCAACACGCGGTTAAAGATGTGTATGTCGGCAATGGCGCCAGCCAGGAAACCTCCGGAGACACCTGTCTGGATACTCCCAATACGCAAGCCGGGCGGCGAGGTTTTGGGGCCGAATGGACCGTTGGTGCTGGCCTGCAAACTGCCGTCCACATAAAGTTGCATGAATCCGGTGGCGGCGCTGCGCGCCGCGGCGATATGGTGCCATTGTCCGTCGTTAATGGCAGTCGTGGAGGTGATGGTGGTGTCGGGATTGCCCACGCCGAAGGCCGCTCTATTGCCTACCAGCGAGGTGCCGAAGTCATCCACCACACCGGACACTTCGCCGTCCACCAACCCCTTGCCGTTGTACCATTGGCTGGTGCCGCCGGTGGCCGTGGTTTTGACCCAATAAGCGATGGTCCAATCCATGCAGTTTGGCCGGGGAATGACCGCATAGTTGGTGCTGGTGCCATTGAATTGCAGCGCCCTGCCCGCGATACCAAACCGGTCAGGCACGTAAGTGCCACCATAGAGCGCCCCGGTTTGTGATGAAACCGCGTCGTTCAAATTGCTGGCTAGCAAATAACGGGTGGCTAGCGCCGCCACCGGCTCGGCGGGGACCTGCCATTCCAGAATGCCGCCCGAGTAGCCGCTCTTGAGCTGGACATTCAACCGGATCGCAGTCGTTTGCACGGGGTTAAATTGCATCGTATTGAATTGGTTGCTGGCCACGCCGAAACCACTCGCGCCGGACACTGGCACCCAGTTAGTGCCCGCGAGGTACTGGACCGACCATGATTGCGGCACCCGGCACTGGCCAAACCCAGTGTCGTCATACCAATACACCGAAACCTGGCTGACCAGGCACAGTCCGTTGAACCTGGCTCCAACCCATTCCGCAGTGCCCAGATGGTTCCACCACGTCAGGCGCGGAATGGTGGTGTCGCTGGAACTGGCGGGCTCCAAGGCATCGTTCATGGCGAAAACGGTGTCGGTGGAATTGGTCCAGGATGCGCTCGGCGCGTAGGGGGCGCTCCAACGAGTCGCGCTGGAATTGGTGGTGACAGTGGGCATGGCGGAGACGCGCAGCCGGGCCGCCCCCATTGGCACCAAGGTCACCGTCTCTTCGGTCTGCGTGCTAAAAATCGGACTCGGTTGAACCGGGCCGACAGCGTATAGGCTGTCCAGCGTCCAAGCGGGAATTCTACGTGCCTTGGCCTGCAACTGAATGGGCGCCGTTGCCAGCGAAAACGGATACGCCGCCATCGGCCCGGAATTCGTGACCACGGTGAAAGAGGCGGCGGGGTTGGTGGCATTGATTTCGAGGCCATAGTTCCAAGGCGACGCCGGATAAGCCTCCATTTCCGTCCACGGTGCGGCGTTGCCTCCATAGGACTGCCAGTCCTCATTGATTTGCAACGAGAAGGTCAGCGGCCCGTAGTTCACGGACACGCAATTGTTGTTGGTACTCCAAGTCTGTACCGTGATTCGACGTGGAAGATGCAGGAGGATCTGGTCGCCGTTGCTCCAAGCCCGCTGGAGGCAGACATAAGAATGCGGCTGACTGTTTGTGGCCACAGTCTGGCCATTGAGCTGAATCCAACTATTCGAACACCACTGCGGCACACGCAAGTATAACGGGAAACCGACACTGTTGGTGACCGCGAGGCTAAACTGCACCGTCTCGCTGAAAGGATAGCCGGTCGTTTCCGTGACGCTGACGGAGCTGCCGGCAGCGACTTGCGCGCGCACCGTGGTGGGGGCATACAGGGAAGCGCACAACCCATTGTCCCAAGTGGCCAGCCAGGTTTCCTCGCAGAAATACGGCCAGCCCATGCCGTGGTTGTGCTCGCAGCAATAAAAATTAGGTTCGGAAGGGCTGAATGAAAACCACGGAGAGCCACCATTGTTGATGTCGGGCGCCTTGTTTTCATCATCCGATTCCGGCTGGTTGGGCGCAGTCAGGTAGCGCAGTTCCATCATGTTTGTCGTCAGTGCGGCTGGAAACGAGTTGGCAGCGACGTCCTCGCAGCGTTCTGCCCAAACAGGATTGCCCGTGACCCGGGTGAGAATCTCGAAACTCCGCATGAACTCTACCCACCCACAAGTCTCGAACGCCTGGCGGGGACCGTAATAACCCGACCGACAGATTTCATCCCCGCCAAACGCGCCGCCGGGCACCTGGCCATACTTCTGCTTAACGACTTGATAGTTGTTTTCCGCGAATTGCAGCAGGGTCGGACTACCGGATTGTTGCCAGAAGACGGTGGGGGCGCGAAAACACTCGGCAATGTTGACATTATGCCAGTTGGGCAACGTGTTGGGAGTGTCCCAGCGCGCCATGTTGGCGTAAATATTCGTGGCCAGTGTCAACAGTCGGGAATCTCCCACCCGGTTGTAAAGCCAATAAATGCTGTCAATGTTATCGCCCATGCGCATCATCGGCCAGTAACCCGCGCCGAAATTGGTGGCCGGCAAGCGATATTGCCAAAGGGCGTATTTCCACATCAGCGACATGGCGTTGGTATCGCCCGTGAACTCGTAATAAGACCGGAGGGCATCCAGCATCGGCATGGCCGGCCATAGATCCGGTGCGTTGATCCCCAGATCCGAGGCGGTGGTCGCGTCGCCATAATCCGTCGCCGGGCCGAAATAGCCGTTGGTGCGCTGCGAGACCATGACGCCTTTGATCCAGCGTGTGGCGTTGCTGATGACCGTCGCGTCTTGCAGGCAACAGCCCAAGTCCATGTACCCCCGTAGCCAATATGGCACGCGTTCCCACCCCTGCGTCGAGCCAGAACCGTTCGTCGTGGTCCAATCGCTGGTGGCGAATTGCAGGAATGGCGAAATTTGCTCCTGCAAGCCGTTCAGTCCGTTGCGCTGGGTTTGCAGCATCGTGAGCAGCCAGCCTTGGGGCTGGATGCTGCCGGGCGGCAACCGGATGAGCGGACTCGGTTGCAGCGGCTCCAAGTTGCCGACGTACAGAGTTCCGCGCGCGCCCGCCTGAATGTTGGTAACGTCCGTGATCGTGTCCGCCGAGGCACCGGCGAGGAGGCAACCAAGGACGGCAATCAATAAAGCCTCAAGTCCGAAGCCCGAAATCCAAAATCCGAAAGAAGTCCGAAGCCCGAATTCCGAATCAGAGGGTTGGTATTGGCCAGGCATTGTACAAAGAGACATTACCACAATATCCATCCGTTTCATGTGGCATGAAAAGGCCACACGCCAATTCCAAAATCCGAAGCCTTGAAATCTGAAAGAAGTCTGACATCAGAACCCCGAGGTGAGTTCTCCGCCGCTCTGGAAAAGGAGGACTGAATTTCCTTCGCCAACCCTCTGGTCATTTGATTCGGATTTAGGATTTTGGACTTCTGTCAGATTTCAGATTTCGAACTTCGAGTCCATGAACCTTGTCGGATGCGAACGCCATGCCAGGAAATCAAGGCGGCAATCTGGTTCGTACCAGTTTCGTAGATCGCCGGCCAAGTGAAAATTTTGCCCGGGCCGACGTCCCAAGGTGGCGGTTCCGCCCAATTCCACGTCGCACCAAAATCCCGGCTAAATGACACCCGGTTGGCGCAGGAAGTCACCAACAGTTCACCATCCGCAAGGGAAAGCACCCAAGGTCCGGCATGGTGGCCCTCGATGCGAATGCCCAAGCCCGGCGGCCAATGTTCGCCATCGGCGGAAACCTTGCTATATACATCCGCGTCACCCTTGCCTACGATCTCATAAACGGCGAGGTACTTACCATTGGTCATGCGCGCGACCACCGGCATGCCCGGTCGCAGCGTGCCGCCACCGGGTTCGGCAGCCAAAATGATTTCATCGCCCCAATTTTTGCCCTCGTCCGGAGAAATGCGTTCGGAGCAAACCTGACTGAAGGAAGGTTGTTCCCCTGCATGTTTTTCGCTGGCGTAGGCTACCGCCAGACGTCCATCCGCCAGCGGGAAAAAATGCGGCTCCCACAGTCCACGCTGTTTTAGCGATCCAGGCGGACCCTCGTTGGTATCAGTGTTGCCGAAGGCAACCCAGCTTTGACCGCCGTCCATGCTGCGATAAACCGGCAGGCGATAGGACTGTTCGTGAATCAAGGAACGGCCCGTAAGCAAGATGTTGCCGTTGTTCAGCCTGACCAACTCACCGTTGTCCAAATAACGACCCGGCTCGCCAATTTCCGCCCGCAAATCCCAAGTGCCGGAGAAATTCCGGCAATGACGAATTTGCAACGCGCTTTCACCGCGCGCGAAACGGGTATTGACGGAGAGCCATTCGTCGTTCGTCAAGCGAATCAATCTGCCCCAGCCGCCCCGGGCCACGAGATTGGTTTCGCCCCAATGGAATTGGAAGCCTGTGGAATGCGGAGCCGCGGGCGTCTGGCCGGCGGTATTCAGGGCCAAGAAACAAGCAGCCGCCAACTCGGCCACGCAAACAGAGACGGATCGGCGTAACCCTTGTATGAATCGGGGCCCTGTGGGCGAGCGGCGCCCAACTTCGGCCAAGGGGACGCCGGCTGCGGACAGCCGGCCTACAAATGCAGGTGCAAATGCGCGGTGTTCGTTCATGTAGCAGGCGGGTGCATAGACCTGGCGTTCACCTTAACGTCGGGGTTGCAATTGGCTGGATCGAAAATGAATCAAAGCTGCCTTCGGCATTGAGGATGCCGCCGACGGTCAAGGCCACGCGCACGCTGCGGTCCCACGGCGGCAGCTCCTTGGCATCCGCTGCCGCCCCGCAAGGCTGCCACTGTGCGCCATCGGGGCTTACCTCGGGTTGAAAGCGGTAGCCTTGGCGCGCGGTCAGCCGCAAATAAAGTTTGGCGGCGGCGGGCGCGGTTTGTCCATCCAGTTCGCGGGCATGTCCCCGATCCCGTCTCCAAGTGATGATCCGGCCATCGCAAAACGCCACGCCAAAGGCGTTTTCCGAATCGCCAAACGCACACAACCCAACGGCACATCCAGGCTTCAGGGAGGCGGTTTCGAAGGCGGCGGTCACCGCATAATCGGTGGTGGTCGTGGATCGTGCCAGCACGGCGGCCAGGAAATTGGTTTCGGTTCCACGGGCCGCGAGCCGCAATCGCCCCTGCTGCAATTCATGCGCGGGCTCGCGCTGCTGCGGCCATTGCCAGCCGCTGTCCAGATGTTCGCCTGTGAAATCATCGGTAAAGCCGGCGCCGGCATTCTTCTGGACGGCCCCATAAGGTGAAGGCGCATGCACACTCGGGCCGTTGCCATGATTGAGGGTCGGCCAATCATCCAAACCGAACGTCACCTCGTCCAGCATGCCCTCGCGACCGGTAAAAACGGTTCCCGCCGCGGAATAGGCGTGATAGAGGAAGAAATAGCGGCCGCGTTCATCTTCGACGACGCTGCCGTGCCCCGGGCATTTCCACGCTTCGTTGGCCGCGAGAATCGGGTTCAGCGGATTCTTCTCCCACGGTCCAAACAACGATCGGGAGCGCGCCACGCCCAGCGCGTAATGGCAGCCGGTGCCGCAACAGCCGTTGCCCGAGTAGAACAGATAAAACCAACCGTTGCGGCGCAGCACGTATGGGCCCTCCACCAGGCCACCTTCCCACTCAGCGTCGTTGTGAATCAGCTCATGCGGCTGATCCAGCAGTTGCGTGCCATCGTCACTTAGGCGCTGCGCCCAAATCGGCGTGGGGTGGCCACGGCTGTTGCCGTCCTCCTTCCAAATCAGATAGCGCACGCCATTGGTATCCGCGACCGGAGCCGGATCAATCGAGCCGTCTTCCTGGGCCACGATGGGACCGTGGTCGGTGTACGGCCCGCCGGGGTGGCTAGCCGTGGCCACCGCCACGGCCAGACGGCCATCGGTTTGCCGGCCCACGTAATACACAAAAAACTTCCCGTTAAACTCGGAAATCTCCGGCGCCCAAAAATCGCCCGTGGCCCAAGCGGGCCGATGCGGCAATACCGCGCCGGTCTGCTCCCAATTGACCAGATCGGTGGAATGCAGCAGTGGAAACAGTGGTCCCCACGCGGATGAAGTGGACGAAGCCCAATAATCCCGGCCCACACGAATGATGGAGGGATCGGGGTGGTCGCCAGGTATGACCGGATTTTGATAGAGGACTTCGGCCCGGGTGCCGTCTGCGGCGAGGCAGAACAAAAGCACTGGCAATAGGAGAAAACGGCTCATACGGCGAATCGTATCAAAACGGTTTGGCATGAAGCAATGGCATGAAATGGCCACAGGAGGCAGGCTGGGGATTGGATTGATGGTGGCTCGTTGAGACCGCCTTTGCCTGGCGGCACTGGCTTGGCGTCAGGGTTGAGTACGTACCATCTTGTCAATGCGCTCATAACAGCCTTGAAATGAGCCACAGCCGGTCTCTGGCGTTGACCGCGTGGCGGAAGTACAGTCATCAATGGCGGATGGCTCCAGAAAATTTATTGGGTGCCAAAAACATCATGTCTCAAGGTGGCATGGCCGGCTC